>Ga0209581_1000778_pt1 | contig 49018 bp, 43 predicted proteins | sample Coa_R2_FD_187160 | JGI IMG/M metagenome (GOLD analysis project Ga0209581, IMG submission 187160) | Surface soil microbial communities from Centralia Pennsylvania, which are recovering from an underground coalmine fire - Coalmine... | ecosystem: Environmental > Terrestrial > Soil > Unclassified ...
CACGGCGATCAACCTGTTCGTGCGCGACATGCCGCGGCTCTCGGTCGACCTCGACCTGGTGTTTCCCGACTACACAGCGCCGCGCGAGGAGGCGCTCAAGTGCCATCCGCCAGTCCGTTGCACGCCTGAGGAAGCAGGGCTTCCAAACGCATGCGCCAACTTCTGCTGTAACCCGCAGAAATCCGCCATTGTCAGTTTCAGCATGTGGCAAAATTCTAACGATCATTATGGAAAGAGCATTGCTGCGACCCTCCAAAACTGTAAGTCACAGTGACGCGCCGTGCATCACTCTGTTGCACCAAGGGCCTGAATCGGGTAACGTGAACATACAGAGAACGCGCATCGGTGTCCAATGAAGGGAAAATCGAGAAAGTTCGAGCCGCGGCTGACCGTCAGTCTGACCCGTAGCAACTACGATACCCTCAATGCGCTCGCCGAGAAGGATGACGTGTCCGTTTCGTGGGTCGTCCGGCGTGCGATCGACGAGTATCTGCGCAAGCACCGGAAAGAGATCGGTTCTGCCCTGGCCGCCGCGAAGCCGCGCGGCGAGAGCGGAGCGGCTTCGCGATAGTGCAGTGTAAACGAGAGGGGGACAGAGTGACAAAGCTTCGGCGCAATAGAATCGGTAGCAAGGCATCGGCAGCAAGCCGCGAACTGGAGGCTCTTTACGCGCGTGCGTTGCCGGCCAGCCGCACCGGCCCTCTCTATGGCGCTTTTCCGTATCCAACCAAGATTTCGCCCGAGGCCATCGCGCTGTTCATCGCCGCTCACACCAAGCCAGGCGATACCGTGTTCGACGGATTCGCCGGCAGCGGCACGACAGGACTTGCGGCGCTGCTTTGTGAGAATCCGACTCCGCAACTGCGCAATGAAGCCAAGAGGCTGGGCCTCAATGTGCAATGGGGCGCGCGCAACGCCGTTCTCTATGAGTTGGGCGCGCTCGGCGCCTTTGTCGCGCAAACTCTGACCAACCCGCCCGATCCCAAAGCCTTTCGGCAGGCCGCCGAGAAGATTCTCCGCGAAGCGGAGCGTGACGACGGCTGGATGTACGCGGCAACCGATCCGCGAGGGAACGAGGGCACCATAAGATATCTGATCTGGTCAGATGAATTACGCTGTCCTGCGTGCGGCCACCAAGCCAGCCTCTGGGACGCGTGCGTCTCCCGCGCTCCCGCTAATATCGCATCGGTTTTCACCTGTCCTTCCTGCACCCGCCGGGCGCCACTTGATGAAGTGGAGCGCGTCACCGAAAGACGCCGCGACAAGGTGCTCGGAAAACGCATCGAAAAGCGGGCGCGCCGCGCGATCTGGATGTACGGCGCAAGCGGCAAGAAAGCATGGTCGCGCCCTGTGACAGACGACGACCTTGTTCTTCTTGAGCGCATCGCCGCCGAGCCGGTCCCCGATAGCGTGCCCCGCGTCGCGATCCCGTGGGGCGATCTCTACAGGCGCGGCTATCACCAGGGCATCACGCATCTTCATCAGTTCTATACCCACCGCAACCTGATCGTATTCGGCAGGCTATGGGAACGGACGGAGCGCTACGCGCCCGCATTGCGTGACGCCCTGCGTTTTTGGCTGCTCAGCTACAACGCATCGCACGCGACACTCATGACCCGTGTCGTCGCGAAGTCCGGCCAAAAGGACCTTGTCGTCACGAGCGCCCAGCCGGGTGTGCTCTATGTCAGCGGCCTTCCTGTAGAAAAGAACCTGATCGCCGGCCTGCGCCGGAAGCTGGCGACCATCGCGAAAGCCTTCGCGTTGATCCGCGGCCGTGAAGGCCGCGTCGAGGTCCACCAGAAATCGAGCTGCCGCGTCGATCTGACGGACCGCAGCATCGACTACGTATTCACCGATCCGCCTTTCGGCGGCAATATCCCCTACGCCGAGATAAACTTCCTGAACGAGGCATGGCTTGACCGTTACACCGACCGGGGCGACGAGGCGATCGTCAGCAACGATCAGGAAAAGGGTCTTGCCGAATACCAGGAGCTTCTGACAACGGCGCTCTCCGAGGCGCGGCGAATCCTCAAGACCAAGGGCAAGGCTACGCTGGTCTTCCACTCGGCATCGGCCGATGTCTGGAACGCGTTGCAGACCGCCTACACCGAGGCTGGTTTCGGCGTCGAGTGTGCCGGCGTTCTCGACAAGACGCAGGGGAGCTTCAAGCAAGTAACGACGGCCGGCGCCGTGCGCGGTGATCCCGTCCTTCTTCTCGGCAAGAAAGCCGCAGCCGCGGAGACGAGTGTTTCATCTGTCTGGCACGTGGCCGAGCAGTTGCGCCGCGAGGCAATTCACGCGCTCGATCCCGTGGAGCAGAGTGCGCAACGGCTCTATTCGCGCCTTATCACTCACTACCTTTCGATTCACCAGCAAGTGCCGCTGGATGCCGACACGTTCTACCGTTGGCACGCGGAACAGCCCATACCGGAGGTGATTGCCGGTGTTTGAAGCTGAGGCGCGGGGCGCCATACGAAATGCTGCCCGCGCCTATGAAGAGGCGCTTCCCGCCGGGAAGCGCAAACAGCTCGGCCAGTTCTTCACGGGGCTGCCGCTGGGCAAGCTGCTGGCTCATCTTGCGCTCGAAACCCACACAACAACTATCCTTGATCCTATGGCCGGCAACGGCGATTTGCTCGACGCCACCTGGGAGGCGGCGGCCCAACAAGGAATCCCCCTTGAACGGCTGGACGGTATCGAGATCGATGCGCCCACCGCCGCAGCGTGCCGGCGCCGGCTGGAGCAAATTACGAGCGGGGACCTGAAGCGTCCGGAGCTTGGCATCGTCGCTGGAGACGCTTTCGATCCCGCATCTGTTTCGGCGCTGCCATGCCGCCTCTACGATCTTGTCATTACCAATCCGCCTTACGTTCGCTATCAGGCGCGCGGCACGAACGGCAGCAAAAGCGATCCTGTCCGCGCCGGCGTTGCCGCGACGGCGCTTTCGTCTGCCGGCCCGGCGGCCAACGTCTGGTCCGTGCTCATCGAAAGCTATTCGGGGCTTGCGGACCTTTCGGTTCCGGCCTGGCTTCTCGCCGCATCCCTCGTGCGTCCGGGAGGACGCCTTGCTCTTGTCGTACCCGCCACCTGGCGTTCGCGGGATTATGCGGACGTGATCCGCTACCTCATGCTCCGATGCTTCGACCTTGAATTTATCGTCGAGGACACGCAGCCGGGCTGGTTTTCCGATGCGCTTGTCCGCACGCACCTGATCGTCGCTCGCAGGCTGGAGTCCGGCGGCGCTCTGCCATCGCTTGCACGCCGGACAAACTGGCCATCCGCGGTGTGGCTTCAGGTTGCGCCGGAGGCCGCCGGCGGCGATTGTCTGGTCGGCTCTGCCTTTGACGGCGATCATTCCGAAGCGCAGTTCGCGGGATGGGCACGCGGCGACCGGGCATCTTCCGCGCGCGGTATCAGCGCGCGGCCGTTTTCATCGCAAGAGGAATGGGCGTCTCTTGCGCCGCGGATCAGAAGGCGGCGCTGGTATCACGCGCTGGAAGGTGCCACCGACGACCTGCCGTTGTTCGCTGCGCACCAATCACCGGCTCGCATCATTGTTCCCGAGCCGCTCCGCGATCTTCTGCCCGCCGGATTTGCACCGGGAGGACTGCGCACGCTCGCCGAACAGGGCATCCAGGTGGGCCAGGGCCTGCGAACAGGATGCAACCGCTTCTTTTATGTCACCGCCTGCGGCTCCCCGGATCGCGGCAGGGTGAGTGTGGAAGCGTCCTCCCTTTTTCAGCATCGCCGCTTTGCCGTTCCTTCTGGCGCGATTCGTCCCGTGTTGCGGCGGCAGGCGGAATTGCGCGTGCTTGAGGATGGCGACATTCCCGATGGCCGCGTCCTTGATCTGCGCCGCTGGGTGCTGCCGGAGGATTCGGAAGCGGTCGCCGCGGCAGCCGCGCTCTACGCAGCGTGCGGCGAGGCGCCGCCCGAGATCATGCCGGACGACCTGGCGGCCTATGTGCGTGCGGCGGCAGCCGCATCAACAGATGATGCGGGCGGAAAGCTTATCCCGCAGCTTTCGGCCGTCGCGACCAACGTCCGGATTGCCAGGGGCGGCAATATAACGCCGCGCTTTTGGTACATGCTGCCGGATTTTACGCCGCGGCATCTCCCTGCCGCCTTTGTGCCGCGGATCAACGATGGTGTGCCCTGGGTTGAGTGCAATCGCGATCCTGCTCTTTTGATCGATGCGAATTTCTCGACATTCTGGGCGCCGAACGGCGAGTGGCCGCGCCATGCCCTCAAGGCTCTTCTAAACAGCACATGGTGCCGGGCTTTCATGGAAGCCATCGGCACGCCGCTCGGCGGCGGCGCGCTGAAGCTTGAAGCAACGCATCTGCGCCATCTGCCCGTGCCGGTCCTCTCCGCTGCGGCCAAGCGCGACCTCGAACAGGCCGGCAGACAACTGACGCGGGATGCAGCCGACACGCTACTGCGGATCGACGGCATTGTTCTCGGTGCCGTTCTTGAAGGGGCGCCGGCAAACGTCGCGGCCTCGCGTTTGGCCCAGGCCCTCACCGAGCGCGCGCACAGCCTGTCCGCTGCGCGGCAGAGGGCCGCCTGATGAGCGCCGATATCGCACAAGCCAGGGAAGCGATCCGCCGGTGCCGCGAACACCGCGAGGCAGCGAAGGTCGAAGCCGTATTGCGAAGCGAGTTCCTTTCGCGCCTGCGCCTGATCTTCCCTTCCGCCGCGGATGAAAGCTGGATCAATCACTACAGCACCGGCACGGAAGCGCATACCAAAGTCGGCAAGGCCGGCGGCAAGACGGCCGACCGTTTCATCGACAATCTCATCGGCTGCACCAGCATCGAGTACGAGGCCGACTTGCGCATTGCGGCCAAACGCGACGAAGGCTTCGCGCAGGTCAAGGACCATGCCGCCGGGCTCATCCGCAGCGGCGTGCCGGCATCGCAAATACGCGGCATTCTTAGCGATACGGTGGAGTGGTACGCCTACGATATCGCGCTGCCGACCACAGTCGATCCGGCCGCCTGCACTGCGGATGACATCGCGCTCTCGCTCGCGGACGAACTTCAACTCGCCACCGATGATGATCCATCGGCAGAGCGGCTCATCGCGTTCGTCCGAAGGCATCTTGCCCGCGAGCAGTCGCGCCCGCTCAAAGCTGATTTTCTCGCACTCGATCTCGGCCTTGACAGCGGGCCGTATCAGCGCAGCGCGGCGCCTTTGCTAACGCTCGTTACCGACGGGCGCACAGCCGATCCGTCGATTGCGCTTGCGACCGACCTGTGGTCGGAGTTTGTCGATTATCTTGAAGGCGTGGCCGGCGGCTTCCGCGCCGCGGCCTACACAGACGAAGTCTATCTGTGCGTTCTCGCGCGGCTCCTGAGCGCGAACGTGCTTGCCGACCAGGCCCTGTTCAGCACCGATGATGAACTGAAGGCTATCCTTGACGGCTCCTACTTCCGCGCCCGCTACCAGCTCGCCAACATCGTTGAGCCGGATTATTTCGGGTGGCTTACCACGCCGCAGCACATCGACAAGCTCGTGCCGGTCGCGCGCGAAATTCAGCGCGACCTTTACGCCTATGACTTCAGCTACCGGCCCGAAGAGGACCTGTTCGGCAGGCTCATGGCCCAGCTCGCGCGGCGCAGCCAGAGGAAGCTGCTCGGGCAGGAATGGACGCCTGCGTGGCTGGCCACTCTGCTGGCGGACCGCTGCCTCGCTGGCCTGCCCGCAGGCGAAAGCCCGCGGATCATCGATATGTGCTGCGGCTCGGGTTCGATCCTCGCCGAGATCCTGAAGGGGGCCAAAACGAAGTGCGGACTTACCTCGATAGCAGACTTGCATGAAGTTGCGACCGGGTTTGATATCGATCCGCTCGCTGTGACGTTGTCAAAGACAACATGGGTCGTGACTCTCGCCGCAGAAATCAAGGCGGCGGCAAGCCCCATAGTCGTTCCCGTCTACCATGCCGATTCGCTGTTCGCGGTCACACCGGTTTCCGCTTTGCTGCCGTTTCTGGGAGAGGAAGAGGCAATCGATGTCGCGCTGGACGGAGTGACGCTGAAGCTGCCGCACGCGATTCTTCAGCCCGCTTACCGCGACCTCTTCGATCGCATTGTCGATTGGGCCTATGATGAGGCGCTAGACGCGCAGAGGAAGGGGAAAGCGCCCTCGATTTCCCCCGGCGACGCAAAGACGTTTTTGACAGGAGCCGCGGCGGCTGTCGGAGCCAGCCTGCCGGCGGACCTCGCCGAAACGCTCGCCGATGTCGTGCATGCGCTCGTAAAGCGCATGGCTGATCTGGCCCTGTCGAACCGGAACGGCATCTGGGCCTTTATTTTGCGCAACACGTACCGGCCGGCGCTACTGAGCGGGCAGTTCAATGGCCTTGTCTCGAATCCGCCCTGGCTTGCCATGAGCGGTCTTGCAGACAATCCGTACCGGGAAGTTCTCACCGGAAGGGCCAGACTCTACGGCATCCGTCCGTCCGGTCAGTCCTTCCTTCATCTTGAACTCGGAACGACGCACCTGCTGCATGCCGTGGACCGCTATCTCAAGCCCGGCGCTTCCGTTGCCTGTCTGGTGCCGGGCACGATCTTTAACGGCCATCATCACGAGCCGTTACGGCAGCGCCGGTTTCTTGCGAGCAAGAGGCCCGTCGCATTCGAGATTGCCGAAATCTGGCAGGTTGCGCCCGGCACCTTCAAGTATCCCGGCGCCGCCATCATCGGGCACAAGCGGGAGAACGTCGCGGCCGTAAAGACGGCGCCGATGACGGGCTTTCTTGCGAGTCCGGACGGTCTTGTTCAGGCGGATTTGTCGGTTCGCGCCATTGGCGCGGAGCGGACGGCATGGGTTCTGGAGAAGGAAGGTCTGCCGCTTGCTTCCGGCGGCATGAAGGAAATGCCGCAGCAGGGGGCCGACCTTATGCCCCGGACTGCCGTGTGCATTGAAATCACCAATCAAAGCGGCGTCGAATACCGGGTCGATACGCCGCGGCAAGGCTCGCCTTGGGGATTCACCGTCAAATCCGCGAAGGAGCTGAAAGGCGAGCGGTTCCCCGGTCACGTCGCCCCGCGCTTTATCTATCGCATCGCGCAATCAGAGAATTTACTGCCCTTTGTGCTTGGTGAGCATTGCGCGCCGATGGCCCTGCCGGCCGGGCGCGACGGCGGCGTCTGGCAGGTATGCGACGAAACCGACATCCGCCGCATGGGGTACACCGAAACGGCGCGGCGCTTTCAGGCGATCAACAAGAAGCTCAAGGCAATCGGGCAGGGCAAGACGCTTCAGGAGCGGATCGACGAACGCGGCAAGCTCACAAAGCAGGTCTTCGGCGCCGACGGCCATCTCAGCCTCGCTGGCGCCGGCGGCAAGCATATCTGCGCCGCCTGTTTACCGGTTTCGGATGCTGCGGACTTGGTTATCGACCAGACCCTTTACTGGAAAGTGTTCCAGAATGAGGATGAAGCCTGGTTCTGCACCGGGATGCTGAACAGCCAGGCGATGACGCAGGCGATCATGCCCTTCAACCCGAAGGGCGCATTCGGCGAACGTCATATTCATGCGCTGCCCTACCGTCTGATGCCGCCCTTTGATCCGACGAATGACGACCACCTTCGCATCGCCGCGCTGGCGCGGGAGGCCGCCGCCATCGCGCGGACGATTGTGGCTGGAGATGCTTACCTTGCCGATCCCAACCGCGCCCTTACAAGCCGCAGAACCAGGCTGCGCGGCAGCTTGAGCAAGACGGATCAGGTCCGCGAGCTGGAGACTCTCTGCGCGGCGGCGCTCGGCACAAGCGCTCTCACCGAAGACGCCGCGGCCGAAGCGGACGCCGGGGACGACGAGTCATGACCGGGCCGGCAATGACGGCAGCCGCGCCCGCTCCGGAGACATCTCCGGCGCCCGTGCTCAAGGAGCTCAAGTATGTCCAGAATGTAGGACGCTTTGAAAAGGCCGGTCCCACGGGCGATGCAGGGTTCGGATCATGCACACTTGTCTTCGGCGAGAACGGGTGGGGCAAATCCACCCTGGCGGATATCCTGCGGTCATTGACCACCAACAACCCCGCCATCGTTATCGGCCGCAAGACGCTGGCGGGCGGCCCCGATCAGAAGGTCGTGCTTCGTGTCGGTACGCAGCAGGCTGTCTTCGAGCGCGGCGCGTGGACGGGACCGAGGCCGCAGATCGCCATATACGACAGCGTCTTCATAAACGAGAACGTGTTTTCGGGCGACCATGTCTCCGCCGATCATCTGAAGAACCAGTACGGGCTGGTCGTCGGCGAGGAAGGCGTCCGCCGCGTGCGCCGGATCGTGGCGCTTGATGAAGAAAACCGCGACATCAACGCCGCCGTCAGGGCGCTCGAATCCCAGCTCGATGCCGTCATCCGAACCGCCGCGCCACCGGGCATGAAACGGGATGCCTTTCTGGCGCTCCAGAAGCGGGACCATATTGATGCGGCGATCACCGCGAAGGAAACGGAGGTGCAAAGGGTTCGGCGCGCCAAGGAGCTTAAGGCCGCCGCCGAGCCGCAGCTCTTTCCGGTGCCGACGGAAACGCAGAGGCTGCGCGACTTGCTCGGCAGCACCATCGAGGACGTCGCCGAGCACGCCCTTGCCGCTGTTCGTACGCACGTAGCGGCGCACCGTGGGGCCGGCCGCAAGAGCGAAACCACCCATGAAGCGTGGATTGAAGCCGGCCTTGCCTTTGCCGATGGCGATGACTGTCCGTTTTGCGGGCAGGAGCTGACCGACCGCACACTCGTCGATGCTTACAAGGGATTTTTCGGCGACACCTACAAGACGCTTGCCGCCAGCATCAGGAAAACCCGCGAGACGTTCGCCCGCTATGCGAACGGTGACTTCCGGAAGACCGTCGAAAATCTCGTTCGGCAGAATGCCGGGCATTTTGGCTATTGGAGTGAGGCGGCGCAGGTCGATCCGCCTGCGCTTGCCGATATCGCAACGGCGATTACGGCGATGGAAGCTGCTGCTGCGCGGCTGGATACCGTGTTTCAGGAAAAGCAGGCGGACCTCACCGCCGCTCTTGCGGGAGCGGCGGTTGACGATGCGCTCGCGGCGTGGGAAGACGCGCGCAACACCATCGTCGGCGCGAATGCTGCCCTTGAGACTTACCTGTCCCGCGTCAAGGCGCTCAAGGATTCGATTGACCCCGGCTATCTGCCGAGGCTCGAAAACGAATTGAAGACGCTGCAAGCCACGAAGCGTCGGCATGATCAAGACATCGCTGAAGTCGCCGCCAAACTCGACACGCACGCGTCAAGGAAAGAGGCGATAGCGACGGAAAAAGCCGACCTGCGCAAGGAACTCAACGATCACGGGCGGGCTATCACCACAGAACTCGGCAAATCCATCAACGCCTATCTCGGGCGTCTGAATGCAGGATTCCGCATCGACTACCGGGAGCCCGACTATCGCGGCAAGGAGCCTTCGGCGAGCTATCAGATCCTCATCAACGACGTGCCCGTAACCCCCCGGAGTGCCCCGGAGGCGCTGCACGAGCCGAGCTTCCGGAACACCCTCAGCGCCGGCGACAAGTCCACTCTCGCGCTCGCGCTGTTTCTTGCCCGCATCAACGCGGACCCCGGCCTCAAGGACACAATCGTCGTTCTGGACGACCCGTTCACAAGCCTCGATAACTTCCGCCGCCAGTTCACCGCCATCGAAATCAGGAAGCTCTGCGGGCGCGCGGCGCAGACGATCGTCCTGTCCCATGACAAGAATTTTCTTCGTCTCCTCTGGGAGAAGATCGATCACAGCACGCTCCGATCGATTGCGCTGCAAACGGGCGCTCCCGGTGTCACGACCATCGCTCCCTTTGACATTGAGGCTGCCACGCAGCCGCGGCACGTTACGGAGCGGATGAAAATCGAAGAGTATGTCGAGGGCGAGCTTCATGCGCCCAACTACATACGGTCAAGGCTCCGCACGGTATGCGAGGATTTTTACCGCAAAGGTGATCCCGGCCTGTTCCACGAGGCCGCGAGCCTCGAGGAGATCATCCGGCTTCTCGATGCAGCACCCGCCGACCATCCGTACAAAGGCGCTCTCGAAGACCTGAGAGACATCAATGAATATTCGCGCGGCGACAGCCACGCGGCCATTGGCGGAAACCCGTCCGAAGAAACTTCCGACGAAGAATTGAAGGGCTTTTGCCGCAAGGTGCTCGCGCTGACTCGCGGCATGTGACGACTGACCCGGCGGCCGTTATGGAAGAAAGCCTGCGATCCGGTTGCTGTTCCGGCCGACCCGGAATATCAGCTCCGCCCGTCGTGAGGCTTCCACGTAGGCGCGCGCAGAATCCGAGTCCCAGGGATAGACACGCAGCTCGAAGGTATTTGCCGCGACGCGGCGGAACAGGATCAACGCGTTCTCGTACTCAAAGCCGCCCATCGCAAGCGAGGGCAGGTTAATGCGCTCCATCGCGTTATCGCCGTGCCACGTCAGCGGGCGGTCGCGCCATCGTCTGCGCCCGGACACCAGCACGGGCTCCGCGATATGCTCGACGCGCGCGAATTCGTAGTCGTCATACGCCGCCCCGAAAAAGCGGTGAGAGCGCCGCGGCAGCTCAAGCTGCGTGCGCGCACCGCCCTGCATCCCGCGCGATTGCACCCACATCTGGGTATAGGCGCCGGGTTCTATGTCGGCATCGGCAAAAGGCGCATAGCGGCCGGCGGGTCCGATGGCCGGCGCCGGCACGGGTTCCGTTTCTTCCGTCGGAACGGCGCGCGCAACCCGCCGCCGCAACGCCCGGTATCTATTGAGAATGTCCTGCGTGAGCGGGACTGCCATTTGCACGGCCGCATCCCATGCCGCGCCAACGCCATCCCCATCACCGTGATTGCGTTCGCACCACGCGACTTCGCTGTTTATGGTCAGCCCTCTGTTGGTGAGGTTCGCCGACCCAACCATGCTGCCCACGATTCCGTCCGGCTTGTCGAACACATAGAGCTTCGGGTGAAAAGCTGTGTGCGGAACGAGATTGCCCCGATCCAGCAACGGCACCCCGGCTACCAGGACATTGCACTCTGGCATACCTGCCCAGAACTCCAGCGCCTCCGGATCAGTTAGGCCGAAATCCAGCGAGGTTACGACAGTCTTGCGCACGCGCTGCGCGTCGCCGTTCGGCGCCGAGCGGCGGATGCCGTCGAACAGAATTTCGCTGCCGGATATCGTGATGTAAGCGCTGCACACGCGCACGCCCGCAACGCCGTCACGCATCAGATCGTAGAGGGCGTTCTGTATTTCACCAGGATGCCCCTCATTCTGAACGATGAACATAGCCTTGTCCCCCCGCGGCAGTGGCCGCCGCCACGATCATGCGTTTTTGTGTGTTTACTACCGCGGCAACCAGACCCGGCTCCCACTCGCAGATTGAAAATTCCGCCCGCGCCCAGGGGAGAGACATGACTTTCATCCGAAAGTCGCCTGGAAGAGGTATTGCCGGCGATGGGTGCTCAAGCACGGCCGTTGTTTCCGGAAAGGTTGCGATGATCGCGCTTGCCTTCGTTTCCTGACCAAAGCGCCCACCGTGGCCCATCGGCGTGATCTTCTGCCGATGGTCCCACATAGAAGCGAATTCCACTATTGGATCGTGTCCCATCGGTTGGTGTAGCTTCGGCGGCGTAGCCGCTTTGATCCTCGGCCAGGGCCGGATCGATCATGCTGCCATGGGTGGCAACGTGACGAGCGGATCATCGCTCAACTGGGCGACGCTTTCCACCGTCATGTACCGAGCGCGCTGGACGGCCCACTCGTCATTTTGTTCAAGCAGGATCGCGCCGACGAGGCGAGTGATGGCTTCCTCGTTCAGGAAGATGCCGAGGACTTCGGTTCGCCGCTTGATCTCGCCGTTGAGGCGCGCTTCTTCGCCGGTCTCCTGCGCGCGCTTCCTCTTATCGTCGGGAATGAAGCGGTCGGCGTAGACGACGGTAGTGCCGCGCTCGCCTTTGCGGACATGGCCGCCGACCGACAGGGCTTGGCGAAAGGTCAGCCAGCTCTGGATCGGGAAGCCGTGCTCGATCACGGCACCCCAGAGGACCAGCACGTTGATCCCGGAGTAGGCGCGGCCGGTGGCGGCGTTCGCCGGCATGGCGAGCGGCGCCTTCGCCGCCGGGGAGCCCCAAGGCTGCACCCAGGGCACACGGCCGGCCTCCAGCTCGGCGATAATCTCATGAGGCACGGGCAGCCATTTTTGCGTCTTGCAGCCAGTGATAGAGTGATGCGGTTGGGACAAGCTCGGCTTGTTACGTCGCTCGGAATTGGGCCTCAGAGATCGGAGTCCGGTTTTCCCCACCCCGCGCGATTTACGCTTTAGGCGCCCCCAGTTGAGGAGAGAGCCATGGCAAAATCATCGGAGGTGGACGACCCAGGCGAGTTAGCTCAGGTCGAACCAACCAGGGCCGCCCGCATGAAAGCCCGTCCGCCGGACCTATTTGGGGTGCCGCCGCTCGCCAAGGGACAACGGCGCGCCGACGTCGAGGAAGAGCTTCGGCGCTGGTATGCCCTGACCGACATCCAGCGTTCGCAAGCGTTCGCCGACGCGACGCGCGGCGCGCGGGATTGGAGTGCCGAAGTCTTCGTTCATGCGAGCGTTCAGGCCTATGCCGAAGGCAACCGCCGCAAGCTGAACATGGCCTTCGAGGCCTTCGCGGCCCGCGCCACACCGCTCTTGCTCTCCCAAGCCTGGGGATCGGCGGAAAACGAGGAAGAGGACCAGGTCCAGGAAATTCTCCTGCACACCTGCAGGGCCATCGTCGCCGGCACGGCGGACTACGCGGAGGTCAACTTCGCCGACTTCGCCAAGAAGAAGGCGATCTCCCTGCATCGCAGCCGCGAGAGCCGCTTCGAAGGCGCTTTCGACCAGGTCGAGCCCGAGCCGGATTCCGACCCGCTCGACCATGTGGCCGACCGCGTCCCAACCCCGGAGGCCCGCGCTCTGCTTGCCCAGTCCGTCGGCAAGCTGACCGGGCGGCTCCGGGAGGTGTTCATTCAGTATCACGTGTTGGAACGGACATACGAGGAGATCGCAGAGCAATACGAGGTCGACGAAAGCGCAGTCCGCCTTTGGATCAAGAAGGCAAACGCCATCGTCGGACTCCAAGGAGGAAGATCATGACCGCCATGCCCAAAACCAAGCACAGCCTGGACGATGTGCTCGCGGAAATCTCGGCGCTGCCCATCCCGCCGAACGGTCGAGAGTTGCGTGAATGGCTGCGCCGATATCCCGCATTCAAGGCGGATATCGTGCAGTTCGTCACCGCGTGGATCGATATGGAAGCAAGCAATGTCGCGCGCGAGGTTACGCCAGAGAAGGTGAACCGCGTTGTCAACCGCACGATGAGCCGCGTTCAGCAGCTGCTCGACGAAAGCGAGCAGCCAGCCGAGATCACCGACTTGACGGAAGAGATCACGACGGCCGGGCACACGCTTGAGTCATTTCAGCGCGCGCTCGGCATCGATCATTCGATGCTGACATGCCTTGCCGAACGCATGATCCGGCCAGCAACCATCCCCCTGCGCCTCGTGCGCGAGATAGCGGAACAGCTCCGACGCAGCATCGAGCTCGTGCGCGCGTATTTTCGGCGGCCGCCGCAGCTGGCGGCTGCCTATAAGGCGCGCAGGAGGCCTGCGCCCGCGCAAAAGGATTTCTCGTACATCGTTCAGCATGCCGAGTTGCCCGAGCCGGAAAAAACGAAGTGGCTCGCGGAAGCACCCGATCCTGCGTTGCGAGACTAGCGATGGACAGCTTCGGCACCGTCAGGGCATTTGCGCGCGAGAAGCATCAGGCCCTGCGGGCTGCGGCTGAGGGCGGTAGTGCGCCGCAGCTGCTCGCAGCAGCGCGCAAGGCCACCGGCGTCAAGGTTACACGGGTGCCGCCCGACCACCCATTGCTGGCCGGCGGCGATGGGGCGCTGCACCGGAACCCAAATGCCGTCTACATTTCCGAGGCACTCGGCGCGGACATGGCGGCGTTCGTGGAGGCGCATGAGTTCGGGCATTATTGGATCGAAACGCCATCAGAGCCCTTGGTCGTTCCGCGTGGATCCGATCCCGGCATCCCTGAAGAGGCCACGCCGCTTGGCCTCAAGCGTGTCGAGGCCTATAGCCCGGAAGAACTGCGCGAGCGGTTCGCCAACGTGTTTGCGCGCGAGTTCCTGCTTCCGCGCTTCGAAGCGCGGCGGCTGTTCGTCGATCTCGGCCAGGCCGCTGAGACGATCGCCCATGACCTCACGCTTCCGCTCGGCCTAGTTCATCAGCAACTTGCCGCGTCGCTGCTGTTGCCGGAGCCGGCTGCGCCTTCGGAGGCAAAAGATGGTCCGGGCGAACGGCCAGGACTGGATGAATCGCAGCGTGCCGCCGCCGAGCATGAGGGCGCGCCGCTGCTGGTCGAGGCGGGACCCGGCACGGGAAAAACCCGAACACTGATAGCGCGCTTGGAATTCCTCCTCAAGAAGCACCACGCCGCCTCGATCCTGGCGCTGACGTTTTCCAACAAGGCCGCGCGCGAAATCCGCGAGCGCGTTGCCTGGAGCATGCCCAAGGCGGCTCCCGAAATCTGGGCCGGGACCTTCCACGCGTTCGGCCTTGAATTGCTGCGCAAATACGGCCACCTCGAAAATATCGCCCAGCCCGTCCGGCTCCTCGATCAGGCCGATCTTCTCGCCATGCTGGAGGACGACCTCTTGGACCTTGGGCTCGATCACTATTTGCGCCTGCACGAGCCGCTTTCGGATCTGCGCTACGTGCTTGGAGCGATCAGTCGCGCCAAGGACGAGGTCAAGTCGCCCGAGGACTACGCGTGCGCGGCCGAGCGCATGGCACGCGCGGCCAAATCCGAGGATGACGCGATCAAAGCCGCTAAGGCCGCCGAAGTGGCGCGCGTCTACAAGCACTACGACACTAAGATGCGCGCGGCGGGCTGGGTCGACTTTGCCGACCTGATCAATCGCCCGGTGGAAATCCTGCGCAAGCATCCCGAGGTGCGGGACGAGCTCCGCCGGCAATATCAGCACGTGCTCGTGGACGAGTATCAGGACGTCAACCGCGCCTCGGCGCTGCTCGTCAAGGAGCTGGCCGGCGAGGGCGAACGGCTGTGGGTCGTCGGCGACGCCCGCCAGTCGATCTACCGCTTCCGCGGCGCGGCGCCGACCAACACCCGCGATTTTGAGCAGGACTACCCGAAGGGCCAGCGCAAGCCGCTCACGGTCAACTACCGCTCCCGGCAGCAGATCGTCGAGACGTTTGGCGCCTATGCGGGCACGATGAAAGTCGGCGGCAAGACGGTGGTCCAGCTCAAGGCCAATCGCGGACCAGGGCCAGAGCCGGTCGATTGCAACGTCGCGCGCGACCGCAACGCGGAAATCCGCGGCATCGTTGACGCGATCAAGAAGCACCGCGCCCAGGGCATCGCCTACCGCGACCAGGCGGTGCTGTGCCGGGTGCATGCCAATCTCGAAAGCATTGCGTTAGGCCTCGAAGCCGCGGGCGTGCCAGTGCTTTATCTCGGCGACCTGTTCGAGCGGCCCGAGGTGTGCGACCTGCTAGCGCTGATCTCGTTTGTGTCCGAGCCGCACCGGGGCGGGCTGCTGCGCGTCGCCGAGCTGCCGCCTTACCGCACCGCGCTCGCCGATGTGCGAACATTTCTGGCTTACGCGGCCGAGGCCGACAAGACGCCCTTCGCCGCGCTCTCGGATGTGGCCAGGATTCCCGGCTTGTCGGAGGCCGGCCGGCTAAGCCTCGGCCGCCTGGCCGCCGATCTGGAGGGGGTGGCGTTCAGGACAGGACCCGGGGCGTTCCTGTGCCATGTCCTCTTCAATCGCGGATCGCTGCTGCGCGCCTATCTTGCCGGCGACACGCCCGCCGATCAGCAACGCCGCCTTGCGATCCATCAGCTCATCCAGTTCGCCATTGAGAACAATGCGGCTCCGGGCGATCCGAAGCGCGAATTGTTGCAGTGGATCCGCCGGCTCGAAGTGTTCGGTGACGAACGCGCCTTGCGCGAGGTGCCCACCGCCGTGGAAGGAATCGATGCCGTGCGTCTGATGACCGTGCATCAAAGCAAGGGGCTGGAATTCAAGGTCGTTCACTTGCCTATGCTAGGCGCCGGCATGTTTCCCTTGCGCTGGCAGGGCGAGCGCTGCCCGGCGCCGGAAGGGCTTCTGCCGAGTTCGGCGAGTGACGATCACGAGCAAGAGGAGGAGTGCCTTTTTTATGTCGCCTCGTCGCGCGCGCGGGATCATCTCTCACTCTCGCGTGCAGAACGCTATTCCGAGAGCCAGGGCTCAAAGCCGTCGAAGGTGCTGCTTGCGATCGCGAACCGCCTGCCGCGTCCGCCGGATGCGCCAGCGAACTGGGTGCAGCCGTTACTGCTCCCGCCGCCCGCCAGCGACCGTCCCGATCTTAAGGTCGCGACTCTTGAGCATGACGGCCGGGACATCGAGCTCTATCTCGGCTGTCCGCGCCGGTATCTCTACCAGCTGGTGCTCGGCTTGAGCGGCGGCCGCGAGGACGCCGCCTACGTTCGCTTTCATCGCGCCGTTTACCGGGTGCTCGAATGGATGCGCGCGCAGCCGGGCTCAATCGAGGCGGCCGCGCTCGCGGATGAGCTGGAAGCCGCGTGGAAGGATATCGGCCCGCACCGCGACCCTCTCGCGCCGCTGTTTCGCGCGTCCGCCGAGCGCATTCTGGACCAGGCCCGGAGCCGGCCGCGGGGCGGCATCGAATTCGGACGCGTCATCGCCCTGAAGATGGGAACTCACACCATCAACCTGCCCATCGACGAGATCGAACGCACCGGCAGCCAACTCGTGGTGCGCCGCATCCGCACCGGCCGTCCGCCCTCCAAACCGGACCAGCGCCATTTGCACGCGCTGATGTTGGAGGCGGCCCGGCTCCAGGTCGGCCAGGGCGCGCGGTTCGAGGTGCACTACCTCACCACCAATGAACCGGTGCCGGTCGCGCTCGACCGGGTCATGGAAGACCGCCTCACCGATGTCCGGGAGGTGCTCGATCAGCTCGCCCAGGGCGGCTATCCCGCAGAGCCCAAGAACGCCGAAGACTGCCCGCGCTGTCCGCATTACTTCATCTGCCCGAGGGTGCCGCGCGCGAGCTAGGCGCGCTCCGGTTTTCTGCGCGGGCTGCGATTAACCCCTTAGAGCGCTCGTTTCCAGTCACGGGAACAGCCCATCGAAAGGGTTACCGATGAAGTCCATCGACGTTTTCTTGCAGGGCCACGGGCTCGCCGACATCGCAGTGCTCGCGGCCAAGCCCGACGACACGCTCGCCGAGATCGTGTCCAAGGCCAATCTTTTGGGGCCGAAGGAGGCACGCCTCCTGTTTCTCGAAGACATCGACGGCCCCATCGACGACCACGCGGTCGTGGAGGAGCTGCTGCCGCTCCCGACCGACGGCGAACCCATTGGGCCGCTGCGTCTGCATGTGGCGCGCTGCCGTCACGTCGAAGTGGCGGTGCGGTTCAACGGGGAGGCGGCGAAGCGGCGCTTCACGCCGAGCGCCACCGTCGAGCGCGTGCGCCGCTGGGCGGTGCGGCGCGCCTTCCACCTTCCGCCGCGCGACGCCGCCGAGCACGTCCTGCAGATCCAGGGCACCAGCATCCGGCCCGACCGCGATGTTCACATCGGCACGCTCACCCAGGGCCAAGCCTGCGCTATCGCCTTCGATCTCGTGCCCTGCCAGCGCGTGGAGGGGTGAAGTGAGCGCGCCCGTCTCGCCCGATGAGGCCGTCTTTCGCGCGCATCTCGCCGGCGGCCGCTTCCGCAGCGGAGCGGCGGCCGGACGGTGGCGGCTGGTCGCGGTGGCGTGGCCGCATGCCGTCTTCGGCGTGCGCGCCGCTGATGGCGCGGAATATGGTCTGCGCTTCGAATGCTCGGACTATCCGCGCACCCCGCCCACCGCGGGCCTGTGGGACCTCGAGCTCAATGCCCCGCTCGCCGTGAACAAGTGGCCGGCCGGGCGCGACCGCATCCCGCTTGCCTTCAATCCCGGCTGGAAGAACGGCGCCTGCCTGTACCTGCCGTGTGACCGCATCTCGATCGAAGGACATGCCAATTGGTACCAGCAGCACCCGAGCCTGGTTTGGGACCCCGCCATCGGCATCGCGCACTACCTGCGCGTCGTTCACGACCTGGTCAACTCCAGCGACTATGGAGGCCGCCGTGCCGCCTAACCCGACGCTGCGCCTTCCGCGGGCCTTGTGGCTGGAGATGACCGGCGAATTGCACCGCCGCACGGAGGGCTGCCACGAATCCGGCGCCTTCTTGCTCGGCCGGCGCAACGGCGCCGAGCGCGAGGCGACGGCGGTGATCTACTACGACGACCTCGACCCCTCCGCCTATGAGACGGGCATCTGCGTGCTGCGCGCCGACGCCTTCGGGCGCCTGTGGGACCGGTGCACCGAGCGCGCGCTCACGGTCGTGGCCGACGCCCATGTGCATCCGATGGGCGCCTGGCAAAGCCTCTCGGATCGCGAGAATCCGATGATCGCGCGCCCGGGGCACCTGGCGCTCATTCTTCCCCGGATGGCCACGCCGCCCGTACGGCGCTGGTCCGTCGGCCTCTACGAATATCTCGGCGACCATTGCTGGCGCTCCCATGGCGGCCGGCATGTCGCGCGCGTGCTCAAGTTCGAGGATCGCTCATGACCACCCTGGAAACCCTCTCGGACGAGCTGCACCGCACCGTCAAACTCGCGCTAGACACCGGCGAAGCGGCTTCCGTCGACGACGCCGTCCGCATCTTCTCGGCTTACAGGGTTCAGCTTGTGCTCGGCCCGGAGGTCGCCGAAAGCGCAAGCCTTCAGGCCGCCCTGTTGACGGCCGTGAACTGTGCGGCGCGCACGCTCCTGGGCGGCGTGTCTGTCGTCGGTGCCGACGGCCCGCTTCGCGTTAGCCTGCCGTCCTTCCATAATCTTGGCGACGCGGTCGAGGCGCTGGGCGCCAGCCTGGCATCGGTGCCAAACCCTGACATACCGTCGGTTGTGTTCGGCACGGCGCAAGCCCAGCGTCTTGAGCGGCTCGCCCTGCGCGTGGTCACGCGCGGCTGGTGCGGCGGCGTGGTGCCGCTGTCACACAAGGTGGCGCCGGACACCACCACCGAGATCACGACCGCGGGCGTGCTCGCGGGAGCCCTCGCGGTTTCCGAGATTTTCCAGCGCCTGCGGGGGCACGCTATGGCCTGCCGGCGCCCGGTCGGCCTCAATCTCTGGCGGCCCGAGCAAGATTGGCGCACCGGCGACCATGGTCCGGCGTTGACCCGCTTACCTGCCTCCGCCTGGCTCGTAGGGCTCGGCAATCTCGGCCAAGCCTATTTATGGACGCTCGGCCTCCTGCCTTATGGCGCAGAGCCCCTCGACCTCGTCCTACAGGATTTTGATGTGCTCGCCCGGTCCAACCTCAGCACCTCGTTGCTGACCACGCCGGTGCTCATCGGCCAGCGCAAGTCGCGTGCGATGGCGGCGTGGGCCGAGCGCCGCGGTTTCCGCGCCAGCCTTGTCGAACGGCGCTTCGCCGGCGACTTCCGCGTGAGCCGGCATGAGCCGTCGGTCGCGCTTGTCGGCGTCGACAATGCCCTGGCCCGCCAGACCATCGAGGAGGTTGGGTTTCAGCGCGTCATCGAGGCGGGACTCGGCAGGGGGCCCCAAGATTTCCTCGGCATCGATTTGCATACGTTCCCGGCCGTGACGCCGGCCGCCACCATCTGGAGCAGCACGGATGCAGGGGATGCCGAGATCTCGCAGCCGGCCTACCGCGACCTTCTTGAGCGCAGCGGCGACCGCTGCGGCACGGTGCGTCTTGCGGGCCGGACGATCGGAGCGCCGTTTGTTGGCGCCGCGGCGTCGGCGCTGGTGGTCGCCGAACTCCTCCGGCTGGTCATCGGAGGTCCCCGCAACGAGCTTATCTCCTGTCATCTGCGCGACCTTGGCGCCCGCAGCGTGATCCGCGGCGCGCCGTGGCCGGCCTTCAATCCCGGCTCGGTACCGCTGCCGCCTTCGACGGCCCTTCAGGCGCTTACAGCGCCCGCTGACATCGAGACGGTCGCGAACCGAGCCTCATGCCTTTGCACCTCATGATCACAAGCGCAAAACAAGCGCTTGTTCAACCTCATGGCTAAGGCGAGCGGTTGATGGCAACGTTTTGAAGCGAAAGGATTTGAGCATGCGATTCGTTCATTCCGCCGACTGGCAGATCGGCAAAGTCTTCAAGCAGTTCGGCGCCAAGGAGGAGGCGTTGCGCCAGGCGCGCCTCGCGGCGATCGAGCGGCTGGGCGACTTCGCCCGGGCCAATGGCGCAGCACATATTCTGGTCGCGGGCGACGTCTACGACAATGAGGCGCCGAGCCCGGTCACGTTGCGGGCGCCGATCGAGCGCATGAAGCGCTTTCCGGATATCCATTGGCATCTGCTCCCGGGCAACCACGACCCGCACCGCCCCGAAGGACTTTGGGACCGCTTGGTGCAGCTCGGATTGCCCGCGCATATTCACCTGCACCTCACGCCGGTACCGGTTGCGCTCGACGACGCGGCCTTTCTCTTGCCGGCGCCGCTCACGCGCAAGACCGAGCTCGATGACATCACCGCCTGGATGGACAAGGCGCCGACCCCGCAAGGCGTGCTGCGCATCGGGATAGCCCACGGCTCCATCACCAATTTCGGCAGCGAAGGCGAAGCGGCCAATCCGATCGACCCGGGCCGCCCCAAGAGCGCCGGGCTCGACTATCTCGCGCTTGGCGACTGGCACCGCACGCTGCAGGTCGGTCCGGCCGCTTGGTACGCCGGAACGCCCGAAGCCGATCGGCCCGGCAGCCAGGAGCGCGGCAGCGCGCTGCTGATTGAGATCGCCGGCGCCGGCGCGCCGGCCGCGGTGACGCCCTTTGCCACCGGAGCCTACCGCTGGGTCACGCGCACCGAGCGCTTGAGCGGCGGCAACGAGCTCGCCGACCTCGAACAGCGCCTGCGCCATGAGCCCGATCTGTCGCAGCTGATCCTGCGCCTTCAGCTGGAGGGCACGTTGCCGATTTCGGCTTATGCCGAGCTGCAGCGCTGCCTGTTGGATCTCGAGGCCGCGGTCTTCCACCTCGATGTCAATCAGAGCGCGTTGGCCGCGCGTCCGAGCGAGGCCGATCTTGAAGCGATTGATTTCGATGGCGTGCTGCGGCGCTGCGCCGACCGACTGCGCGGCATGATCGACGATCCGGCGCAGGCAGATGAAACCCGCCGCTCCGCCGAGGAGGCGCTCGTCGGCCTTTATCTGCGCGCCGTCGACTCAAAGGAGACCGCCTGATGTTCATCAAGGCTCTCGCGGTTGAAGGCATCGGGCGCTTTGCCAACGGCGCGCATGTCGAAGGATTCAATCAAGGCGTCAACGTGCTGGCCGCCGGCAACGAGGTCGGCAAGTCCACCTTGTTCAAGGCGATCCGCACCTGCCTGTTCGCTCGGCACGACAGCAAGACGACGGATATCCGGGAGCTGGCCTCCGATGGCAGCCAGCTGCCGGCGACCGTGCAGCTCACCTTCGAACAGAACGGCCGCACCTACGTCATCCGCAAATCGTTTCTGCGCTCGCCGAGCGCCACGCTCAGCGAGGATGGTCGCGAGATCGCGCGCTTCAAGCAAGCCGACGAGGCGGTATGGGACCTCCTGGGCCTGCGCCCGGGTAGCGGGCGGACCCTGGATAACGGCGCCTTCGGGCTGCTGTGGGTTGGGCAGGGCGCGTCCTTTGCCCCGCCGGCTCCGGGGGCGGCCGCCACGTCGCTACTCAGCACCGCAATCGAGTCCGAGGTCGGGGCGCTGGTCGGCGGAGAACGGGCCCGCCACGTTTTCGACGACGTCACCTCGGGCCTGAGGCGCTACCTCACCGCTTCCGAGCAGCATCCCAAGGCCGATGGGCCGTTGCATGCGGCCATGGGCAACGCTGAGAAATGGCGCGCCGCCGAGGCGGAGCATCAAAAGAAACTCGCCGCGCTGGAGATGCAGTTTGAAAAGTTGCGGCGCCAGCGCCGGCAGCTCCGCGATTTGACCGATCCGGTGGCGGCCGAGCAGCTCACCCAAGAGCTGGCCAGCGCGCGCAACGACCTCGCCGAGGCCCGCTCGGCCGCACAGGAGCTCCGCACCTGTGAGGCCGAGGAGACCAGCGCGCGCCATGGCGTCGAAAGCGCCGCGCAGCGTCTCGGGCAGCACCGCGACTTGATCGCCCGGATCGATTGCAACCGCCAGGCCGAAGCCGCGCTCGCGCAGGAGCTTCCCCAGCTCGAAGCCCGCGAACAGGAGGCGCGTAACGCCGCCGCCCGGACCTTGGAGCAAATCGCCTGCGTCAAAGCCGCGCTTCAAACCCTTTCCACGCGCGAGCAGCAGGCCGCACGGCTCGATGCCGCGCTCATCCGCGCGCAGCGGCGCAACGAGGTCGCGCGCCGGCTCAAGACATTGGAGCAGGCGGCGCACGAGCTGCGGGATGTCGATGCGCGGCTCGCCCAAATCCGTGTCAAGCCCAAGACGGTCGACGATCTCGATGATCTGGAACGGCAAATCGCCTCCCTCGATGCCCAGCTTGCCGCTGCCGCTGCCCAGCTCGCGATTGAGGTGAAACCGCATGGCGCGGGGCAAGTCCGTATTGGCGGTGCCCGCGCGAAAGCCTCCTACAGCGCGCCGGTGCTGACGCCCATCAGGGTGTCCGTCGCCAACATCGCCGAGATCACCGTGACGCCCGCTGCGAACGCGCGCCATGACAAACGCCAGAGCCTCGACGAGGGGCGCGCCGCGCTGTTGAAGGCCGTCGGCGTTGTCAGCGTCGCCGAAGCGCATGCGCTGCTTTCGCAGCGGCGCGAATTGGAGGCCACGCGCAAGGCGGTCCTGGCGCAGCTCAGGACCTTCAAGGTTTCGGATGATCCCGAAGCTGCCATCGGCAAGCTCAAGAGCGGCCTCGCCGAGACCGAGGCGGCGATCGCCGCCGCGCTCGCGGCCGCCGGGCGCGAACGCCTCCCAACCGAACAGGAGCTCGATGCGGAGAAGCTTGCGCTGGGCCAGGAGCGCAACGCGCTCGAGTCCCGCCGCGCCAATCTCGAGCTGGCGCGCGAGCAGCAGCAGGAAGCGCTTGAGAACGCGGTCGAAGCGCGCAGCGGCGCGGTGTCGAAGTTGGATCTCATCCGGAACCGCATAGCGGAGGATTTGGAGCTATGCGCGGACGCCGACCGCGCCGCGCGCGACGCGGCCCTGGTGCTTGAAGTCACGCGCGCTGAAGCCGCTCACCGAACGGCGGCCATCACGCTCGCCGCGATGCGCGAGACGGCGCCCGATCCCGCCGAAATCGAGCGCCGCCAGACCCGCTGTGAGCGCCTGGAGCAGGCGCTCGCCAACCGCAACGATGAAATCAGGCAGCTTGAGCACGATATCGGCCGATTGACCGGCCAGATCCAGGCCGCCAGCGGCGACGGCGTCGGCGAGGCCTTGGTCGCAGCGCAGGAGCAACGCGCCTTGGCCGAGCGGGAATACGCGCGCCTTGAGCAACATGTCGCCGCGCTGAAATTGCTGCGCGACACGGTCGCGGCGTGCCTGGCCGAGGGGCGGGAGCACTACTACCAGCCGGTCCGGCGCCACCTGCGGCCATTCCTCAATGACCTGTTTCCAGGTTGCGAGCTCGAGCTCGGCGACGGGTTTGCCATCACCGGCATCAAACGGCAGCGCTCCGAGCTGTTCGAACGCCTGTCGGACGGCACCCAGGAGCAAATCGCCGTGCTCGTGCGCCTCGCCATGGGCGCCATGCTCGCCGAGCGCGGGCAAGTCGTGCCCATCATCCTCGATGATGCGCTGGTCTATTGCGATGACGACCGAATCCAACGCATGTTCGACGCGCTCAGCCGGGCGGGAAAGCATCAGCAGATCATCGTTCTGACTTGCCGGCTGCGCAGCTTCGGGCCGCTTGGCGGTCATACGCTGCGCATTCGCAGCGATTGCGAGACTGGCATGGCCGCATGAACGGTCGCAGAGCGACATCTCAAATGACTCAGCCCGCCCCTGACTGGATTTCGTTCGAAGCCGACAAGACGGAGGGGCTCGATCTGCTGGGCCTGCGCGCACCGGTTCAGCAGATTGGTAACCAGCGCTTCAATGGCGTCACCACCGTCACGCCGAAGCTGCGCTACCTATCCGTCCTGACCTGGATCATCTGGCGCTATTCCCATGCGCGATTGCCCAACGCTTGGCGGCCGTTCGAACGGTTCATCGAGGCCCAGGAGGCGCTGATTGTGCTCGCCAACCGTCTCAAGAGCCGTGAGATCGGAAATCTCGTGGGGGTGACGAAAGCCGATGAGCTCCTCGACAGCGGCCGCCAGAATTTCCCGCTGCAACGCCTCGTGCAGCAGACCGCTTTCAATGTGTACGTCACCACGAGCCGCCAGCTGCACCTCACCCATGACGAGACCGATGGCGTGCTCCCTGGCCTCACCAAGGAGCACGGCCTGAAGCTTGCTCAAGCGTTCGATGCCGTCATTCGCGACACCGCTTATGGCCGCCAGCTCGAACGCCGTCCGACGATCGACCGGGCATCGCGGGACGCTGTGGAAGAACTCGCCGACGGGGTGTTTCTTGATCGCATTCCGCGCGGCGAGCGCGAGATTTTGATCGATGCGATCATGCCGCAGACGCCTGAAACAGAGCCAGAGCGCAACCGGCTTGCCCAGTACGCGCTCCTTCTGTGGCTCGCGCGCGCAAAAGGCGGGGAACCGGAGGAAAGCGACGTCTTCGATGCAGCACGCAAGCTTCCGCGCGCCTTACCAAGAGCGCTTATCCCCGTTCTCGACGACTGGCTCGAATACATCATACGCGACGTGGTTGCCGTCACGCACGAGGCGGTGTTTGACGCGGTGATGCGCGAGGTTGATGTCGCCAGTGCGGAGCGCGGCGGGCCGGCGACGGCGGAGCGCGTCGTCGCCGGCCTTCTCAACGAGTCCGACGAACACAACGCCATTCTCCGCCAGCTCGATCTGCTCCGGCGCAACGAGACGGCGCACTCGATTTCCTTCGCCACCCTGCGCGACCGGGTCCACCGTGTCTGCAGCGATGACGAAACAGTGAGCTCCGGATTAAGGCGCTGGCGCGACGGGCTCTCCGAAACCACGCTCTACAACATGGCTCTCGCCTCGGGCCGCGCCGCGGCTGATCACCTCGAACCGGGCGGTCGGTGAGTGGGGCTCGGTGTTCGGCGATCCCTTCGTCGCCACCGCGATCCTCGACCGGCTGCTCCACCATAGCCAGGTCGTCACCATCCGGGGCGAGAGCTACCGGCTTCGCGAAAAGCGCAGGAGCGGGCTTCTGCAGAAGCCCGCTCCTGCGCCGCTCCCCGCCACAGCGTGATCCACCACGGGGGTCAGTTCCTCGTGGCGACAAGGGGGCCGTTCCTGATGGCGCTGGACACCGAGCTTGCGGCAGCGCGCGTGGCAATCGCCACGTCGGAGATGCCAGTTTGCTCGATGAGACGTTGCATCGGCTCCGACCAGACGTCGTAAAGCTGTTCACGCGTCAGTGTGAACATCATCAGAGCATCGCGCACGGAAGGACCTGGAGGTCGCAATGATAGATGGCACGGTGCTAATGCGCTATGACGGTATTTTCTCGCCCCGACGGCTAGTGCGCTGGTGCTCCATGAGGCGAAGAATCGACCGATCGTTGCCGATAGTCGCTGAAACCTCGTTGAAGCGGAATCGCGCGATTTTCTGTTGAAAATCAGCACGAGAAATTTTTGTCGGTTCGCAGTTCGGATCGTGACGCACGATCGAAAAAAATTGCGCTGAAAAATCAGCGCATTAACATAGCCAAAAATAGATGAGTGGGCGTAGGGGGTAATCGGCGGCAGTAGCGTAGCTTTGGCGGCGGATATTCACCGCCACTTGCCGCTGTCCAGTCACTCACTGTTCAGTACTGCTCAGCCTCCTTTCACCTGACCCGGTCGATCTGAAGCCAACTGGGAAGAGATGTAAACTACCCCAGCGTCACGGAGGGCTGTGGCGTACTGTAGCGTGTAAATCGGCTTGGTTACTTTGCGCCCCATCTGTCGGCGTCGTGACCATATCGATGTTGACGAGATCATCGCGCTGAATGGCGTCCGTGCCGGACGAACTTTGCGTCACGTATGATGTCGACTCTGCTCCGTGTACCGCGTAGGAGTCCCCGCGCAAGAAGCTTGGAGCGCCATTTAGCCTGGAGCTCGTAATGCGCAGCGCATCATCCCCTGCAAACCGATACATCGACCGTCATCCCGCAATAGTCGCCTGGGGCGCCAACGAAACTACCGGAGATGGGAACTGCTTGACTGATATCCCGGGTCACGGCGACTCTGATCAGGTCAGCGCCGCCGATGGTCCCGTTGGTGGGATCGTACGCAATCCAGCCGGAGCCAGGGACATAGATATCGGCCCATGCGTGTGTTGTGCCGGCGCCCACAGCGGTGTTGGCGTGTCCGTCCGCGGCGGGATTGTACAAATATCCCGATACGACACGTGCTCCGAAGCCCAGGCTGCGGGCGGCCTCAATCAGCAACACGGCAAGATCTCGGCACGAGCCCCAGCCACGGTTGAGTGTCTCAGCGGGTGTCTGCGTTCCCTCGGTTTCACGGCTTTGATACGAGACCCATGCCGCAACGCCGCTGTTGAGGTCGGCCAGCAACGCCGACGTATCGGTTGGGTTGCTTCTAACGAAACCGAGCGCCCAAGAGCGAAGGCGCCCATCGGGGTCAGGATGTTGGCGTTCAAGCATCCGGCCGAGGTCGATGCGATCGTCTGCGGAATAGATGAAAGGATAACTTACCGCCTCAGGCGAAATCTGGAATGCGGGACGGTTCACGATATAGGTTTCCAATCGGAGGGCGCTTTCGATCCGCAACTCGGCGGCAGGCTCGGCGAACGACGCGATGGCAATTGAATTGCCGAACACACCATAGTGCCACGTCAGTGTTGCCGACGGCGAGCACGTCAGGCTGGTTTGAATCAAGCGAAGATCGTGGCTGTCGCGCGGCCGCAGCATGAGCCGATGATCGCCAAAGTGGACCGGCCGCTGATACCGGTAGCTCGTTGTGTGGCGCACATTGAGAATCGCCATGATCGCTCTTCGTCCAGTTGCGGCTACCTTTTCGCGGCGCCTGAATTTGTCCCGGATGGATCAAGGAAATAGCGAAAGAAATAGGAATTCGGGCTCAGCAACATGCGCGTGTTGCCGGCCTGTAGTGCGGTCTCATAAGCCTGCATTGATCGATAGAATGCGAAGAAATCTGGATCCCTGCCAAATGCGCCGGCGCAAATGCGGTTGCGCTTGCCGTCGCCCTCGCCACGAATTTGCTCGCCTCAGATGTTGCATTGGCGATCAGCACGGTAACTTCGCGATCGGCCTTTGCACGAATCTCCAGGCCGCGCTCGGCCCCTTGAGCGCGAAACTCGACCGCTTCACGCTGTCGCTCCGTCTGCATGCGTTGATAGATCGCCTGGCTGTTCTGCTCCGGAAGATCGGCACTCCGAATGCGCACATCGACGATTGAGATGCCGAAGCCGGCCGCACCCTCATCAAGCTGTTCGCGCATCAATTCCGTGAGTTGCGCGCGCTCGTCGCGGACCACCTGGATGAAGGTCTCTCCGCCCAGCACACGACGTATCGCCGAGATCAGCAGCGTCGACAAGCGCGAATCCGCTTCGCCGATCGAACCTGCCGCCTGGTAGAACTTGAGTGGATCGACAATCCGGTATCGAGCGAAAGCGCCGATCACGAGACGTTTTTGGTCGGAGGCGATGATCTCCTGGGCCGGAATTTCGAGATAAAGAATGCGCTTGTCGATCGAGATAACACGATCGATCAACGGGAGCTTAAAGTGAAGTCCGGGTTGCGTAACGCTTTGCACCGGCTGGCCAAGGCGAACCACGAGTGCTATTTGGGTTTGGTGAACCGTGAATAGGCCGTCATAGACAATGGCCGCCGCGGCAAGGGCGACAGCGCCGACAATCCCACCAGCGCTGCTGAACGCCATCGTCTATTCCCGCGCCAGCCGTTCGAAATCGTCGAGGACAGCGGCAATCAGCTTCTGCCTGCGGGGATCGTGTGCCGCCAGAGACGCGGCAAAGAGATTGAGAAGAAAGCGCGCTTTCTCGGCCGCTTCCGGCCAATTCGCGGCCGGAGACGCGACAAGTTGAGCTTCCAATTCGTCCTGCCGAAGACGTAACGCCTTCTCGTTGGCTTCTACGTCTGCCAGCAACCGGCGCAGATCCGTGGCCTTCTGCGCGGCCATTCCACGATGCTGGTCCAGATCGACTGTCTTTTCCGTCATGTTCGCGGATCTCCGGCCTAGTCCTCCGGTGCTTGAAAGCTTGACGTTGAGCGAGCCCGGCTACGGCCTCGCCGCTGATGAATCATGCGTGGCCGTCTTGTCGCGGTCCTGTGCTGCCTGAAGATCGTGAGGGTCGATGGTCACCATCTCGGTCGAAGCGGAGCCGGACTTTCCCGGCACAAATATCATGGTCGAGATGCGGCGGTAGACCGGGAAGGATAGTTCCTCGATCAGCTGCTCATCGGTGACGACGCGATATTCCCCAGGTGGCAAGGCTCGATCGACACCCTTGAGTTCGAACGGGTGATTGAAGGCCACCAGCGTGTTTCGGGTGCGTGTGTTCACTGGGCTTCGGGCGCCGTGCGCCGCGACAATGGAAATTCGCTGCTGTCGTACAAGCGACGAATGTCTTCACCCCCGTATCGTTCACCGTCGATCTCAAGAAATGCTCCGAGAAGCGATTCAGGCGGTAGTTCCTCGACTGCGAAGCGAATGGCGTCCGCCGCGTGCGGGAAGCGCTTGTACCGAATTGCCGAGCGCTTGTGTCTGGCACTCCCACTCCGTGCGGGAAAAAGCTCCGCCTCAACGCTGAAGTTAAAGATGTTGCAATCGGCTGCCATTGTCTCAGCCCTGTCGCTGCGTCCTATGAAAGGTCGAGGCCGCGGATGCGGCCTCGATAGCGGGCTGCCGATCAGATTTGGCGGTCCTTCATCAGGGTATCGACGTCACGTTGAGCCTGGGACTTCTCCAGGCCATATTTGGCGACGACCTGCGTCACCAGATCATCCCTGTCCTTGAGGGCGGACAGCTCCTGCTCGGAGAACTTGCCCCACTTCGAGCCTATCTCCTTGAGGATGATCTGCTTGGCCTCGGCCGTGGCCTGTCCCGTGGCCGCGTTCGTGTTCGATGCCGCATTGGAGGAAGCGTTTGCCATCTAAGTATCTCCAAAATAGGAATGAAGTATTCATTCGAATGACCATCATTCAAACGACTCTACATACATGGGGTCGAATTGCAGAAATACGAGCGGAGGACGCAGTTATATTTTTCGAGTACCCGACTAAGAGTCGAAGAGAACCTAACGAGCGGAAATCGCAGATCAATCAGCGTCCGGCTTGTTCATCATCCTCATCACGACGCGGCTACAGCTCGGGTGACGCTTGATCGGGTTCGGTCGGGGAACGCCGTTCGAACGCTCCTCCTTCGCCCGACCGCCGAATCTGCTGAACGATGGAATCTGTCCGTTCCCTCGAAAGACCGAGACTTTGGAGCGTATAGTCGAGCAGACTAAGCGCGAGCTCGCTTTCGCCCATGATGGCGATATCCACCCCGTGTCGCTCGAAATGCGCGAGGTCGCCGGCGCTGTGCGTGCGAATTGCGGTCCGAATTTGCGGGTTCACCTGCCGCGCAAGCTCAATGATGCGCTGCGTCTGGAAGCCCCTGGGCGCCGCGACAACGAGCAGATGCGCCCGATCGACATTTGCGGCCTCCAGCACGCCTGCGGCCGTCGCGTCGCCATAGACTGCAAGAATGTCGCGCTTGCGCAGTGCTTCGACGCGTCGCCGGTTGTCTTCGATCACGACGAAGGGCAGGTCATGGGCCTTGAGTGCCTCACCAATGAGACTGCCAACCCTACCGTAGCCTACAATGACGACATGACCCTGCAGGTCCCCGCTGCGATCCGGGAGCGTGGCCAGACTGCTTCCATGTCGCTCGATCCGCGCGAGCAGGCTCGGACGGTCGCGAAGCCAGGCGACAATGGGATCAATGGTTGCGAACAGGAGTGGATTTACTAGGATCGAAAGCAAGGCGCCGGCGATGATCAGATCGCGTCCTTCCGTTGGAAGGATATTGAGCGCCACGCCAAGTCCAGCCAGGATGAAGGAGAACTCACCGATCTGCGCAAGGCTGGCAGAGATCGTCAGAGCCGTCGTGACCGGATACCCGAAGGCGAGCACAATAGCGAAGGCCGCCAGCGACTTGCCGAACACGATAACAAGCACGATGGCGAGAACTGCCGATGGGTCGCGCATCAGAACCGTCGGGTCGAACAGCATTCCGACTGACACGAAAAACAGAACGGCGAAAGCATCCTTGAGGGGCAGGGAATCAGCAGCGGCTTGATGACTGAAGTCAGATTCGCTCAAGACCACGCCAGCAAAGAACGCTCCGAGGGCGAAGGAAACACCAAAAAGCTCCGCGGAGCCGTAGGCAATGCCGAGTGCGAGTGTCAGGACCGAAAGCGTGAACAATTCTCGCGAGCCGGTGCGGGCAACCTGCTCTAAGGCCCATGGTATAATTCGTGTTCCAACTAGAAGGACGAGCACGATGAAGACGGCCAATTTGGCGAACGTTAAAGCCAGGACCAAGCTCGTATTGCCGCCCGTCAGTCGTGCCGCCAAGCCGTGAGCATCCGTGCCCAGCGACCCCGCCGCTGCAGGCAGGAGCACCAGCACGAGGACCATCACAAGATCCTCGACAACCAGCCATCCAACGGCAATCTGTCCGTTGACAGAATCTAGGGCATTGCGATCTTCTAAAGCGCGTAGGAGCACGACAGTGCTTGCGCACGATAGCGCCAATCCGAGCACCAAGCTGCTCGTGACACTCCATTCCCAGCTCAGCGCGATACTAGCGCCGATCGCCGTCGCCGTGACAACCTGCGCTACTGCGCCGGGCAATGCGATACGGCGCACCGCTAGCAGATCCTTGACCGAAAAGTGAAGGCCGACACCGAACATAAGAAGTATGATGCCGATCTCGGCGAGCTGGCCCGCGAGATTCTGGTCACCGGAAAAGCCGGGCGTAAAGGGACCAACAGCGACGCCGGCCAGGAGGTATCCGACAAGCGGCGGGAGACGCAGTTTATGGGCCAAAACTCCGCCACAAGCCGCGAGGACCAGCCCCAGCACGACCGTAACGATGAGCGAAGTGTCGTGCGGCATGGGTCTCCTTGTGGAATCGCGATGGAGTGGGCGAACTGCTCTCGAACTATGCGCATCGCGACGGCGCTGCTTTAACTTGTGCCGATTGGCGTAACCGTTTTGCACGGTACAGGAATTCGAGAGAATTTTGGCGAGGAATCGGGATCTAAGGCCGCGTCAGAGGTCGCACCTCTCTATGCGCAGGGTGCGGGCACAGCCTTACGTGTACGGCTGGATGCGGGCGAGGGCTGAGCCGGATGGAAAGCCGATCTCATCCGTGAGGTTTGGCGCCAGCCACCGCAATGCGGCAATCTCGACAGAATCGAATACTTGAACGCGAACAGAAGGTTGGCGACTTTTCCATTTTAAAGTTGGCGGTAGGCCATCAGCAACCCCATATAGAACGTGGGTCGCTAAGCGTTGAGCACGGAATCGTCGACCAGACGTGAATGTTCGCGAAAGCCGTCAATCGAGAGTCTTGAGCCCGTTTCGGTCAAAACGCTTGAGGAGCGAATTATGACAGCCGCATTGCGCTTCGATCTCATGCTTGTCTTCTGCGCATTCGCCTTTGTCGGGGCCATCCTCGTTGGGGCGTTCTGAACAGCGGCTTGTTTGATGTGCGGTTTCGATGCTGCTGATCGGCCCGATTTAAGGACACCGCAATGTCCACAACAAAGACGCTTACGCAATCGGATGGTCAGAGCTTCGTTGGAGTGTGTATATCCAATGAAAGCATGGTGACCGATCACGCACACTGCTTGAGGTGCGGTGCTGCTGGACCAGCGGCGCCGGCGAGTGCCCGCTATCGCGATCCGCATTGGATGGAGCATGATTGGATCTGTGGCGGATGTGGCAATGAATGGACAACATCAAAGCAGGTGTGATCAATGATCAGCGGGGTTCACCAGCATGCAACTACGAGCCATCGCTTTGTGATCGGGACCATGGTCCGCCTCAACCGGAGCGATCCCATACGCAATGCAGTTCCGGGACCCTACGAGGTTCCCGCGAAGCTTGCAGAGCGGGACGGCGAACTCCCAGTACCGTATCAAGAGTGAACGCGAGCCCTATCAGCGCATCATCAAAGAAAGCGCGCTCGATCAGGCTTGGCCGGCCTCAAAGGCGAGCCGGCCCGCAACCTGCTCCGGCGACCAACCTTGCGCCAGCCGCTCCAGCACGGCTTGGCGCAGCGCGGGCTCGCGCTCCAGCCGCGACCCCTTCCAGCGCCGCGCCTTGGTCTGCTCCTTGGGCATAGGTCGGCTTGTAGCCGACCTGGCGGCCGCTGTTACGCTTCATCTCCCGAGAGATCGTCGATGGCGGGCGATCCAGAGCTGCCGCGATTTGCCGGACCGAGCAGCCATTGGCTTGAAGGCGGGCAATCTCGCATCGGTCTTCCAACGAAAGCTGTTCGTACCGCCGCCCCGTGGCAACACCCCCTGACCAAGGTGTTGCACTTCGTTTGTGAACTCAGGGCATCGCCACGCTCCCTGTCGTCATAGCTGAGAACGGGCACTTTACTAGTCGAGACCGTTGGTCAAGAGAACGTTCTTAGCGTTTGCCCCTGAAGCTTGCCGGATCATCGACAGCCGCTCGCACCCGATTCATCGTGATTATCGCATAGACCAAGTTTATTAGCCAATCCCGATATTGACAAATTATCGGAATTGGACCATAAGTGCCCGATGGCAGACGTGGCCCGCAATCCCAAGCAGATCGGCAACCTGATCCGCCGGGCGCGCAAGCACCGGAAGTGGAGCCAGACCCAGCTCGGCGAGAGGGCTGGCCTTCGCCAGGAGACGATCTCGCTCATCGAGGCCGGCAACGCGGCCACCAGGGTTGATACCATTCTTGCCGTGCTCGCGGCGCTCGATCTCGAGTTCCGGATCGGGCCGCGATCGAAGGGGCAAGCGGCGGCGATCGAGGACATTTTCTGATGCCGCGGCGCCGCCAGCATGCGCCGCTGCGCGTCTATCTCAACAACCGTCTCGTCGGCCATTTTCTCAAGGAGCCGGGCGGCGCGGTCAGCTTCCGCTATGACGACAGCTGGCTCGGCTGGGAGAACGCCATCCCGGTCTCTCTTTCGTTGCCGCTGCGTGAAGATGCGTATCGTGGTGCTCCAGTCAGCGCGGTCTTCGAGAATCTTCTGCCCGACTCCGAGACACTGCGCCGGCGTGTCGCGGAAAGGGTCGGTGCGGCCGGGGCCGATGCCTACAGCCTGCTCGCGGCCATCGGCCGGGATTGCGTCGGCGCGCTCCAGTTTCTTGCCGATGAAGCCGACGAGCGTGCTGGCGCGATCGAGGGCGATCCGGTCGATGAGGCGGCCATCGAAAAGCTGCTGCGCAGCCTTGGGCAGGCGCCGCTTGGTCTGAGCCGCGACGATGATTTCCGGATCTCCATTGCCGGCGCGCAGGAGAAGACCGCGCTGCTCTGGGACGGCCGGCGCTGGCGCAAGCCGATCGGCACAACACCGACAACCCATATCCTGAAGCCTCAGATCGGTGAGCTGCCCAACGGCATCGATTTGTCGAACAGCGTCGAGAACGAATTCTATTGTCTGAAGCTGCTCAAGGCCTTTGGGCTTCCGATCAACGATGCCGTCATCAAGACATTCGGTAAAACCACGGCGCTCGTGATCGAGCGCTTCGACCGGCGCTGGACGCGCGACGGACGCTTGTTGCGCGTGCCACAGGAGGATTGCTGCCAGGCGCTGTCAGTACCTCCCGGCAGAAAATATCAGAGCGATGGCGGCCCCGGACTCGCGCAAATCCTCGATCTCCTCGAGGGCAGCGATACGCCGGAGGAGGATCGAAGGAGCGTGCTGAAGGCTCAGATCCTGTTCTGGCTCATTGGCGCGACCGACGGGCACGCCAAGAACTTCAGTGTCTTCCTGGGGCCGGGCGGCACCTACCGGCTGACTCCTCTTTATGACATCCTCTCTGCGCAGCCGAGCCTCGACACTCGACAAATCGAGCGCAAGCAGATGAAGCTGGCGATGGCCGTGGGCGCCAAGAACCACTACAGAATTGACGGAATTCAGACCCGGCATTTCTTCGAGACGGGAAGGGCGGCCGGCCTTTCGAAGGCGACGGTACAAGCCCTGATTGATGAAATCGGTGCCGCGGCAAGGAACATCATGGAGCGTCTGGCGGACGAGCTGCCGCCCCGATTTCCGAAATCAATCCATGTATCCGTCAGCAAGGCTGTGACCGCGCGCCTACGAATTCTTTCAGCAGGTGCGTGATACGCGAGCAATCGGCTCAGTCCATTTGCGCGGTGAAGAATCCGAGGTCGCGGGGGCCGCCGCTTTCCGCTTGGATGTCCGCCAACTGCAGAATGCCGGCTCGTTGGTACTCCTGTTTTCCTCGCGCGCGGAGCTGTCGACAGCTCCGCATCGCGTGAACGGCGCATGCTGGGACGCTTCGGTTTGGCATCGGACGTCGCAGCGCTTCACGCTGGCCGCGAGCCTGCAATCTCGTCGGCGATGGCCCAGGGCTTTCCGGCAGATTACCGCCATAGGCAGGAAATAGGGGCTGCAGCAAGTCGCTCGCCGAACGGGACGATCGTATCGCCGTCATAAAGGACAACCCCAAAGGCAAGGCGGTCCTTTGCGGCTTCGACCAGCTTCTTCAGACCGGACAGGTCGCCGGCGGTCACGGTCGCGCTCGCCTTGACTTCTATCCCCGCGATCGCGCCGTCATCGCGCTCAAGAACGATGTCGACTTCATGTCCATCCTGGTCGCGGAAGTGGAAAGGTGCGAGCCGGATATCCGACCAGGCCATGAGCTTCATGATTTCGGCAAATACGAAGCTTTCGACCAGCGCTCCGAAAGCAGAGCGATCCGCCTTGACCCGCGCAAGGCTCAGGCCCCGGCTGGCTGCCAGAACGCCCGAGTCGAGGAAGTGCAGCTTGGGCGTTTTGATGACCCGCTTGATCGCGTTGGTGTACCAGGGCTGGAGCGTCGCCACGAGAAAGACTTGTTCCAGGAGCCCGATATAACGCTGGCTCGTCTTGTAGTTGACATTAATGCCACCACCGAACGCCGAATAGTTGACAAGCTGTCCGGAGTGCTCGGCAAGGAGCCGCACGAACTTGGGCAGGTCGGTGAGCTTCTCGATTTCCGCGATGTCGCGCAGATCACGTGTGAGCACCGAGATGAGATAGGATCGGATCCAGTCCTGTCGCCGTCGCTCGCTTGCGCGGCTGACGGCCTCGGGGTAGCCGCCGGCGAGGACTATCCTGATCAGTTCGTCGCCAATGATCGGGTCCTTGGGCCTTTGCAAGTTGCCTGCATAGAGGCTCTCCAGAAACGATGGTTTGCGGCCGAGAATCTCGGCTTGTGCCAAAGGCAGCAGGCGGATGGTCTCCATCCTTCCGGCGAGGCTGTCGGCGACGCGTGGCAGCGTCAGCACATTGGCGGAACCGGTCAGGAGGAAACGGCCCGGGCGGTAGTCTTCGTCAACCGACTTCTTGATGGCAAGAAGGAGCTCCGGCACACGCTGAATCTCGTCAATGATGGCGCGGTCGAGGCCACGTATGAAGCCGCTTGGGTCGAGGCGCGCGGCGCCCAGAACCGTTTGGTCGTCGAGCGTAAGGTAATCTCGTCCGCGCTCGCCCATGGCCCGCACCAGCGTGGTCTTGCCAGCGCGCCTGGGGCCAATCACGAGAGCGACAGGGGTGTCAGCCAAGGCTTCCCGTACCCGGTGCTCCATAAGGCGCTTGTACAAGGGCTTCTCCTTTCCCGGCAAATAGGAATAATCATTCCGGCGATTAGGAGTCAATATGTCGGCGATTAGGAGCCAGCGTTCGGCAGTCAGGGATCGAGGCCGACAGTTTAGTAGTGGCCTCGCCGCTTGTATGAGATCGGGGTGCTTCGAACGCAGCTCCGCATCGAGATGAGCGGATGGCAAGCCGTTGCTGAAGTGCTATTAAGCGGTGACGGTATTTTTTGCGCTGACCGCGCGACGCGTTATGCGATCGACGAGGCGAAGAATCGACCGATCGTCATCGATAGTCGCTGAAACCTCGTTGAATCGGAATCGCGCGATTTCTTGTTGAAAATCAGCTCCAGAAATTTTTGTCGGTCCGCAGTTCGGATCGCGTTGCGCGATCAAAAAAAGTTGTGCCAGAAATTCAACGCGTTAGCATGACTTAAAATGGATGAGTGGGAGTAGAGGGCTACTGTGGAATACTCTGGAGGGCTTTGGAGGAAAATAGCGTACAAGAAAATATAGGGTTACGGGATGCCTCATTGATCATGCGCGATGCATTGTCATTCTAGGCCTCTGTTTCCCCAAGTCGTTGATTTGACGAGGGTTGATGCTCGTAGCGAACGGGCAAGTTGACCTGTTCGACGGTTCACCTGATGGTTTGATTGGAAGTGCGCAGCGACACTGGAAAGGTACCGAAAAGGCCACGGATCGCTTTGATGGTATTTTTTCTGAAGCCCGCTGCTTGCATCGGGTGGTCGAACGTGAACTTGAAAGATTGCGCGTTGCCGTAGCTTGGCTACGATCGGCGTCTCGAATCCAATTACGTTCCGATCGGCTATTTCGGGCTTGCGGCCAACAGTATCGCGCTTGCCGCACTCTTGTCAGCGCCTCGGCCTTCGATCACGAAATCCGTCAGGGTGCGCCCCTTCAGCTCGGCGGCGCGCTGGAACAGCGCCTTCAGATCGCGCGAGATACGCGCTTCCAGCCGCTCGTCGCGCGCTTTCGCGGCGGTTTTCCGCACCATCGCTATACCTTGAGTTGCATTTGAAGCTTGGTTAACGTGTGCGGCTGATGGCGGGGCGGTTCAAGCGCCGGCGTCCTGTGAAGGAATGACGTGGAGCAAAGCTAAGTCAAAAGGCGACCGTGACGTTTTTGCGGTCCGCTGGGTCGTCGCAGTTGGGGGGCGATCAATGCCAAAAGTCACCGATATTCCCGCCTGCCCCGTTTCGCCAGCGGTCCGGTCGTCGGGGCGGGTGACGCGGGAGTACCAAATCTCGCTGATCACGCCGCTTTTCGGCGGCGGCGTTGAGGCCGGCGCGCCCGATGAAACCATGCCGATCCGTGGGACGTCGATCCGGGGACAGCTCCGCTTCTGGTGGCGGGCGACGCGCGGAGCTCAGTTTGCAGACCACTGCAAGCTCTTCATCCGCCATGGGGAGATTTGGGGAACGACGGAAAAGGCAAGCCCGGTCGAAATCGCTGTTAGCGACGTAAGGGTGAAGCCGGCACGATCTTGCGCTCGCTACGACTGGAATGAGAAGGCGCGGGGTGGGAAGGGCGGCTGGCGACTCGTTTGGGAGGCGCCTTTCGCCGATTCTCCATTGTCCTATGCCCTCTTTTCTTTTCAGGGCAAGCAGCCTGCATCGCGCAACGGAGATCCAGAAGAGCCGCCGGCGACCTTCATAAACACCGCCTCATTCACGCTGAGGCTCCGGTATCTCAAGGAATTGAGCGAAGACGTCGAGACGGCCGTCTGGGCGTGGGTGAATTTCGGGGGGCTCGGAGCCCGCACGCGGCGTGGCTGCGGCGCGCTGTTGTGCGAGGAGCTGGCACCGAAGAACGTCGGCGATTTGGAGCGCTGGTTCAGGAGCGGTGCGTTCAAAGTTGGCGGCGCCGTGCAAGACTGGCCGACCATGCCTGACCTGGTGTTGGTGAAGAAATCAGAGCAAACCCCGATCGATGCTTGGAAAGAGGTGATCGGTTCCCTGCAGAAGTTTCGCCAGGGCAAGGAGGTCGGGCGAAACAAGGGAAGTGGCGGCCGTCCCGGTCGGTCGCGCTGGCCCGAGCCCGAAACGATCCGCCGGGTGACCGCTAAGCGCTCGTTCCAGCACGCCAGGCTGGCCCACATCCCAGACGACGCCTTTCCGCGCGCGGAGTTCGGCCTTCCGATCGTCTTCCATTTCCAGGGTCAGGGTGAGCCGCCGGATAGTGTGCTCTATCCCTCGAATGCGCCCGACGGCGCGGCCCGCGAGCGCATGGCGAGCCCTTTGATTCTGAAGCCATTGGCACTGGCGAATCGCCAAGCGGTGCCAATCATCTTGCGACTCGTCACGCCGGACGTGACCGAAGTCCAACTCAGGCCTGCCAATGTCTCAGCAGCGAAGGCGCTGAATGTAGCCACCGATACCGATCTGCTAGCCGGCAAAAGGTTGGTGCCGAAATTGCGCGATCCAGCGCTTGCTACCTACCGCGATTCGCCATTGAAGGATTCGCCTGATGGATCAGCCATCGAGGCTTTTCTTCTTTTTGTGCGCAACACGCGCAACAAAGACTTTGAGGAAATCACGCGATGACCAGCCATCTCCTCGCGCTCACTATCGGTCCGGTGCAGGACTTCATCGCCGCGGCGAGGCGCACGCGCGATCTCTGGTTCGGCTCCTTCCTGCTCTCGGAGATCAGCAAGGCGGCAGCGAAGTCGTTGCATCAGGGCGCCAAACTCATCTTCCCATCATCCGCCTCCGACGAAGTCCTCGCTCCCGGCTCGCCGCTCAATGTGGCAAACGTGGTTGTGGCCGAGTTGGATGGAGGCGATCCGCCGGCCATTGCTCGCGCGGCGAAAGAGGGGGCTATACACCGCTGGCGCGATTTCGCGGACCAAGTCTTCGATCGCTACCAAGATGTCATCCGCGCCGATATCTGGAATGACCAGATTGATGACGTGATCGAGTTCTATGCCGCATGGCATCCCTATTCGCCGCAGACATACCAGGCCGATCGAGCCGCGCTGATGCGCCTGCTCGCGGCCCGCAAGCGGTGCCGCGATTTTCTCCCGGCCAAAGGCCGGGCCGGCGTGCCGAAGTCGTCGCTCGACGGCCTGCGCGAAAGCGTGCTGCGCCCGCCGCACGAATGGCCGGAGCGCTCGCGTCGCCGCCTGCGGCTTCAGGAGGGGGAGCAGCTCGACGTCGTCGGCATGGTCAAGCGCACCTGGCAGCCTGCCTGCGGCAATCCGAGCTATCCATCGGTCGCACGCATTGCGGCCGATCCCTGGACACGGCTGCTGCAATCGAAGCAAATCGACCTCGGTCCGTTGATCGCGGCATGCCGTGCTCTCGGGCGCGATGTCGTGCATGAGTTCGACACGACCTGCGCCCGGGGCTATCCGCGATACGCGACGTTTCCATTCGAAGGAACCGTGCTCTTTCGTTCTCGCCATCGCGACTTCCGCAAGGAGGCAGAGATCGAGGCTGACCATCCCACGTTTGCTCAGCTTGTGAGCGCGCTCGATGCCGTCTCGCGGGCTGCCAAGGAGAAAGGATTGCCGCGCGAGCTCAATCCTTATCTCAGCGTGCTGGTGGCTGACGGTGACCGGATGGGAGCAGCTCTCTCCAACCTGAAATCGCCTGACGCGCACAGAGAGTTCTCACAACGGCTGGCCGGCTTCGCTGCGCAGGCTCGCGAAATCGTTCACAAGCACTCTGGCGTGCTCGTCTATTCCGGCGGCGACGACGTGCTGGCCTTCGTGCCCGTCGATTGCGGCCTTGCTTGCGCCCGTGAGCTGCACGAGCGGTTCGCGCAGACACTTGAGAAGTGGTCGACCCCGGCAAGCCCGTTAACCCTATCCGTCGGGCTTGCCATCGCGCATTTCATGGAGCCGCTGGAGGACTTGCTGCGCTACGGACGGGAGGCGGAAAGGCACGCCAAGCATCCACGGCACGGAGATATCGGACAAACCGACCGTAACGGTCTTGCCGTGCATGTCGTCAAGCGTGGGGGCGGGCCTGTCGTCATCCGCGCGAACTGGCCGACAGACTCCGCGAAAGACCCTTCGCAACACTTGCAGCAATTGGCCGGTTGGATCGCGGCTCAGTCTGTTCCCGGCCGCGTGCCTTACGATCTCTACACGCTTGCCAAGGTGTACGAATCTTGGCCGGCCGCAAGCGTCAGGGACGCAATCGAGCGCGACGTCCTCGCGGTGATGCGAGGGAAGCAGCCGCGGGGCGAGAGCAAGATGCAGGAAATCAGGGAGCTGATCCTGGGGCGGATCGAGGATGCCAAATCCTTGCGCGGGCTCGCCAACGAGCTCCTGGTCGCCAGAGCCATCAGCGCCGCATGGGGCGCTGCCGCGGGAGTGGACTCGCCATGACGACGATGCTGGACATCATCTGCCGGGATCCGATCGTCGCCCGCGATGGACGGCCGTTCGGAGCCGGCCAAGGCAATCGGATGCGGAGCCTCGACTGGCCGCTCCCCTCCGTGCTGGCCGGTTCGCTGCGAACGACCTTAGGCAAGACGGCGAACCGGGATTTCTCAGAGGAAGCTGCGCAGGACTTGCTTCAGGTCGAAGTCGCTGGACCGTTGCCGCGTGCAAACAGTCAGCTCTATCTGCCGGCTCCCGAGGACTGCGTGGTTCATCCCGAGGGGAGGCGGTTACGGGCGGCGCCGCAATCGCAGGCCCGCGGCGGATGCGATTGGCCGGTGACCGGCCTCATGCCCGTGGGCCTGACGCAGACGCAGGCGCCCGAAGACTTCAAGCCCGCGCAGGCGCCGGCCTGGTGGCCGTTGGATCGCTATACCGCGTGGCTGGCCGGTGAAGACATCGCGTTCGATGAGCACTTTCTTGGCACGCCGGAAAAGGAAGAGCGGACCCACGTCAAGATCGATCCCGCGGTTGGCGCAAGCGAGGAGAGCCAGCTCTTTACCACGGCCGCCCTCGCGCTCTCGCACCTGCCGCGATTGCGGGCCGGGGACAAAGCCACTCATTCGCAGACAGCGAACGGTGTGCGGCAACAGCAAACATTCGCGCCCATTATGCTGTCTGCCCGCGTCCGTGCCAACGGCTGGTGCGGCGAGACGGTCGCGAAACTTGACGTGCTGCATCCGTTTGGCGGCGAACGGCGGCTGGCTCACTGGAAGGTGGCTGCCGAGGTGGCTGCTTGGCAATGCCCGCCCAAGCTGCGCGCTGCGCTCGGGCAAACGCAACGTGTTCGGATGGTCTTGGCCACGCCGGCGATCTTCAGCGACGGGTGGAAGCCGGGATGGCTGGACGATGCGCTGGTGGGCTCACCGCCGGGCGCAGACGTGGCCATGAAGCTCGTGGGCGTCAGCATCCAACGTTGGAAGGCTGTCTCGGGATGGTCGCTGGCGGAGCTGCCCGGGCAGCCGCGCGGCCCGAAGCCGGTGAAGCGCATGGTCCCGGCCGGCGGCGTCTATTTTTTCGAAGTCGTCGAAGCCAACGCATCGGACCTCGCCGACCGCTGGCTCGAACCGACAAGCGACGACGAGCAGGACCGGCGCGACGGCTTCGGCCTCGCGGCCTGGGGCGTCTGGTAAACGAAGGAGGGCGCTGCATGGAGAATACGTGCGTCCACTGGTTGCATACCCTGTCGCCGACCCATGTCGGAACCGGCCGCGGCGTCGGATACATCGATCTGCCGATCCACCGCGACAAGGTCACGAACTGGCCGGTCATTCCCGGCTCTGCCTTCAAGGGCGTATGGGCCGATTATTATGGCGCGACAGAAGACAAGCGCCGTTCGGACCCAAAGTTACGGCTCGCGTTCGGGCGTGCATCCGATCAGGACAACGCATCCAACGCGGGCGCGCTTATCCCGACAGATGCGCGGCTCGTCTGCCTTCCGGTGCGCAGCTTTCAGGGCACGTTCGCCTGGTGCACGTCGCCGCTCGCGCTCACGATGCTGCGGCGCGATCTCCGCCTCGCAGGCATAGTTGATCCTCTCGAACCTCCGAACGTGAACGAAGGAGAAATTCACCGGACCGACAGCACGAAGCTCGAGGACAATGGCCGCATTTTTCTCGAAGACCTCGACTTCACCGGGAAGAATTGCTCGGCGAGCACGGCCTGGGCGGGGAAATTGGCCCATTGGGTCTTTCCGGGTGACGAGAACAAGGCATGGCGCGATGTATTCGCCGAACGATTCGCGGTTGTGCCCGACACAGTGTTCGACTTTCTGACGGAGACTGGTACCGAGGTTTCGGCGCGCGTGCGCATCGACGACGATCTCAAGACGGTGGCGCAAGGCGCCCTTTGGAACGAAGAAGCGCTGCCGGCGGAAACCATTCTTTCGGGGCTCGTCATTTGTGACCGGGTCTATTCGCAGGGAGCAGAGGGCGTCACGGCGGGCGATCTCGTCAAAGAGTTCGCCACAAAGCCGATGCTGTTGCAGATCGGCGGCAAGGCGACCGTCGGCCGCGGTCGCGTGCGCTGCGTGTTCACGCCGGGAAAACACGGAGCGTGACGATGGCCCACACCGTCAGCCAGAAGATGGCGCAGGCCGCCTATGAGGCCGTTCGCAAGCGTGTCGATGGCAAGGCTCTGCCGGAGAAATATGCGAGCTTCGCACGCTCGTTTCCATCGCTGGTGCATTCCTGCGGTCTGGCCCAAGCAATCGCCTTTGCGCGGGCAAAGGACCACGGACAGTATCTCGAAGACCTCGCCGGAGTGCTGAAGACGATCGGTCACGACGAATGCAGCTCAATGAAAGGTCTTGAGTGCGCAACCCGCGAAAGCCCCGTACCGGCCTACATCCGCCTGAGCAGGAACGCGCTTCAGGCCTCGGGCTGGCTCAAGCGCTATGTCGAGGCCACCAGCCCGGAGTGAGGCATGCGCAAAGCGATCATTGATCTTGCAGAAAAGCGCAGGCGTGGCACGCACCCAGGACTGCTCTTGCAGAGATATTTGGCCGAGCAGTCGAACCCTGAGGAACGCCGGAGACTCCTCAATGCTGCGCGTGAGGCCGCGCGAAGCGACTCACTCCGTGCGCTCTATGCCGAGGCTTATCGGCAATGGGAGCGGTCGTCCGCCGCAGGCACACCGTTTCGGTCGGAGCGGCTGACCACCGCAGGCCGGCTCATTGTGGGTCTCGGCTCCGAGAACGTTCTGGAGACGGGCCTGCGGCTTCACCACACCTACGGCGTCCCCATCGTTCCGGGATCGGCGCTGAAGGGGCTCGCCTCGCATTATTGCGACGAGGTGTGGGGGCAGCGCCATCTCGGTGACAACGCTCCTCAAGAGAACAAACGATTTCGGCGCAAGCGCCCAGCCGATGAAGTCGAAGGCGACTATCACCGGCTGCTCTTCGGCACCACGGAGGACGGCGGCGTCATCACCTTTCATGATGCCTGGATCGTTCCGGAGTCATTGGATGACGGGGCGTTGCGCCTCGACGTGATGACGCCGCATCATCCGAAGTGGCAGACCAGCGAGGCGCCGCCAACGGATTTCGACAGTCCCGTGCCGGTCTCCTTTCTTTCGGTGGCCGGCACGTTCGACGTGCGCCTTTCCTGGTCGGGCCCCGCCGATATACCGCGCGGGAAGGCGGAGGCTTGGATCGCGCTGGCCATGGAGATTTTGCGGGAGGCGCTGGCCGAGTGGGGCGTGGGCGGCAAGACCAGCAGCGGGTACGGCCGGCTCGTGCCTGCGGAGTCACTGGCAGGTGCTGGCCCGCGGCCTTCAACCGGCGCAAGCAAGTCGAAAGTTCTGCCGAAGCCGGGCGAAAAAGTCGAAACGAAGCTACTCGAAGAGCGAACGAAAAAGGGCGGCTGGAAGGCCATGCACGTGCTATCCGGCTTGAGCGGTCCCATCCAGAACAGCGGCGACGTACCTTCCGATAAAAAGCCAGACGACGTTCTCAAGCTTATTGTTGCGAGCGCAACCGAGCGCGAAATTCACTTCCGCTATCCTACGCTGGTCGACGAAGAGCGCGCCAAGCGTGCGGCCGACAAGGGGCAAGCTGTGTCTCGAAGAGCGGGGCAACAGAGATGACCTAACGGCGAAGATTCAGACAAATGTATCGCTGAGGTACCAAGGGATGGAAGCCAATCGTCACTTCCTTATCTGCACGGTAGGCGGTACTGCCAATCCGATCATCGCCGCCATCAAGGAATGGAGGCCCGCTCGGGTGTTGCTCATACCGAGCATCGGAACCGAGACGATCGCAAACGATGTGGAAAGCAAATGCGGGTTAGTGCCGTCGGGTGCGTGGGACAGGATCACACTTCACGACGCAGAGGATTTCGGCGATTGCGTCCGTCTAATGCGTAGCCTCGACGAGAAGGTCGCCGTGTGGTTGCGAAAGGGTTCTTCGTACGACGTCATTGTTGATTTCACAGGTGGCACAAAGTGCATGTCTGCCGCGCTGGCGCTCGTGTCACGACGTTGGTCATGCAGGTTCTCCTACATCGGCGGGGCTGAGCGAACAAAGAACGGCACTGGCGTGGTCGTGTCGGGAAAAGAACAAGCACGCGTCACACAGAATCCTTGGAATGCTCTTGGCTATCAGGCGATCGAGGATGCCTGTCTGTTGTTTGACCAACAGGCGTTCATGCCTGCTGCGAACCTGCTGGATAACGCGCGAAACGCTGCAGACGAAGACTCGATCAAGAGAACACTATCGACGCTTCACCAACTCTGTGAAGGGTACGGGCTTTGGGATCGGTTCCAGCACAAGGAGGCGGCTCAGCGGATCGAGAAAACGCTCAAGAACACCAACGATCTGAAAGCCGTGTTTGGTTCAACCCACTCAGAATTGGTGATCCACACGCTACAGCGACACTGCGCGATGCTGAAGACGCTTTTCGCCCAACCGCAATCTCCCGCTATCGTCGCCGACCTGCTGGCCAATGCAAAACGACGTGGTTGCGAGGCTCGTTGGGACGATGGCGTTGCCCGCTTATATCGGGCCATCGAATGGATCGCCCAGCTTGCACTTGCCGAACGTCACGCGATTCCCAGCACGAGCGGCGTGGCCGTGGAATGTATCCCGGACCCATTGCGCGAACAGTGGCGATCGCGTGCTGAGAACGGAAAGCTCGCGCTCGGCCTGCGGGACGCATATTGTCTCCTCGACTCTCGAGGCGACAAATTGGGAAGGACGTTCAAAGACCTCAAACTGGATGATCGCGATCGATCGCCGTTGACCTCTCGGAACCATTCGATACTCGCTCATGGCGCACAACCCGTTGGTAAACAGGTGTTCGACAAACTGTGGTCTGCGGCGATGACCCTCGGCGGTTTCTCCGAGAACGATATACCAATGTTCCCGCGGCTGGCGACTAATGGGGACGGTCGGTGACATCTTGTACGCCTCGCGGCGCCTGCTTCGTCAATCTCTCCAATCATCCGAGCGCCGCATGGGAGGATGCACAGAGGGAGGCGGCGCTCGCGCTCGCCGAGCGCATCGAAGACATCGCATTTCCGGCCGTGTGTCCCGATGCCGATGAAGAGGCGATCGCCGCACTCGCAGAGGAGTGCGCCGCCAAGGTTCCACCTGAAACATCGCACGCACTCGTGCAAGGCGAATTCACCCTCACAGTCGAACTGATCCGCCGCTTGCAGGCGCGCGGCATCGTCTGTCTTGCCGCAACGAGCCAACGGAAGGTTGCGGAGGACGGCGTCGGACGGCGTGTATCAACTTTCCGGTTCGTGCGCTTTCGCGCCTATCCTGAGCCGAACACGGCGCAACGCGAAAAATCAGCCACGATATGACAGCTCGAACCGATCCACCGATGCGCCAAGGATTTGTACCAATGCGGCGTTGCTTCTGTGCATATGCAGACGACGATTGACACGTCAGGCCTGCTGCGGGCTGCCCACATTCGGCACAAAGATTTGAGCTGTTGCTGACGCTACCGCCACAGGCACGAAATGGGGGCTGCAGCAAGTCGCTCGCCGAACGGGACGATCGTATCGCCGTCATAAAGGACAACACCGTAGGCAAAGCGATCCTTTGCGGCTTCGACCAGCTTTTTCAGACCGGACAGGTCGCCGGCGGTCACAGGCGCGCTCGCCTTGACTTCGATCCCCGCGATCATGCCGTCATCGCGCTCGAGAACGATGTCGACTTCACGTCCCTCCTGGTCGCGGAAGTGGAACGGTGCGAGCCGGATATCCGACCAGGCCATGAGCTTCATGATTTCGGCAAACACGAAGCTTTCGACCAGCGCTCCGGAAGCAGAACGGTCCGCCTTGACCCGCGCGAAGTTCAGGCCCCGGCTGGCTGCCAGACCCCCCGAATCGAGGAAGTGCAGCTTGGGCGTATTGATGACCCGCTTGATCGCGTTGGTGTACCAGGGCTGGAGCGTCGCCACGAGGAAGACCTGCTCCAGGAGACCGACATAACGCTGGCTCGTCTTGTAGGTGACATCAATGCCACCACCGAACGCCGGATAGTTGACCAGCTGCCCGGAGTGCTCGGCAAGCAGCCGCACGAATTTGGGCAGGTCCGTGAGCTTCTCGATTTCGGCGATGTCGCGCAGATCACGTGTGAGCACCGATGTGAGATAGGATCGGATTTACTCCTGTCGCCGTCGCTCGCTTGCGCGGCTGACGGCCTCCGGGTAGCCGCCGGCGAGGACGACCCAAGCGATGACGGCATTTTTCGCGCTGGCCTCACAACGCGTTGCGTGACCGACGAAGCGACGAATCGACTGATCGTTGTCGATAGTCGCTGGAACGTCGTCGAATCGGAATCGCGCGATTTCTTGTTGAAAATCAGCGTCAAAAAATTTTGTCGGATCGCGAGGCGCGATCAAAAAAGTTGTGCCGGATATTGAACGCGTTACCATAACTGAAAATGGATGAGTGGGAGTAGAGGGCAATCGGCGGCAATAGCGTAACTTTGGCGGCGAATGTTCGCCGCCGCTCAACTGCTATGCCCGTCACGCTCTCGATGGAGTGTGCGACCTGCGCAAGGACTTCGCGGAGGGCGTGTTCATGGACCGCGACGCTCGCTGACATTGGTCGCTCTTCGTCATTGTCTTCGTAATGCGCTTAGCTGAGTTCTTGGGCGAGTCCGATGAGAAGCCCTTCAGGGCCGCGGATGTAGCAGAGCCGATACGCATCTTTATACTGAACTACTTCGCCTACGAGCTGCGCGCCGCGCTTGCGGAGCCTTTCAAGCGTCTCGTCGATGTCATCCACGGCGAACATGACGCGGAGGTAGCCCAGAGCGTTCACCGGGGCGTTGCGGTGATCCGCGACGGCAGGCGGCGTGAGGAAGTGGGAGAGCTCGAGCCGGCCGTGGCCGTCCGGCGCGCGCGTCATGGCAATCTCGACGCGCTGATCGCCCAGTCCAGTGACACGCCCGGCCCATTCTCCTTCGATCATGGCCCGCCCTTCGAGCTCAAGACCGAGCTCGCGAAAGAAATCAATCGTCCCTCCAAGGTCATCGACGACGATTCCCACATTGTCCATCCGTTTGACCGCCATGCGTCCATCCAATTGATCGGTGCTGCCAGAGCTGACGGTTCTTGATGAAGGCGATACGAGCGTTCTGCCTGAGGTCCCCCAGCCAATCGAGCGATTGATGCCGATCGTCGCTGAACCGCGGAAATCGCAAATCGCCGAAATTCGCGTTTGAAATCAAGAGCCCGGAATTTCTGACAGATCGGGGAGTCGGTTCCTTGCGATGGGTGGAAAAGAATTGTAACGATAAATCAGCGTGTTATCATAAGTCGGAGCATCGAGTGGGCGTGACGGGGAGTACTGTAGAGTAGTTTGGGATAGCGCAGCGTACCAAGTTCGATGTTGTCTCAGCGGTCATCGTCGATAGATATCGCATCTCGTTGTCAGCTTCTCTTCATTTGCTGGTCGGAGGAATGCGTCTCACCGCTGGCGTGCCGACCAACCAGCTGCTGATAGAGTTCTCCGCGCGTTTTGATCTGGCGCAATGCCTGAGCGACTTCGCGGTCGCGTAGCCGGCGCGAGACGGACGCCAATGCGGCCAAGTGCTCATTGCCGGTGTTCGCCGGGATCAGGAGGAGAACCACAAGGTCTGTCGGCTGGGCATCGACTGCTGCAAAATCGATTGGACGCTCCAGGCGAACGAACAGACCGAAGATGCGTTGAATGCCTTCGATCCGCGCATGAGGAATGGCGATTCCTTGTCCGATACCGGTCGAACCAAGACCTTCACGCGCATTAAGCGCATCCAGAATGACATTGGTGGCAATTCTGAGGGTCTTGCTTGCGCGTCGGGATAGCTCGCCGAGTAGCTGCGCTTTATTCGCCACACGCAGGTCCGCGATAACACGATCGGGCCCGATCAAGTCGCCCAGTTCCATTATTTGCCTCATAGACCAACCAGGTCCAACGTCTCTTGCTCGATCGCGGCGAGGCGAATGGACCTCTCCAGATCGAATTTCGTCCGCCGCCCCAAGATCACCTTGCCGGTTCATGACGGGGAAGGATCAATCGATCACGCGGAGGCGGTATCCAACGCCAGTCTCCGTGATCAGGTGTTGCGGTCGCTCGGGATCGGCTTCGATCTTCTGTCGGAGCGATCGGACGTAGATGCGCAGATACTGCACGTCGGTATCGGATCCCCAAACCTCTCGTAATATGAACTTATGGGTCAAAACCTTCCCCGCGTGACCGACAAACAGCCTCAACAGGTCGTATTCCCGCGGCGACAGCTTCACCTCTTCGCCTCGTACGGTCACTATCCGGCGTACGAGGTCGACCGATAGGTCGCCACTTCGAAACACAGGGCGTTCGCCGTGCTGCTGTAGTCGGTGACGCAACGCCGCTCGCAGCCGCGCGAGCAGTTCATCCGTGCCGAACGGTTTCGTGACATAGTCGTCTGCGCCAAGGTCGAGCGCCTGTACCTTCCCTCGTTCGTCCGCTCGGCTTGAGAGGACGATGACAGGAACCGTTGAGTCATCGTCGCGAAGGCGTCGGATTATCTCCACGCCGTCAATATCTGGAAGTCCCAAGTCGAGGACGATTACGTCTGGGGGATTGCGAGCGATCAGGGCGAGCGCGGTGCTACCGTTTTCAGCTTCAAGGACGTGATAGCCCTGCGCGCTCAGGCTGGTCCGAAGAAACCGC
>Ga0209581_1000781_pt1 | contig 48839 bp, 40 predicted proteins | sample Coa_R2_FD_187160 | JGI IMG/M metagenome (GOLD analysis project Ga0209581, IMG submission 187160) | Surface soil microbial communities from Centralia Pennsylvania, which are recovering from an underground coalmine fire - Coalmine... | ecosystem: Environmental > Terrestrial > Soil > Unclassified ...
CACCTGATCCTGTCGTTTCTCGTCTGCCGATTCGTCAACGCCGCCCAGTTCGCTGCCACCATAGCTGATCGAAATGATGTTGCCAAGCCGGTGATTCAAGGCGTAGGTGAAGGTATCGAGCAGCCCGGTAAAGCCGCAGTTGTCCTGGGCCGACCCCCCGGAATCGTTGGAACCGATCACCAGCAGAATAGCAGCGCCGGGGGCGATGGCATGCGACCATTCGACATCCAGCGTGTTTTCCCCTTCCAGATCATCCTGTCCGTCTGGGCAGGTGTAGGGCGTTGGCGGGCCAAAAGGATGCAGGATGGTGAAGTGCGGATCAGGCAGACCCCAGGCCAGATCAAACTGGTGCAAATCGGTTGGCAAGGTTGTCGTGTTGCCCGCGCCTAGAATCACTATCGTCTGGCCGGTGCCGTCGTAGCCCTGCTGATAAAGCGTGTTTAGCCGGTACGCCTCCTGTATCTGCTCCGGGCTATAGCACGAGGCACCTACAGCGACCTGGCAATCTCGACTGGTTGGCGCGGTGCCGTTGGGCGTATAGAACGGCTGCTGTGGCGCGGGCGTTGCTGTGGCAGTTGGCGCGGGAGTCGAAGTAGCCGAGGCCGTTTTTTGCGCGACTGGCGCCGAAGCATGCCGCGTCAGCAGCAGCGCCAGCGGCGCCAGCATCACAATCACCGCCAGCCCGGCCAGTATCAGCATCAAGCGGCGCTGCTGCCCTTTCGGATCACGTTGCTGCCTGTTCATCCAGCCGCTCGCAGGCTGCGCTGCCTGGCTCGCCTCGCTTTCGCCGCCAGGCGCCTCTGCTGGCGCCTCTGCTGGCGCCTCTGCCCCGGCCAGGCTGTCGCGCTGGCGCTTAAGCTGCTCAAGCTGCTGCTGCACGTTCAGCAGATACAAATACAGCCGCTGGCGCTGCTCCCATGCCTGGCGTGCCAGATGTTCCTGGTCGCCTTGCCTGGCAAGCTGCATCTGCCACTCGCAGCCAGCGATTTGCTGCTGAAGCTGCGCCTGCTGGCGTACCAGATCGTCCAGGTTCTTGTCTAGCTGCGCGATAGCCTGCTGGCGCCTGAGCAACCGGGCATCTGCCTGCTGGTCGTCCATGCCTCTGTTCGGTCCTGGATGGTCACTCATCGAAAAACTCTCCTGATAGTGCAAAGGCAGCCTTCGTTCATCTCTTCTATTATATATAACGAATCTAAGCTACGTGAGGGAGCGTTGGCTGCTGCTAGCTATCAGGCGGAATACTCAGGCGCCCCACCACCCGTTTCGCAGCCTTCCAGGCGACTTATCGGGTGAGCGCGCTGCTGTTCCCACAATAGTACCAGTGCTATGGGCCTTCCACCAGCGCAAAGAACACGCCCCCAGGATCATCGCACCAGCGCGACGCGCCCGTCTCCGGTTGCAGCGCGCAGATATGGCCGATACTCGCGTATCCCTGGCTGTCTTTGGTGAAATACGAGACAACGGTACTCCCATTGGCGCTCATCAGCGAGGGAACAACTGAGTAAGCGGTATCAAAAGTGCGCTGCCACTCTACTGTGCCATCGCTGGCCGCAATCCCGGAGACAGTTGTGCCTGACACCACCGTCACGCTGGCGCTGGTGGGGGCCGTCAGCGTTGTTGGGGCCATCTGCGCGGCCTGATACTGCCAGAGCGGGGCGCCGTTGCTGGCCTGGAATGCCTGCACAGTGGTGCCCTGATACGTAGGGTGCGGCCCCTGGAATGGCAGCGCCGTGACGGTGTAGAGCGTTCCATTTGCCAGCGTGAGATACCAGAGGTCGCTGGCTTGCGCGGTGATCGGCTGGCTCCAGCGCGTGATGCCATCTTGAAGCTGAAGCGCCTCCAGCTTTGGAATCTTTGTGTTGGGATCAGTCACTGAGAGATAGATCAGGTCATTGTTGAAAAAGATGCCTGACGCCCAGGGGCCACCGTAGGGATTGGCCCAGGTTGCCGAAGGGAGCGGATCGCGCCAGAGGACCGCGCCGCTGCTTTCCTGAATGCCGGTCAGATTGACTGTAGGATTCTTGAAAATATCGCCAATGATGGCAAGGATCAGGGCGACCCCGTTGCTGCCCACAAGGGGTACCATGCTCGTTGGGCTGGGCTGGGTATAGGTCCAGAGTGTCTGGCCGGTGCTGGCCTGGAGCGCGTAGAGGCTGCTGTTGCTCTGGCCTGAGCCGACAGCACGCGAGCCACCAGGACAGTACAGCACTCCATCAATCAGGGTTGGGGGCGCAATGCCGCTAGAGCCGGTAATGTCACTCACGGCGCGCTGCCAGACGCGCGCGCCTGTCTTTGCGTCGTAGCCAGAGAAGATCAGCGGGGGCACTGTGTGGCTGTCTGTGCCGGGCGAGGCCGCGCCGCTGCAAATGACTACGCCATCGGAGACGCCTACCATTTGCGCGCAGACCTCCTGCACTTCCTGGCGCCAGAGCAGCGTGCCATCGCTGGCGCGCAGGGCGATCAGGCTCTGCGGGCTGTTGGGCGTGTTAGCGGGCGCGTCAAGGATGGCAAAGTAGATGACGCCGTTCGCAATCTGGAGCGTGCCTTGCTGGAGCGCTTCCTCGACATCGCCCGCCCCGCCGGTAGCCAGCACGCCGGGAAGATCATACTGCCAGAGAGTCGCGCCGTCGCTGGTGCGCAGCATCGTCAAGCGCGAGACGCCATTGCCGTTCGGGCTGTTGCCGGGCGTGCTGAGAGAGAGCAGCGATGCCCCCCGGTTGGGCGCGTTGGGCACATGCCGGAAGACTGGCGCGGGCGCCGCGTGGCGCTGCAAGAGGAGAATGCCTCCTACCAGACCGGCCACAAGAACAATCGCCAGCGCTAGCCCGATCAGCAGGACACGGCGCCCAGGAAGATGGAGATGATCTCGCCAGGCGTGCAGCATAGAACCCTCCCATTCGCCTCTTGATAAAGAAGCGCTTCTTTACTATGGAGACGAATGGAAGAGTTTTTTGCACTCATGGAAGAACTTAGCCCACGAGCGCGAAGAAGGGGCTGAGCGCCCCGACATCGTAGCGCCATTCGAGCGTGCCATTGCTGGCATTGAATGCCAGAAGATAGCTCTCAGCCACAGGAGCGTTCACGTTGGGGTGCGGGAGAGTAAAGACGCTGACATAGAGGACGCCATCGACCATCGTAGAGGGCAAGGCAACCTGACCCTGATCCTTGATGCTGTAGTGCCAGCGCACCGAACCATCGCTGGCGTTGAGGACGGCGATATTCCAGGATGATACTGGCGGGTCACTTTGAAGAACAACCGTGTTATAGACAGCGAGCAGGCCATCGCCCGCTGTTACCGGGGCGCCAGCCACATTGAGAGACACCTGCCAGAGCTTTGAGCCGGTGTCGGCATTGAGCGCCAGCATCGTCGTGTCCGAGTCTGCCAGATACAAGACGCCGTTATTCAGCAGCAGTTCAGGAGCGGCCCCTGGGGAGAGCGGCACATGCCAGCGCACCGTGCCATCGCTGGCGTTCAGCGCGTAGACCACATCAGGCGGCTCGTCTCCCCGGCCCTCGTTGGAGAGGAAATAGAGCATCCCGCTGCCTGCGATGGCAGACTGCATGGTGGCACCTTCCCCATGCGGGAAGGTCCAGCGTTCTTGGCCCGTGCTGGCGTCCAGCGCGTGAATGGTCTCGTAGGGGTCCATGTTGCGGCCAACAATCTGGGTGGAGGTGGTATAGACCAGGCCGTCGGCCACTGTCCACAAGACGAGCAGATGGCCCTGAGCGGTCCAGCGCACCGAGCCATCGCTGACGTTGAGGGCGTAGAGCGTGCGGTTCGCCTGGGCCGGGTCGCTTTGCACGTAAACGATGGTATTCACCACCGGGCCGATGTTCTCGCCTTTGGTGAAGGTCCAGAGCAGGTGGCCGGTGCTGGCGTCGAGCGCGTAGCTGTACTGATCTCCGGGAAAGTTGGTTTGCGTCTCGTTATCTGATCCCGCATAGACGACCCCATTGACCACCTCATCAATGTACGTATGCAGCAGCGCTTTGAAGCTCCAGAGCAGCGAGCCATCTTTGGCGCTGTAAGCGTAGACAGCGCCATCGCTGGCGCTGGTGTACAGCGCGCCGTTTTGCAGGATCAAGTTCGAGAGCGTCATGGAACCAATATTGTGGCGCCAGCGCGGTGAGCCATCGCTGGCGTTGAGGGCCACCAGCGCGTTCTGGTTGGAACGCGGGTCGTTGATGCTCACATAGACGCTCAGCGCGTTTCCAGGCTGGCCGGGCGTGGGCGTATGCGCGGCTGTCGTGCTGCCCGCTGGATGATGGCTGGCAATGAGCGTTGCTGTGATAATGGCGATCACCAGCACAGCGGCCAGGGCCGAGAAGCCCGATACCAGGCGCCGGACTCGCCGCCGGGGCGCGGCGGGAAATGCTGCCGGTGTCGGCGGCGCGGCTGGCAGCGGCGGCGCGTCCTGGGTGATCTGAAGCAGTTCCTCTGCTGAAAATGGGGACACTTCCGGCGGCTCGCCATAGCGGCTGAGCGCGGTGGCAATGCGCTCGTAGGTGGCGCGCTGCGTCTGGCAATAGGCGCAGGTACTCAGATGCTCGCGCAGCGCCTGCGCCTCGTCACCGGCCAGCGTTTCTTCGCCTAGCAGCGGCAAAAGATCGACAAAGGCACTGCATGCTGCCCCTGGACGCGGCAGCGGGGTGCGAATAGTATCGTTCATCGTCGTGAATCCTTCTTTACTGGAACATGCTCTGTGGCAGACTCTTGCGCGAGATAGACGCGGCGCAGGCGCTGTTTGGCGTGCGCCAGGCGTTTGCTCACCTGGGCGGGTGAGCCGCCAATCATCTCGCTAATCTGTGTAGGGCTGAAGCCATGCACATGCCGCAGCAGCAAACAGGCAACATCCTGGGGCGCGAGGCGGTCCAGCGCGGCGCGCAGGGCCTCGCGCTCTGCCAGATCACTCTCAAACGTAATCGTTGTGGAGAAGACTTCTGGCTCGCGTTCGTGGCTGATTTCAAGCGATTCCCAGCGGATCAGTTTCTGCCGTCGCAGGGCAGAGATGGCTTTGTGATAGGCCGCCTGGAAGAGCCAGGCGCGCATGGACTCTGGCGAGCCATCCTGAATAAACGGCGTTTCGCTCCGACAGGCCACGCGCCAGGCATCGTGAAAGATGTCTTGCGCCAGGTCGCGCGCCTGTTCGGTGTTGGTGAGTAACCCGCGCAGGAAGCGATAGAGCGCTCCCTGATGCCGGTCAATCAACGCCGTGAACTCGGACGGAGACAGCGGTTGTCGTATGGCTGGTGGATCAGATAGAAACATCCTTTCCCTCTCGTATGGTCGCATTGGCAACGTTGCCGCAAAGAAGCTTCTACGTGTAAGGCGCACGAGAGGGAGAAATTGACCAATCTGCTATTTATTCCTCGCCCAGCCGCAAGACTTCCTGAAGCTGCAAGCGCCGGAAGATGACCAGCGTGGCCGCCAGCGCTGCCAGCGCGCAGGCGACCAGAAAGAGGCCAAGCTGAAGGACCGACGAGACATCCAGATGAATGACAAACGGCGGCAGCAGCGGCTGGCCGCCCTCATCCGTTGCCAGAGCAGGCAGCGTTACATTGGCGATTACCACGCCCAGCGCGCCGCCCAGCAGCAGCGCCGCGCCCAGCAGCGTCATCTGCTCCCAGCCGAGCGAGCCGGTAAGCTGGCGCAGTGACAGCCCCATCGCCCGCAGGACGCCAAACTCAAAGGCGCGCCGCTGGGCAATCAGATAGAAGAGGACGATAAAGCCAATCACACTGAGCAGCGCCGCGACCACGAAGTCAAGCGAGAGCGCGCCAGCTACCGAGAAGTGGAGGGGATCGCTGCGTAGCGTCGCCAGCAGCGCCTCGCGGTCATAGGCCTGCTGCACAGTGACGACCACCTGTTTCTGCTGCGGATTATGCGCCAGCCGCTCTGCCACCTGAGCGGCGGTATACTGCGGCGCGTTGGCGGCCAGCTTCAGCCAGACCTCGTTGGGCGTGACCGGAAAGGGCAGCCCCACATTGATCTGTTGCAGCAGGCGATTGATGTCGCACACAATGGCGTACTGGCTGGTATCGAGGGTTGGAAAATAGTGGAACGTGCCCACAATGACGACATTCGCGCCGACGGGGATCGTTTCAAACCCGTTGGCAACCGCGCCCAGGTCCAGCAGCAGTTCATCGCCCAGGTGCATGCCAGTCGCTTGCAGGAGCCGATCATCCACAATGGCGGGCAGCGCGCCCTGGCGCGAGACCGGCGCTCGCAGCGCCTGCATCAAGGTGGAGAGCGAACTATCGGCAAAATCGGGACGCCAGTAGGCGACCTGCGCGAATTTCGCGCTGTCGATGGCGAGCGCGGTCACTTCCGCGCCCTGAAGCACGCCAGCAGGCCGCGTCTGGGTATCGCGGAAGACGTTCATACCATCGGTGACGCCGGGCAGCAGCGCGAGGTGGTCGGCCAGCGGAGCGGCCTCGCGGTCAATATCGTCCAGGCCAGTGGTCCCTTCAACCAGACGCAAGTCGGAGCCGCTCTGGTAGGCGGCGCGATCTGCCGCGCTGCTTACCAGCGTGCCGCTGAAGAGCGAGGCAAACATGCCCAGCGCCAGCGTCAATGTCAGCAAAAGGACCAGACGGCTGTACGGCGCGGGCCGCCCGGCCATCTGGCGCAGCGCCAGGCTGGCGGCAACGCCGGGCAGTCGGCGGCTGATGCGATCCAATACCGCCAGCAGCAGGGGCAGCAGCAGCAGGCTCAGGCCCGCCGCGCCCAGCAGCAGGAGCGTGGGCGCTGTCGCTGTCACCCAATCGACGGTCAGCCCGCCCTGAAGATTGGCCGTGAAGAAGGTGCCGTGTTGGGAGATTTCACTATAGCCAAAGACGCCCAGCGCCGCCAGCAGCACGCCCGGCCCCAGGCGCAGCCAGAGCGGCGCCCGCCGGGCACGCGAGGCGTGGCGCCTGAGCGCGACAGCGCTGGAACGCGCGGCAGCGATGGCCGGGACAAGCAGCGCGACGGCGCAGAGCGCGGCAGCCACCGCCGCGTAGAGATAGGTCTGAAGCGTCGGCGTGAGCAAATCGCCTGAGCCGCCCGCCGCGCTGCCAAAGAACGAGAGGCCGGTGATGAGATGCGTCACCTGCGCCGCCAGCAGAGGGGCCAGCAGCAGCGCCAGCCCGCACAGCAAGAGCGCCTCGATGCCGGAGAGCGTCAGCACCTGCCAGGCGCTGGCGCCCCGGCTCTTCATCAACGCCACCTCGTCGCGGTGACGTTCCGCCAGGGCCGCTGCCGCCAGCCCCACATACAGCAGCAGCAGTGCCAGCCCCGGCAGCACAGCAATCAGCGTGGCGATGGTCACAAAGAACTGCTGCTTGAAGAACGTTTGCAGCAGTGAGTCCACCTGGGTGAGCGCGGAATAGTGGATGGACTGCGAGAGGCCGCCGGGCGCGGGCTGCTCGAAGAGGCGCTTGAGCGCCTGGAAGTTATCGAGCGTCGTCTGGGCGGTCGTTGCCGAAACGCCCTGAAGATTGAGATCATAAAACCAGGTATAGACCAGCGATTGCTTCAGCCCCAACTGGGGCAGCGCCGTCTCAAACGCGGTTTCGTTGATCCAGAACGGCGGCGGCGGCAAGTCGGGCGTATCGCCAAAGTGGATAGCAGGCACAAAGGGATCGCTGTTGCCGAACCAGGCGGGATCATCCAGGCTTTTGGGCTGAAAGAAGCCCACCAGACGAATGCGCAGAAAACGCTTCGCCTGGCCGGGCGCTTCAAGCAGATCAAGCTCATCATTCAGCTTGAGATGGAGTTGTGTGGCCCAATCCGGCGCGATCATCGCCTCAACCTCATAGGCTGTGCCCAGGCTGGTCTGCGTCATCGTCACATCTGGCGACGGGAACTGCCCGGCGGTCAGCGTCAGATGCGCCGCGTCCATATCGCTGTGAAACCAGAGGGCGCTCATCGACGGCTGAGGGAGGTAGTCGGCAACAAAATTCTCTGGGGAAGTGTGGTTATCCGTCGCGTAGATCAGCAGGTGCGCGTCGCTGCCAGAGCGAAAAGGCGCGGTTGGCGCCATCTGCTGGCCCAGGTAGCCTTGCACGTTGGCCGTCACTTCGCCGGTTGCCTGTGTGTAGGTCGCCGCGTCCAGCGGCGGCGTCGTAAACTGCACTTCCAGATTCTTGCTGAGGATGGGGCCAGATGCCCCCAGGCTTTTCTGCAAGTCTGCCTCCGAGGCATCGGTGGCAAGCAGCGGCACGCTGCACAGCACCGTCACAACCGCCAGCACGCCCAGCAGCACCGGCAGCAAGATCGCCCGCGTATACCAGGCGCGCTTGAGGATAAAGCGCAGTATTGCCATCTGGTGTTCCCATCCTTTCTGGCAGATCGGCGAATAAATTCGCCGCTAAAGGCGTTCCGCCAGGAAACCCGCCGCGCGGGTTGGGAGTCGGCAGAGCCGACGTGCTGGCCGCCAGGCCCCTGGCGGCCAATTTATTGGCCGAATGCTGGCCTACGCCTGTGGCGCTTCCCACACCTCTACCGTTTTTTGAACGTAGCTGGCCGAGACAATGCGCGTGCCATCGGGCGACCAGGCCAGAGCAGAGGTATCGCCGTTCTGGCCGTGATAGCTGATGAGCTGCTGCCCGGTGGTGGCATTCCAGACCTGCATCGGGTTATCATCCGAGAAACCGCCGGAACCCCGGCTACCGGAGGCAATGCGCGTGCCATCGGGCGACCAGGCCAGCGCGAAGACACTCCCGGTGTGGCCGGTATAGGTCAGCACGACGTTTCCCGTCACATTGCTCCAGATTTGCACACTCCCATCGACGCTGCTGAACGCGATGCGAGAACCATCGGGCGACCAGGCGACTGCCAGAATGCCCGTGCCGCGACCAGGCATCGTCAGCAGCGTCTTGCCGGTGGCAGCATCCCAGATTTGCACCGTGTTATCAAATCCGCCCGAAGCGATGCGGTTGCCATCGGGCGACCAGGTTACTGCATTGACTATCGCGTGATGGTTGCTGTAGGTTACGAGCGTTTTGCCCGTTTTCGCGTCCCAGACCTGGACCGTTTTGTCTTTACTGGCCGAAGCGATGCGCGAGCCATCAGGAGACCAGGCGACTGCATTGACCCCTTGTGTATGGCCGGTGTAGGTCAGCAGCAGCTTGCCGGTGGTAGTGTCCCAGACCTGCACGGCAGCATCTCTATTGAATTCTCCAGCCCCGGCGGCGAGATACCTGCCATCGGGCGACCAGGCAATGGTTGTCACGCTGTCCTGAAAGCCGGTGTAGGTCTGAAGCGTTTGCCCGGTGCTTGCATCCCAGACCTGTATGATACCGCTCGTGTAGTCAGCGGTTTGACTGCCAGAAGCAATCCGCTTGCCATCCGGCGACCAGGCCACCGCCGTCACGACGTTGTGATGGCCGCGATAGGTCAGCAGGGTCGTGCCGGGCTTGGGGCCAGAAGTGCTGCTCGTCCCCGACGTGGGCGTGGGAAAGACCAGCGGGTGCGTCTGCCGCGCTTGCGCGGCGCTCCCGCAGCCCGCCAGCAGGAGCAGCCCCAGCGGCAGCAAACTCATATGCCAGGCAAAACGTCGCATCGTGCCCCTTATATGCTGCTATCTCTACAATTCTTTATTCATAAGGACGCCTGAAGAGCGGAGTTTATCACAATGCAGCCTGGCGCTCTCAATCTTTTGGATGTTGTCCAGTGCATTGCTCACATCATGATGTACCAGGCAGAAAGCAGGACGTAATCTGTCCGCTTTCTGTGCCACGCTGGAGCAAGACATATGTTCTACTGGCAACATGCAGAGAGGAATTGATCCATGACCACAACCGCGCCTTCGTTGATGAGCATTTTTGAGGGATGGGACAGCCACCAGCTTGCCCTGATGCGAGCAATCGCCTCGCTGACACCTGAGCAACTGGCCTGGCGGCCCGCGCCAAACCTGCGTTCGGTAGGCGAGATTATCAGCCACATCGCGCTGGGTCGGCTAAGCTGGTTTTATCGCATGGGCGCGCCCGGCAGCGCTGAGCTTGCGCGTCAGCTTGGCCCCTTCGCGGGCGAAAAAGCCAACACGGAAAATCTCGCAGAGCTACGAAAGTGGATGGATGCGGCCTTCAAGGAGGAGGAGGCTATCGTCGGAAACCATGCCGAACTGGTCAGGTGGCTGGAGGCAAGCTGGCGGATGATCGAGACGACCCTGACCACCTGGACGGTTGCTGATCTGACGCAGACCTATCGGCATCTCTATGAAGGAAAGATGTGGTCAGTATCGCGCCAGTGGACGATCTGGCGCATTCTGGATCACGATCTGCATCACGGCGGCGAACTGGCGATCCTGCTTGGCATGCAGGGCATCGACATCCCTGATCTGGGCGATCAAGGCGGGCATCTCACGGAACTGCCGCTGGCCGAGCCAGAGTGAAATCTCCCGCCCGCTCGCCTGCTGGTATGACTTCTGCGGCGGAAAACGGATAGAGTCACTGTGACTCACAGCAGCGCAAAGAAGGAGGAGATCAGGATGTTCAATCGCGTCATGCAAGGCGGCGCCATCCTTGGGATACTGCTGGTGGTGGCGCTCTTTGTCCTGAGCAGCGGCGGAATTGCCAGCGCCAAAGCGACTGGCCCGCCCGCACATGGAAAGCTCACTGCTCAAACGAGTCAGGTAGCTGGTGGAATGCTGATTTCACAACGTCAGCCGCCGCCCGCGCCATCACCTTCGCCAACAAAACCGCCCTGGCATCACCATCGACACCATTGTCCGCCAGAGACACCGATGCCATATCCGACGCCGGGGACACCTCGCCCACCAGGGACGCCTCACCCACCAGGACCAGGCACGCCCTAGCAGATTGATACCTCTACCCGGCACCAGCCAGATACCCTCGTTCTGAGCAGGCACCGTAAAGCACCATCCAGATTTCAGGAACGGTGGGCAAGCATCATCCCTGGCGAACAGGGCGCGCCTTGGAGCAGAGCGTCGTCCCGGCGGCTCTGCTCCAATCTTTTCGCCTGCGGCTGCTGGCGCGCGCCATCATCAAGGTCTCTGGCGCTTCTGCCAGCCGTGCCAGATCGTGCGCAGGGCTTTTTTGGCAGGGCGATGGACAGGTCAGATGGCCGCAGCCAATCCGGCTAGACAGCAGGTGTATACTGGGCAGCGGAAGATACTCTGATCGTATTGCAGAGATTGAGAAAGGAACACGAAATGCACGCGCGAATTCTCACGACCCAGGCAAAAGTTGATAAGATTGATGAACTTATCACCGTCTTTCGAGCTTCCATTGTGCCCGCTGCCATGCAGCAGAAGGGCTTTATAGGCATCAAGTTGTTTATCGACCGCGCGACAGGCAAGGGAGTCGTTGTCTCGCGCTGGCAAAGCGAGGCCGATCTGCTGGCGGGCGAGGCCAGCGGCTACTACCAGGAGCAAGTTGCCAAGGTCATGCCATTTCTCACCGCAGCGCCGGAGCGCGCAGTCTATGAAATTGCTGTCGAAGGCGGCGCGTGAAATGTAGCGCGTTTCGCCCCAGGAGTGCCACCCCACAGGATTGGGTGGCACTCCTGGCTTTTTCTGCGGGAAAGCCTATGGGCAAAGAACAAGCTGAGCCAGCGGGAGAAGCTACAGCGCCTGGCGTACAAGGCGTTAGATTTTTGTAATTTCTCTCTGGTATAGTGTGGGCAGATGATCTTCCTGGCACGTTGCTGGTCATGGAGCGAACAATGATGCAGCCAGATGTTCTTACCGCGCAGCGCCGGATTCTGGTCGTTGATGACGAAACCAGCGTCCGCGAGGTCTTAACACGCTATCTGGAGCGCGAAGGCTACAGCGTTGAGGTAGCCGCCGATGGGCCGGGCGCGCTGCTGGCTGCGGCGGCGGCGCAGCCTGATCTGATTGTGCTGGACCTGATGCTGCCGGGTCTGGATGGGCTGGAAGTCTGCCGACGCCTGCGAGCGCAGAGCGCGGTGCCCATCATTATGCTCACCGCCCGCGATGAGGAAGCCGATAAAGTCATGGGCTTTACGACTGGCGCCGACGATTACCTGACCAAGCCGTTCAGCCCGGCAGAACTGGTGCTGCGCGTCAAGGCAGTGCTGCGCCGCGTGGCGGCGGCCAGCGCTCCTGCCCAGCCTGTCGGCAACGCGCTGCGTTTTGGGGCGCTCTCCATCTCTCCAACTTTTCGGCGCGTCGAACTGGCCGGGCGCCCGGTGGAACTGACCGCCAAAGAGTTTGATCTGCTGTTCTTTGTCGCGCGTCACCCTGGGCAGGTTTTCACGCGCAGCCAACTGCTCAATCAGGTTTGGGATTATGATTACTATGGCGATGTCAGCACGGTAACGGTCCATATCAGCCGCCTGCGTGAGAAGCTGGAACCTGATCCGGCGCAGCCGCGCTATATCAAAACGGTCTGGGGCGTCGGCTACAAGTTTGAGCCGTAATTGCTGCGCGTGTAGAAGTGTAGAAGTGTAGAAGTGTAGAAGAAGCATTCGGCAGTTGAAATCGCCGCTGCGGGCGTGCCGCCGGGAAACCCGCTGTGGGGGTTGGGGCCGGGTGCCTGTAGGTAGTGGGAGTCGGCTCCGCCGACTTTTGGGCCACAGGCCCTTAGCGGCCAATTTATTGGCCGATTGTATTCGCCAGCGGAGGTATTCAATGGAGATCAGCAGCCAGATGCAGCGCGTGATCGAAGGCAGCGTGCGGCGCTTCAGCCTGGTGCGCGTCATGCTTCGCTGGCTGCTGCTGCTGGCGCTGGCGTTGGGGCTGGCGTTGGGCGGCGCCTCGCTTCTGCTGCATACGGCGTCCGATGACCTGGAGCCGTTGGGGTTGTATCTGCTGGCGAGCAGCGGCGCCTCGGTGCTGGTTGGGGTGGGCGCGCTGCTCTTGCTGCGCTTCCGGCCAGGCATGCGCCTACGCCTGAAGCTGGCCCTGCCGCCGCTGGTGGCGGCTGTGGTCATCTCGGTAAATGTCTATGTCACCGCGCGGCTGATGTTTATCTCCCCGGAGGATGTGGGCCTGCTCTTGCTGCTGCTCCTGTTTGGCTTCGCCCTCTCGTTAGGCGTAGCGTCGGCGGTGGCCGGGCAGCATGTGGCAATCATTCGTCGGCTGGAACAGGGCGCCAGGCGCATCGCCAGAGGCGATTACAGCGCTCGCCTTCCCGTCGAAGTGATACAGGATGGCGGCGAAATCGGCCAGCTTGGCGCCAGCTTCAATATCATGGCCGAGCGGGTGCAGGAATCGTTTGAGCGCCAGCGCGAGGCCGAGCAATCGCAGCGCCACTTTATCGCCGCCACCTCGCATGATCTGCGCACGCCGCTCACCTCCATTCGCGCCATGATTGAGGCAATGGATGATGGGGTGGTCACTGATCCGGCAACGATTGCGCGCTACATCCATACCATTCGCGGCGAAACCCGCCATCTGAGCGCGCTGATCGATGACCTCTTTGAACTCTCGCGGCTGGACGCCGGCGTGCTGGAATTGCAGCGCACGGCTGCCTCGATGGATGACCTGATCTCGGATGCGCTGGAGATGATGTACGCGCCCGCCCATGAGAAAGGCATCGCCTTGATTGGGCAGGTTGGCAGCGACCTGCCGCTGGTACGCGTCGATGTGCCGCGCATGCAGCGCGTCCTCTTTAACCTGCTCCAGAATGCCATCCAGCACACGCCCGCGGGCGGCGCGGTGCTGATCCGCGCGCTGGCGCTCAAGGGTAGAAAGCGCGGCGTGTTGGTGGATGTGCTGGATACCGGCAGTGGCATCCCTGCCGCCGATTTGCCCTATATCTTTGACCGCTTCTATCGCGGCGAGCCATCGCGCAGGCGCGAATCGCCGCAAAGCAGCAGCGCCCACGCCGGGCTAGGGCTGACCATCGCTCGCGCCCTGGTGGAAGCGCACGGCGGGCACATCCGCGCGTTCTCGCCCGGCAGCGGCTGGCCCTCTGATGTGGAGCGGCCCGCCACTGGCCCCGGCAGCGCCTTCCTTTTTACACTTCCGGCTTGAAGCGTTCGCGCAGGATAGAGCGAACCTCCATCAAAATCAGCCCAAGCTTGTTTTTGCCGCTGCCATCGGCGCCGCAGCCCCAATAGTAATCGTTGGGCGCGCTCTCAATAATGCGTTCATTGCCGGTGCCCAGCAGAATGGCGCGAATATCGGCGTGCGTCTCGAACTTCTTCAGCACCGCCTTGCGCATGATCTCGTCCTTGACCTGCTCCCAATCGGAGCGCAGCGGGTGCTGGCGCGAGCGGCCCATATGCGCCGCTATTCTGGGCGACTGCGCCCCGCGAATCTGATCGCAGCGCGGCGTCCCCGCGAACTTTTGCGCCTGGAAATAGTGTTCGCTGGTCGGCCACCAGACGCCATCAAGCTCAAACCCATGCGCCGAGAAGTTAGAGAAGCAGCCATACGGCTCCTCTCTGGCGGCATAGAAATAGATGGGCATGAGGTCTGAGCTACTGCTCTTTATTGGCTTTATCTCGTTCCTCTTCAGTGATATGCCCATTCTTAAACAACTCGTTAACATAATCTCGGCGCGTGCGAGTGCACTCTAATATTCGCTTCCAGGTTCCAGTACTACAGCGCATCTCTCTAGCCATCATGCTAAGAATCCCAGAACTGATCTGCTCGTTCCCTCTAAGGCTGCGCGAGCGCATGGACCACCCTACCAACCTACCGTTAATATAGAAGGCCCACTTAGCGTGTGCCCCACCCTCATACGTACACGCCAGTTTCGTTTCTACGGCGTGATCGTAATCATTTCCTGTTGCCATCAAACGATTCTACTATCAAATCTGGAGGTAGCGACCGAGCAAATCAAGCTCCTTATGTACTGACGGGGCCAACACGGGTTCTTTCTCAATGAGCCAATGAAAATGTTCTACAAGTGTAGCAAGATAATTGCGAACAGCCTCAGCCCTGCTCTCTCCAAGCTCATAAACTTCACTTATTGCGCTAGTAGCAAGGAAACGGCTATCCATTGGCTCGATCAAGACAAGGAATAGTTCCTTAACTTTGACTGCTGAATCTGGGATGTGGCGGATCGGCACAAACACCGCAGGTGGATAAAGAGTCCTGGATGGTAAGAAATCGGCCTTTACTTTGCCAGGGAAGGCCCTTGCCCTGGCAGTCCTTTGCAAAACTCTATGAGGCTGCGTCAGGCTAACCATCTGATTGATTCTCCTGACTATTAGTGCTTATTCTCTTAAGCAGCGCCACCTGTTCCCGATAAAGGGGAGAGGCTGTGTCAATTAGCTGCTTCATCGTGGTGGGAGGAACAAAAAAACGAACTACTGGCTTCGCCGTTAGGTGATCGATATTCTCTTCCTCTGGGGGAAGAGACACACCAAGAGTGAAGAAGAACCCATCAAGATCGCCGCTGATAGTAACAGAGTTAACATACAGCACAGGCAGGTGAGAGGCATCGGCAAATTCAACGCTAAGGGTCTTAGTAGCAGGCGGCGTTATTTCGCTTTCTCCCATGACAATGTGCTTCTTTCTTAGCTGGTGTAAGGTTCTATCTCATAGTTTTTATCTGAGTGCTTTGTCGTTTTGTGTATTGCGAGACCAGAGCCAAAAGTAGAGACAGATAACATAACAAGTTCAGAATACACCTAACTATGCAGCACGTCAAGCGCTGTGGGTCATACTTGTTTGTGAATGCTTGCCAGTAGCTATTATCGCTATTCTTCGTCCACCGTCCCGCCAGCGCCACTCGCGCCATTCTGGCTGGCGCCGTTATGTGCAGCGTAGGGAGCGGCGTGCGGATACGCGCCGTTAGGCGGCGTCGAGAGGCCGCGCAGCGCGCCGGGCAGCGGGGCCAGCCGCAGACGCCCGGCCATCAGCAATGGCAGGTCGCGGATGAGCTTGAAGTATCCGGCGGAGGCCAGCACAAACGCCCCCAGCGTAAAGAACGCAAAGCCAATATCCACGCCCAGAAAGCCACCCCCCACCGTATTTATGGCAATGGCGCTGCTCATCATGAAGATCAGCAGCGCGCTCCCTAACGCGAAGCAGCCCAGGGCCAGCGGCAGCGCCAGGAAAAAGCGGGTGTAGAGCGTGCGCTCTGGCAGGAGGATGGTGAGGCCAGTCGCGGCAATGACGGCCAGCGGTATCACAACCGGCCAGCCAATGGTCAGCGGCGTAGGGCGGCTGTTGCCGATAATCACCCAGGGCAGGAAAAAGCTGGCGAACATACAGATGAGCGCGCCCAATGCCAGGCGGTTGGGCGTATCGGCAGGCAGGCGGACGCTGCCAGATGCAGCGGTTGTCTGCCAGGGGACACTGCCAACCGGCGCGGCAGTGCCGTTACCAGAGGGCGCCGCAGCAGGCATAACCCAGCCAACAAGATGATAGCCGTTGCTTTGGGGGTGGATGCTGCCAGGCGCGAGAGGTGCTGCCAACGCCTGGCCTGGCACCAGCACCGGCTGGCCGGGTGCGCCCATCGGCTGGCGCATCACGGGAGATGCAGCGGGGGCTATGATGGTCTGGCTAGGAGTACCAGCCCCCTGCGCGGGAATATTGGCCGCTTCCACAGGCTGCGCCTGTTCCGGTGGCTGGCTGGGCGCAGCGAATGGCGCGTGCTGAGCGCCCATTTGTGTGAGCGCTTCTCTGGTCGCAGGCTCCTCTACTGGCGGTGTCGCGCGCGGCGCTGCCTGTGGGGTGGGCACTTGCAGCGAAGCGATAGGCGCCAGATGCCGTGCGCCGCCGCGCTGCGCTGCGTGGCGAATTGCTTGATAGGTTGGGGGCGTCGAGATAAGCGGTGTTGGAGTGTGCAATGGAGCGGCGGGAGCGTGCCTGGGAGCAGCCTGGGCCGCGCTGCTGCTCGCTCCTGGTATTCTTTGCCGGTGTGTATCGCGGCCCCGGCGGGGCTGCACGTCTTCATCTTGATGAAGTATGGGCTTGGGAATGGTGGCTCCGCAGACAGCGCAAAATCCGGCATCAAGACGCAGTTCGGCCCCACACTTCTGGCAAAACATCAGGCACCTCCAGCCCATAGAGCAGAGAAAACAGTGTATCAGAAAATTACGGGGTTTTTTTTCCGCTTATTCTTCGATTTATTCTTCGATCTCGCGCGCCCGCTGCTCGGCTCTGGCGGCTTCCTCCACGCGCCCGGCAGCGCGCAGCGCCTTCCCCAGCGTCTCCCAGGCGGGCGCAAGATCAGGATCAATCGCGGTGGCGCTGCTGGCGGCCTCAATCGCCTCATCCTGGCGGCCCTCTTCAAGCAGCACGGCGGCCAGATCGCTGAGCGCGTCCGCATTCAGTGGATCAGCCTCCACCACCTGCTGATAGGCCGCGATGGCCTCAGCGCGCTGGCCCAACTCATCATAGGCAATGGCAAGCTGATATAATCCCGCTGTGTCATCGGGGAAGCGCTCCAGAAAGCGTTTGGCCGTTTCAAGCGCTTCTTCAAAGCGGCCAGCCGCGTTATAGGTTTCGGCCAGCCCGGCGTAGGCATCGGCCAGTGCCTCTTCGCTCTCCCCCAGCGCGCCCGTGTCGGCCTCGTTGACCAGCGCCTCATAGATCGAGATGGCGTCGTCGTAGCGCTCGCCATCGGCGTAACTTTCGGCCAGGCTGAAGCGCGCGCCAACGTTGGTTGGATCAAGCGCAACGGCTTGGCGATAGGCATCAATCGCCTGCTGGGTATTGCCCTGGGCCGTATGCCAGGTGCCCAGATGCTCCCAGGCTTCGCCGTTCTCCGGCTGAAGGTCGACCACCCGGCTCCAGCTTTCAATCGCTTGCTGGGGATCGTCCATCGCCTCGTAGACTTCGGCCAGCGCCGCGTAGCAGCGCGCATCGTCTGGCGCCAGCGCGAGCATCTGGTTGCAGACAGAGAGCGCGTCCTGGTAGCGCCGCGCCGCCACATAGGCCGCCACCGCGTTAGGATAGCGCAGCAGATCGCCGGGCGCGCTGTCGATATGGCGCTCGGCATCAAGGATGCGCTTCCATTCCTGAGCAACACGCTCGCGCCCGACTGCGACCATTTCTGCCGCCATTGTATGTGTCGGGTCGATCATCAGCGCCTGGCGGTATGCCTGAATAGCATCATCGGTCAGACCCAGATTGCGATAGGCGTCACCGATATTGACATAGAGATCAGCATCGTCGCTGCGCAGTTCGTGCGCTCGCTGAAAGGTTTCCAGCGCGTTCTCATGCTGCCCCAGGTCACTGTAGAGGTTGCCCAGATTGATATAGGCTTCGACCAACTGCGGGTCATGCTGAATAGCTCGCAGGTAGCCTGCTGCTGCGGCTTCGCTGTTGCCGGTATATTGATAGGCCAGAGCCAGATTGTAATGAGCGTGAGCATCATCGGGTGCCAGACGAACAGCCTGGCTGAATGCCTCGACAGCGGCATCATAGTCGCCATCCTCGATAGCCGCGTTGCCCTGATCGATATAGCCCTGCGCGCTGAGATCGCCGGGCACCTCGTCCGGCTCCGAGGCGTTCTGATCTTCGGGAGTGGTTGACATACGCTTTTGCCCCCTCTATAAAAATCTCAATAATAAGTAATAGTCTCTCTGAGCATCTTTCGGCAAGAAACATTCCCTCTATGATTGCATCGCGCAGGCGGTTGTCCATTCGGTTTTTTTGCTTACCAGGGAAGCATACACGCTCCGGGGGAAGAGCGCAAACAATGGGAGAAACGTCCTATGCGCCGGGCTGGCCTCCAGAGCAGCGCGCAAATTGTGAGGTAGTTCACTATGGCAGATGCTATCTTTCACGTCACAGATCACATCGCTGCCCAGGATTTCACATTTCTGGAAGAGTATCGCGGCAAAGACTACAGCACACGTATGCTTCAGGTGAACTCCTGACGGTCGGTTGAAACAGCAAGCTATGCCGTCGGCGCGCCAACATCGTGGTCCTTGAAACGGAAGCGCAAGGCGCCGCTTCCGGCGATAAAGGGCTGCATCAGGGCGCGCTCGGCCTGGATCGTATGGTTCAGATCATGCGCCACCCACCCATGTAACACTTCCGCCAGGCTCATCAGGCCCAATTGGCTGTGCCTGGCCGTGCGCGTCAAATCCTGGTCCGTCACCTGCTCAAGCAGCGCCAGACTCTCGGCGCGGGCGCGGGCAAACGCGGCGGCCAACTCTGCTGGCGTCTGGTCGTCGGCGTGGCTGCCATCTGTAGCGGGATTAAACCCTGGAAAATCCTGTCCGGCCAGCAGCGCGCGGACGCGCACCGGAAAGACACGGCGCTCTGTGTCCAGCAGATGCTGCAAGCATGCTGCCGCCGGCCATTCCCCAGGCAGCGGCGGGCGTGTCAGCAGATCAACAGGGATCGTTTCTGTCAGGCTTTGCCACCGCGCGGGGGTAGTTGAGAGGATGGCCCGTGCCCGCGATAAAAGCATCTCCATCAGATCGTTCCTTTTCTGTTTCTGTGTTTTCTGCGTTTACTGCGCTTTCTGCGCTTTCAGCACATGCTTATACGTAAACTGTTCCAGCGGATCATCCAGATTCCAGGTAGCCGTCTCGGCATCCACCAGCGCCTGATGGAAGCGGCGAATATCGCGCAGCGCGTTGCCCACCGAATGGCGCACATAGGCGCTGGGATCGCTGCGCAGCGCGGCCAGCCGCCGAATTGCCTCCAACGGCTGTTTGGAAAAATAGGCGCGGCGCTGACTCGTCCAGGGGCGCAGGCCCTCGGTCACGGCCCGCCGCACGTTGGGATGCGCGTCGGCCAGCCAGGCATCAATCGTGGGCAGCGCCGCCTTGTAGCCAATTGCTCCGCAATACTCGTCAAACGCCTGCGCCAGCGCTTCCTGCATCTCCCAGCTTGCGTCCGGGGCGACGCGCTCGCGCAGCACGTCCAGATTTGCCGGGCGCGCTTTGATGGTATAACCCAGCAGATAGACGGCAAACTGCCGATTCACCACCTCGGCAGCGCCAAGCTGCTCCTCGGCAACGCGCGCCAATTCCTCGGCAGTTCCCAGCGCCGCGAATCGCTTTGCCAGAGCGCGCACCTGCCACCAGTTCAAACCTTCGAGCGAAGGCAGCGGTTCCATCAGATCACCTCTCATCGCCAGGCATCTCAATGTTTTCCTTGCTTGCCTGGCCCTGTTCCAGTTTCCTTCGCCGCTCCTCTCGCTGCTGCCAGCGCTCCAGGATGAACCGATAGAGGCGCCCCATGCCGAACGATGCCGTCAGCATGATCGATGCCGCCTGCAACGAAAGGAAGACCAGCCCTCCTGCCAGAGCAAATCCCCCACAGGTCAGCAGCGACACATCTCGCGTGCGTGTCGCCTGTCGACGATAGCGGCTCATCACGACGCCTGTATGCAAAGCCACCTGAGCAAGACCCGCCATCACGCCCCAGACTGACGCGCTCAAGATCGCAAAGAGGAACAAGGCAAACTCCCCGGTCCCTTTGGTCCCCGAAAGGGTGAAAAGCCGCAAGACATAGGTATAGGACACCACCAGCGCGAGCAGCGCGAAATTCAGGCGAATGAAGGCCGGAGGTTCGACCCGCATCCAGCGCAGCAGTTGAAACCGCCGCAGCCAGATCACGGCAATAATCAAGAATGAACCCGCAAACCCGGCGAGCTGCTGGATAATCTGAGGAGTAGGCGTACTGCTGTTAATGGAGAGCGAGGTTGCCAGCAGCGTGATCGCCACGCCAAAAACGGTATCGGTCAGTCCCCCGACCAACTGAGGCTTAACTTCGTGCGCGGTCTCTTGTTGATGCTGCTCGGCAGCCTGCATGGATGATTCCCCCGTCATGGTTGCTTCACGCCGCTGGTCCAGAAGCCATCTCCCCTTTCGATGGGCCAATCTCGGGTGCATAAGAGTATTACGCAGGCACGACGATAGTATGATAGCAGAGGGCCAAATGTCTGGCAACAGATGAAGAGCAATGCGTCTTCTGCCCGCCAGCCCAAAAGTCCCGATGCTCGCTCAGAACGTTGACAGCAGGGGCAAGACGCAGGTATACTGTCTCTAGCGCTCACGGTGAGCGCTGCCAATGCCTGAACGGCACAACCCGGCAATGTTATCACATTGCCGGGTCGCTAGCCCCACACCTGATTTCGTCAGGAGTGGGCGTGAAGAGCTATTCTACCATTTTTGTGGCGGAAGTCTCTCGCGGCCACTCCTGAAGGATGACTGGGACTCGATGACCGGCGGACGCGACAAGCACCTCTAGCCTGGTTGAAGCCTCGCTTCGATCTCGCTTCTCTCTCTCGCTTGCTTGCGTTCGCCTGGCGTCGGCCATCTCATCGCGCTCAGGGGTGGCTGTGCTGTTTTTTCGCCGCGCAGAGGCGGCGAAAAAGCGACCAGTGGCCGCTTCGGCTGGCTGAAGTGTGCGCTTCATTCAGACGAAAGAGAGATGCTGCCCATGTTCACACCCCCCGCTTCTTCCACCCCCAAGCCGACGGGGACGCCAACGGCACAAAACCCCACCCACGCCAGCAGAGCGGCTGGCGCTCCGCTCAACCCCGCCTCACCCTCTCGCCCCCTCTCCAGCAGGATTGAAGAGGGCCGGGGTGAGGTATCGCTCGCGCCCTGGCGGCGCCTGGACGCCACCTGGCCGGTGATCGCCAACTCGCCCAGCAAGCTGGATGGCGATGCCCAGCGGCTGGTGCGCTCGCTGCTGACCCAGGCAGCAGGCGAACATCTCAAACGGCGCCGCCAGTTGGACGCCGCCTCGCTCTGGATATGGGAGCCGCGTCCCCATCTGGCAGAGTACGTGCGCCAGCGACGCTTCTTCGCCTCTGGCCTCTATCACCTCTTTCCGCTGGACCTGTTTCGCATGCTGCGCACAGAGGCGAGTCTGGGGCTGGAGCTTCTCGAAACGCCGCCGAGCGTCGTCGGCGTGGAGGTCTGGCAAGAACTCTTAGCGCTGCAATGCCAGCGCATCGGCCAGCTTTACGCCGCGTTGCAGCACGCTCTGGGCAGATTGCAGGCCCAGGAAGCGCTGCAAGCTATTCTGGAAGGGCTGGCATAAGAGGCTCTGGCCCAGGGCCTTCGCGGCAGGCACCTGGCTGGAGGCGCCGCTGCGAAGCCCGCCTCTCGAGGCCCTGCATCACGGGATGCGCCTGCCGGGCATCAAGGCCCGGCTTAACCGCTCGCCTGATCGACGGCCTGAACCAGTGCCGGGACAAACGTGTTGGCAATCGGGGTGCCCCAACCTGTTGCCAGATCGTAGCCCTCCTGGGCCTGATAGCCCTGCACGTTCTCGAAGGTATTATTGCCCTCGGTAATATCGTGCATGTCTTTGCCGCCCAGGCTGTAGAGCGCGGGCTGAATCTGGCCCAGCGGCGAGCCGCGCATCTGATCGGCAATGGCGATGAGTCCCGCCCAGGCGGGCGCGCTGACGCTTGTGCCGCCGATCAGCCCCCAATGCTTCCACTGTGGGTCAGTGGGCACCTGGCCGGGGAAAAACGATCCATAGAGCATAAAATCTTCAGCAGGAAAAGCCACATCGGGGATGCCGCGCCGGCCCTGGAAAAGACTCTGGTTGGGGACGAGCTTTTGATAATCTGGTTCGGGATAGATTGCGCTTAGCCCACCGCCGGTAGCAGCCTGCCCCGGATGGTTCCAGACCACTTCTCTGCCGTAGGCACTGGTTCCGGGGTCAATGGTGAGGGTGGTCCCGCCAACGGCCAGCACATACGGGTCAGAAGCCGGCCAGCTTACGTTCGGCTGCTGCCACACAGAGCTTCTGCCGCTCCCGTTTGGGTTGGTGGCGCCGTCGTCTCCGGCGGCAACGACAATCGTAATGCCTGCCTGCGTTGCCCGCCGGAAAACGCTGTCGCTGTCGAGGAAATATTGCTTCTCGGCGTTCTTGTCCTGGGGTGAATCGGAACTGCTGCCTAATTCGCTGCCGCCGTAGCTGATCGAAATCACCTGGCCGAGCTGGTGATCGACCGCGTAGTTCACATCATCTACCATCGTGACCGGCGCGCAGTTGTTTTGCGGTGATCCCCCTGAATCGTTGGAGCCGATAATCAACGTGATATTGGCATCGGGGGCGATAGCATGCGCCCACTCGACATCCAGGGTATTCTCCCCTTGCAGGCCATCATGCGTGCCGCATTGATAGGGCACCGTCGGCCCGTCAGGATGCAAGATCGTCAGCTTGGGATCGGGCAACCCCCATGCCTGGTCAAAAGTATGCAGATCGGCTTGCAGCGTTGTCGTATAGCCCGCACCGATAATCACGATGGTTTGCCCTTTGCCGGTATAGCCCTCTTTATACAGCGGATTGAACCGAAACGCCTGCTGGATGTCCTCCGGGCTGTAGCATGGCTGGTTGAACTGCGAGAGGCACTCTGAATTGCTGGGCGCTGCGCCTGATGCCGTATAGAACGATGGGTCAACCTCGTTCACCGGAGTGTTGCCGATAGAGCTAATCACCGATGGATAGATCGCCCGCCCAATGAGCAGCACGATTACCAGCACCACGAGCAGACTCAGCCAGAAGATCATTTTGCCCCAGCGTCGCCGGGGCCTGGCTGTCTGCCAGGGTGGCGCCGCTGTGCCCCCATAAGCCGGACCGAAGCCTGAGCCTGGCGCGGTGGCGCGTACCACCTGGAGCCTGGAGAGGACAATCTCCCGTTGTTGAATCAGCGCTTCTTTTTGCGCCCTGATCTGCCCTAGCTGTGTTTGAATCTCTGCCAGTCGTCTCTGACAGGCTGCCAGGCGTTCCCGCGCCTGAGCGATCAGGCTGGCAGAGCCGCTCGCCAGCGCCTCCTGCATATAGCCCTCGTATTGGGCTATCATAACCTGGAGCTGCGATTCCTGGATGCAGAGCCGTCCCTCGCTGATGTCGAGATCGCTGATCTCCCCGCGCAGCTTGAGCAACTGCATGGTGAGGCTCAGCTCGTTCTCGGGCGATTCTGGTGGCTGGTACATTGGTTCTTTGCTTCCTCTCGTGCGCTCAGACCAGAGATTCCGTACCTGTCAAGCATAGCGCTTTTGGGAGAAATGTCAAGGGTTCGGCTTGTCTGACCAGGGCTATGCAAACGTCGCGCCTGAAGACGCCCCTTCGGGCGGCTCGTGCGCCACGAAGCCCCGCTGGGGCTGGGACGTGCCCCTGCTAGGCCGCCTGCGCGGCCTGCGTGGCGCGCAGCGCCTCTAGCCGCGATCTTGGGTCGCCTGGTCTGCCGGTATTCCTGGCGAGGAGCGTACAGGCCAGGAATACCGGCGATATGGTGGGCCAGGGGCTAGCGTCCGGCGACCTTGATGGTATGGACGACCGGGACGATCTCTGCCAGCAATTCAAAAAACTCCATCTCATGGACAGTGGGCGAATTGAACAGCGCGTGATCGATGCCCATCTCCGCCAATCTGGCAAAACGCTCGATGGCTGCTGCCGGAGTGAGCGTGCCCTTGCTTCCATCGCGCGAGAGCCGCAGCGTGTCGAGCGTGGTCTTCTCGATCTGCTCGTAGGGACGGCCCAGCCGCTCGCAGTGCGCTTGCAGCACCTCCAGCTTGTGCTTGAGGACATCATCACCCAGCCGCGCAAAGAGGTTGCAGGCGTCGGCATACTGCGCGACCAGGCGCAGCGTCTTCTCTTCGCCGCCGCCGCCAATCATGATTGGCGGATGAGGCCGCTGCACTGACTGCGGCGAATTGAGCGGGCGCTCAAGCTGATAGTGCTTGCCGGTGTAGGGCTTCTGGTCTCCCGACCACATCTGCAATGCGATCTGAAGCGTCTCTTCCAGCCGCTCAAAGCGCTCTTTGAGCGGTGGGAAAGGCACACCCAGCCCTTTGTGTTCTTGCTCATTCCAGGCCGCGCCAATGCCGAAATAGGCGCGGCCATGCGAGAGGACATCCAGCGTCGTGGCCGTCTTGACGAGAATGCCCGGATGGCGATAGGTGATGCCCGTCACCAGCGTGCCCAGCTTGATATGATTGGTGCGCCCGGCGGCAAACGCCAGGGCGCTCCAGCCCTCCAGCATCTCGTGTTCGGCGGGGCCGACGTTGGGAATCTGGAAGAAATGGTCCATCACCCACAGGCTATCCAGGCCCGCGCGCTCGGCGCGCTCGGCGATGAGGCCAAAGTCGTCTCCCAGATGGCTCTGCCCACTGGGAAACGTGAAATTCGGGACTTGTAAGCCAAGACGCATACTTGTGTAAGCTCCTTGCCAGGTTTCCTTGAAAGATGTGAGGCTGACATTCTCACTCACTATAGAAAAGATAGCAACAGGGTGCAAGAGGGCTACGCCCGGAACCTCCTTGCCAAACCATCAGAAAGCGTGTACAATTCGCGGCTGGTATGACATCGCCACTCGCTATAGCTGATAGCAAACAATCAAGCAGTAGGAGGAACCTATGCGGCTCTTGTTCTGGCGGAAACCCCCATCATCTGATGGGCTGCCGACTCCACCCCGCCGTTGGACCTGGCTGGGCGGACGCCGCTTCCTGACCCAGACGCCCTATATCTTGCCCAAGGATGCAGAGGAAGGGAATCGGCTAGATGTCCAGCACTACCTCTTCAAACTGGCCGCTGGCGGCCTCTACCGTGCGCCGCTGTATACCATCAGACCCCGCAATATCCTGGATGTCGCCTGCGGGACTGGCGCCTGGGCGCGCGAGATGGCTCTGAAGTTTCCCCAGGCGCAGGTCATTGGCTTCGATCTGGACGCCTCGCTCCCAGAGCGCGCCGCCGAGGTTCTCGGACCGGGCGGGCAATTCCCTCAAAACTTTCGCTTCCAGGTGGCTGATGCCCTCCAGCCTTTCCCTTTCGACGAGGGAATGTTTGATTTCGTGCATGCCCGGCTCATCTCGCCCTTTGTGCCCATCGCTCGCTGGCCGGACGTGGTCCGTGAGATGGTGCGCGTCCTGCGGCCTGGAGGGATCATCGAACTGGTAGATCATCAGACCGCTCCTCATACACCTAGCCCGGCTTATAACCGCTTTCTTGCTGCTGTCGGCAAGCTCTGCGAGCAGCGTGGGGTGTATGCAGGGGTAGGGGAAGCGCTCACGGAGTATCTTCAGCAGGCAGGCGCCCAGCATATCCAGCAGCGCAAGTTTCTGCTGGGGCAGGGGAAGACGACCAAGGAGAGCCAGCGCCAGCAGCGGCTGCTCGCAGCAGATTGTCAGGCATTTGTCGAGCATATGCAGCCTGTCCTGACCAGGCTGGGCTTCTTCAGCGAGACGGATTATACCGTGCTGGCCCAGCAGGTCAGGGAGGAATTGCCAGAGGTTGGCATCGTCTGGCCGGTGGTCTTTTGCTTCGGCACGAAGCTCTAGCAGCAAGGAGCGCGCCATGAGGCCGCATTAGCCTGCTCTGCATGGCCCCTGCTTCACTCCATCAGACCTCTCAATTTGCTCCAAAGCACGCATGCTTTGTTAAAAGCGCCTCACCAAACCCATCGCCGGTATGCCGCGCCCTGCCTGTTGGAAACCGGCGGTATGCCCCATTCCTGCCTGTATGGCGGTTTTGTCAGAGATTCCAAACGCCCTCCATCCTGGAACCCAGGCAGGCAACTGAGCTATTAACACAACTTTAACACGCGCTTAAATGGCCGTTAAAGAGCGAGCGGTACAGTAGCAGTGGAGCATCTAAAGAGAACAAAAAGCGGCCTCATCATTCCGCTGCTCCCTACAGAGAGGTTTCTAAGGAGGACTGAATGTTCCTGTTTTCTAAGTCGGCGCGGCGCGCGACTACCCTGGCAGCTATGATTATGGTCCTGACGCTGCTGCTGACGGCGTGCGGCGCAAACGGCGGCGGCACCGGCAGCAGCAATACGCCAGCCGCAACGAATACCACTGCGCCGAGCAATTGTTCGGTCAGCACGGCTGATCTTGGCCCAGGTGGCACCAGCAAAGCAACAGCCCCCAACGACAACGCAACTGGCACGATTGTGATTAGTGGCTCAAGTGCCCTTCAGCCGCTGGTGAAACAGGCTGCAACTGAATATCAGGCAGCCAATCCTGGCGCGAATATCACAGTCAACGCTGGCGGCAGCGGTAAGGGGCTGAGTGATGTTGAGTCCGGCGCGTCGCAGATTGGTGATTCCGACCTGTTTTACCAGGATGTCAACGCCTCTGGGTATGCTGATCTTCAGGATAATCAGGTCGCCGTCGTGATCTTTGCGGTGGTTGTCAACCCCGACGTGGCCGCCAAGATTACCAACCTGACGACCCAGCAAATCCAGCAGATTTTCGGCGGGCAGGTCAGCAACTGGAGTCAGCTTGGCGGGCCAAACGAGGCCATCACGACTATTGAGCGCCCGAACGGCTCCGGCACGCGCGGAACGTTCTCCAAGTATGTCATGCAGGGCATGCCTTCGATGCCAACCACAACGCTCCAGAAAGATGACAGCGGCGCGTTGGGCCAGGCCGTTTCTACCACTCCTGGCTCGATTGGCTACATCGCCACCAGTTTTATCGGCAACGGCGGCGCCTACCAGGGCAAGATCGATGCGCTGTGCATTGATGGCTACAAGCCCAGCCCAACCGATGTTGCCAGCAACAACTACAAGTTCTGGAACTTCGAGCATATGTACACCAAGGGCGCGCCTTCTGGCCTGGCAGCAAGCTTCCTGAACTACATCAAGAGCAGCGCCTTCCAGCAGGCCGATGTTCCCAGCTTGTACTTCATGTCCGCAGATCAATTGAGCGCCTCTGCGAAACAGTCGCACCAGCCCTCGGCATAAGGTGACGGCGTAAGGATGGGCACAAGGAACAGCATATGGCTATAGCGACACCTCCAACGCCCATTCACAGCCCGGCGGAAACTCCCTTCCTCCGCCGGGCTCGCCCTGCGTTTGTCAGCCTGGTGATCGCCAGCGTGGCCTTGTGGCTGCTGGTGAGCGCTGTGCTGGCGCAGGCGGAAGGTGAATGGCAGTGGACGCTCTTTCTCGGCCTTCCAGGGGGCTATTTGCTTTTTACTGCTGCCGCTCGCCTGGTAATAGGAAACGTCATTCACCTGGCGCGCGCAGCCTATACGCTGCTGGCTTGCATGCTGGGCGCGGCGCTGGCGATTGCCAACCCCGTAGCCAGCATCGACGGCGCGCCGACCCATACCGGCGTACTCTGGACGTTTTTCGCTCTGTTCGCGTTCTATGCGGCATGCCTGCACCTGGTCTCTGCTTTGAAAAACGATGCGTTTGCCAGTATCTTCTATTTGCTGAACGCGGCAGTCGTTGTGGTAGGGATGGGGGCGATCCTCTATTTTATTGGCGCGAAGGCGTTCACGCCCTTCATCGGCATGCAAAATATCCCCAATGGGCAGGTGCCGCCGGTCAATATTATCGCGTTCCTCACTGGCGATGTCTGGCGCCCGGCGATTGATCTGGGCACAACTGAGCAGCCAGTGGCAGGCGCCTGGCCGCTGATTTACGGCTCGGTCTCAGTCATGCTCCTGGCCGTGCTAATCGCCACGCCTCTGAGCATTGGCGCGGCCCTCTTTCTTACTGAGGTCGCCCCGCAGTGGGCGCGGCGGCTGGTACAGCCCGCGTTGGAGCTTTTTACTGGCATCCCATCGGTGCTGTATGGCTTCGTCGGCCTGACCGTTTTGGCACCGTTTGTTCTGAGTATCTTGAATACTGCGCGGGCAAACTATACCCCCACACCGCAGTGGCTGTTGGGGACGGGGCAGGGTATTCTGCTCGCTGGCTTTGTGCTGGCAATCATGATTCTGCCCACCATCACCAGCCTGACCGTTGACGCCCTCAAAAACATTCCTGACGCGCTGCGCGAGGCCAGCGCCGCGCTGGGCGCCACACGCTGGCAGACGATGGCGCAAGTGCTGCTGCCTGCCGCTAGCTCAGGCATCCTGACGGGCATAATCCTGGGCATGGGCCGCGCCATCGGTGAAACGCTGGCGGTGCAGATGGTGATCGGCGATTATCCTATCGGGCTTCCTAAATCTCCCTTCAGCAGCGCGACGACGATTACCGCTCAGCTTTTGCACGATTTTGGCGAGACCGTTCCAGATACCTACGCGCGCAATGTCCTGTGGGCATTGTCTGGATTATTGCTGCTGATCTCGCTGATTTTTGTGATTATCAGCCGCTACTTCCGGCAGATCATGCGCGCGCTGGGCAAGGTGCCGCGCCGCGCCTGGTGGGGCCTGTTTATCGCTGGGGCAGTCCTGAATGTGCTGCTCGGCGGCGACCCCATCAGCTTTGTGCTGATTACGGTCAGCAATATCCTGGTTCTTTTCCTGGGCACGATGAATCCCATCAGCGGCTTCCTGGGCGGCAACCTGCTGGATGTGATACTTGGGCAGGGCACAACGCCGCTCCTGAACTTTACGGGACGCGAGCAGCTTCAATTATTCTTGAGCGCCATCAACCTGATTGTCGCGCTCTATCTAGTGGTCAAGGGCATTGGCCGACTGAGCCGCTGGCTGCGACGTGGCCGCAGAGTCTCGCTGGAAGCTCTGCGCCGCAGCGCGCGGCGCGTCAACCGTTTCGCTATTGGCGGCATCTGGGGCATTGCTGGGGCATTGGTCTTGCTGTTGGGCGCCCTGGTTCTCTATCTGCTGGTCTCTGGCTTGCAGGTTCTCTCCTACGGCAATCATGGCGGCGCGCTGGGCAATCTCTGGTATTTCCTCAGTTCCTCTGATCCTGATAATGGCATCGGGCCAGAGATTTACAATACGATCTATCTGCTGGTGGCGACTATGCTCATCGCCGTTCCGGTGGCACTGGGCGCGGCCATCTATCTGGTCGAGTTCGCCAAACATAATGGCCTCCAGAGTGTGGCAGCGGCAGCAATCCGCTTCTGCGCGGAAACGCTGGCTGGCGTGCCTACCCTGATTGTGGGCCTGTTCGGCTTTCTGACCTTTGTAACCCTCAACGGCTCCGGCACACGCTTTGGCGTCTCGCGGTTGGCGGCGGTCCTCACCCTCGTCTTGCTGAACCTGCCTGTGCTGATGCGCATTTGCGAGGACGCCATTCGCGGCGTGCCGGGCGAACTGCGCGAAGCGAGCCTCGCTCTGGGTGCCACGCGCTTCCAGACAATCAGCAAAGTGCTTTTGCCTACCGCCCTGCCCGCTCTGCTGACCGGCGTGATTCTGACGGCTGGCAAAGTGATTGGCGAGACGGCTGCTATCGTCTTTACCGCCGGGCAGGATAGTTCGCGCAATTTTTTGTCGCTCAATCCCCTGATTCCCAGCGATACGCTTACCATCCATATCTGGGTACTGAAAACGGAAGCAACGACAGCATCGGCGCAGACTATCGCGGCAGGCACAGCAGCGGTGCTGGTCCTCTTCCTGTTGTTCTTTAATCTCTCAACCCGCTTTATCGGCGCCTTTCTCTATCGGCGATTGACGGCGAGTAAGCAGTAATACTAGGAGGCGGCGAAATGGTTCGCCAGCAAAGGAGATGGTTGTATGAGTGAGGTGTCTCTGCCGGGGGCCACCCCTGGATCGCTCGATGCTGCCATTCGTGAAGCCGATGCCAGCAAGGCGCTTGTCTCTCCCTGGCTGCCAACGCGGGCCGGGAAAGTGCCCGGCGACGCTGAGGCTCCGCAGCGTCCACTGGACCAGGGGCGCGTGAAGATGCGCTCGAACGGATTGCATGTCTCCTACGGCACCACGCGCGCCATTAAGGGTGTGAACCTGGATGTCCTGACCAACGAGATTACCGCCCTGATCGGCCCTTCTGGCTGTGGGAAATCAACGTTCTTGCGCGCGCTGAACCGGATGCACGACCTGACGCCAACGGCGCGCATCGAGGGCGTGGTCCTGCTGGACGACCAGAATATCTATAGCCCTGGCATTGATCTGGTGCGGCTGCGCCAGCGCGTGGGGATGGTCTTTCAGCGCCCTAATCCATTCCCCAAATCGATTTTCGAGAATGTGGCGTATGGTTTGCAGGTACAGGGCAATAACAACCCCCGCGAACTGGCGGAAATTGTGGAACGCAGTTTGCGCGGCGCTGCCCTCTGGGATGAGGTCAAGGACCGGCTGCATACCAGCGCGTTGGGGCTTTCAGGCGGCCAGCAGCAGCGCCTCTGCATCGCGCGCGTCCTGGCCGTAGCCCCAGAAGTAATCCTGATGGACGAGCCTTGCTCCGCCCTCGATCCCATCGCCACGCTCAAGATTGAGCAGTTGATGGAAGAGTTGAAACGCGACTACACCATCGTTATCGTGACGCATAACATGCAGCAGGCGGCGCGTGTCTCGCAGCGCACCGGCTTCTTCCTGAGCGGCGAACTGGTGGAAATCGGCCCGACAGCCACCATTTTCTCGCGGCCCACCGATAAGCGCACCGAAGATTATATTACCGGGCGGTTTGGCTAGGAGTGAACAGATGACACGAGACGCTTTTCATCATGAGCTGCGGGAGTTGGAAGAGTCGGTGGTGCAGATGGCAACGCTAGTCGAGGCGGCCATTGCCAGCGCAGTGCAGGCGCTCATCCAGCGCGATATAGAACTTGCTCAGAAGGTGATCGATGGCGATAATACCGTCAATGAACTCCAGAAGACCATTCGCAATAAAACCTTTGGGGTGATTGCACGCCAGGCGCCTGTGGCCCGCGATCTGCGCGAACTGGTGACAATTCAACTGGCGATTAACGAACTGGAACGCATGGCCGATCACGCCGTCAGCGTCGCCAAAAACGCGATTCGGCTGGCCGGGCAGCCGCCTGTGAAGGCGGTCATCAATCTGCCGGAGATGGCAAAGCTGGTGCGCCAGCAGGTGCGCGACGCCATCCAGGCGTTTGTAGATGTCAATGTGGTGACGGCCCGCGAGATTTGCGCCCGCGATGATGAGGTCGATCATCTGTATCGCCAGATGTTTGAGGAACTGCTGGCGAGCATGCGCGACGCTGATAATGTCCCCCAGGCCACCAGCCTGCTTTTTGTCGCGCACGATCTGGAGCGCGTGGCTGACCGCGTGACGAATATCTGCGAAGATGTGATTTATATGGTCACAGGTGAAATAGAAGAACTGAACTAGGCGGAGTAGCTGTCTGTGCAACGAACCATCCTGGTCGTGGAAGATGAACCGATCTTGCGCGACACGATTGTCTATAACCTGCGCGCCGATGGCTACGATGTGCTAACGGCTGGCGACGGGGCGACAGCGCTTGATACAGCCCAGCGCCATCGCCCTGATCTGGTGCTGCTTGATTTGATGCTGCCGGTGATGGATGGGCTGGAAGTCTGTCGCCAACTGCGCCGCCGCAGCGAGACCAACACCGTACCCATCCTGATGCTGACGGCGCGGGCCGAAGAGACCGATAAAGTCGTCGGCCTGGAATTGGGCGCGGATGATTATGTCACCAAGCCCTTTAGCTGGCGCGAACTGCGCGCCCGCGTGCGCGCGCTCTTGCGCCGGACAGAGCCGCGCCCCGAAGCTGCTAACCAGCCAGGCCAGCAAGAGGAAGCGCGGGTGCTGATGGCCGAGACGCTGCGCGTGGACCTGGACCGCCGCGAGGTGACAATTGGCGAGCGCCAGATTGAACTGCCTGCCCGGCTCTTTGATCTGCTGGTCTATCTCCTGCGCCATCGGGGCACGGTCCTCACCCGTGATCGCCTGCTGGAACACGTCTGGGGCTACGACTTTGCGGGCGATACGCGCACGGTGGATGTGCATATCCGCTGGCTGCGCGAGAAGATCGAGGACGATCCAGCCAATCCCGCGCTGGTGCAGACGGTGCGCGGCGTGGGCTATCGATTTAAAGGGTGAGGCACGCTCTATCGGCAAACCATTCGGCCAATAAATTGGCCGCTAAGGGCCTTCGGCCAGGAAGTCGGCTCAAGCCGACTCCTCCTCGCGCCGGGTGTTTCCCAACCCGCATCAGCCAATTCATTGGCTGATGCTCCGCGCGCTGGGCGTTCCCCGAACCCGCTTGCGGGTTTCTCGGCGGAACGCCCTTAGCGGCGAATTTATTCGCCGAGTGGTTGTGCCGAACGCCCAACCCGCAAGCAAGGGTTTTCTGGCCGCAGGCCCCTAGCGGCCACTAAAGTGGCCGCTGAGGTGGGGCTTGACAGCATGCCCACCAGCCAGTATACTATAGCCATCAACCATTCATCTGCGCGTTTTTATCTGATTGACGCGCAGCGCACCTTGACAGCACGAAACGTTACCGCGTGGCACCGCCAGTCAAAAAAGCTGGCGGCACCACTCGCCGCATCCCTGGACCAACCAGGAGATGGGCCGGACTATTGTATCACCTGAGCCAATTTTTCTTCTCTGCGGCGGCGTTTGCCCGCTCCGACAGAGACAGAACAGGCTCAGCCCACCTGCTCATGTCGGCCATCTCCCGTTGGATGGGGCGAAGCGTTTTTCCCGACGCATGGGGAGGGCCTGGCAGCATGCCAGCCCTTCCCGCGTTGTCGGCGAGATGCCGTCCGCTGCTTCCAGGCGCTGGCCGTTTTTGTTGCCCTGGTGCCGCTTCGCGCCTGAGACGAACAAAGGAGCGGGGTTGTATGTGTTTTTCGGCCATTGAGATCAAGTCGTTTCTGGTCGGGTGGTGGTCCCAGCCGCTGCGCGCCGCCTGCCCGCATCTCTCCGAGCAGGTCCGCCGGACGATCCGGCGCGCGGAGCCGCCGCCAGTGCCGAAATGGGTCAAACACCAGTATTTCCAGCGCTGGCTGGGCGAGGCGTTTGCCGCCCGCGCTGCCCGGCAGGCGCAGCAGCCGGGGGAGCAGCGCTACCGTTTTGGGCGGCGTTCCGAGCCGAACTGGAGCCAGACCGTAACGCTGGCCTATGACCCGCGCCCCTGGCGGACGCTGCCAGAAGAAGAGATTCTCTGGTACATGGGTATGAACATTGAGCGGCTGTATCGCATCACGCAGACGCCGCAGTGGGAGATCGGGGAAGACCTCTGGACACAGAGCTTTCTGGCGGTGTGTCGGCATCTGGCGCAGTTGTATGCCGAACTGGTGCGGCGCTGCCGTGCGGCGCGCGCGCGCACGCTGGCGCAGATGGCGCTGCGTATTTTTCTCGTGTGGGATGCCGCTGAGATCGCTGTGGGCACGCCGACAAAGCCGCTGGCACTGGCCGAAACGCGGCGATGATGGCCGACATCTGCCGGAGCGAGGCCGCGAAAGCGCCGCCAGGATCGATTTCGCAGTGCCATCCGATGGACAGAACAGGCGGCGTTCCTCATCATGGGATGCTGAATGAATGGACAGGAGTGAGCGAAGCAAGCAGCACGGCGAAGAGCAGGACGATGACGATGGCAGCAGCGATGGCGCCGAGAAGCCCCAGCCGCGAGACTCTGGCCGGCGGCCACGCTGGCTCTGGTGGCGGGATTCTGTCTTTGCGCGTTGGTGGTGATGCTAACATGCGATAGTGCCCTTCTTGAGCCATGCCTGGCTGTTCTCGTCTATTGCTTCCTTGTCGGTACCGATCTATCAGAAGGCTCTTCCATCTCTGCGCTTCCCCCATTTTTAGTTTTAGCCTTCAACTCTCTCTATTATACACCCAGAGGTGAGTAATCTGAAGGGGAATCTATGCCAGCAGGGAGGGAGCCATTATTATCTCTTCACGCCCATGAACAGCCTGGTGCAAGGTTGGCTCTCTCAAGGGTTTGTACACCGCTTCTCCTCGCCAGCCAGAGATGATATGCTATGCTCAGCAGGAGATGTTCGATCAAGAGAAGGAGCAACTGGACATGCAGGCTGTGCGTTTTCATGAATATGGCGGGCCGGAGGTATTACAGATCGAAGATGTGCCAGTCCCAGAGCCAGGGCCAGGCGAAGTGCTGGTCAAGGTCGCGGCAGCAGGGGTGAACTACGCGGATACGCGCCGCCGCCTGGGCATGTATGTCGAGCCAACGCCCCTGCCCTGGACGGTTGGCTCGGAGATTGCCGGGACGATAGTAAAGCTCGGTCCAGAGGTGACGGGCGTGCAGGAGGGCCAGCGGGTGATGGCCCTGACGGCGGGCGGCGGCTATGCGGAGTATGCCGTCGTGGCGGCCAGGGCGCTGCTGCTGATTCCGCCGCAGTTGAGTTTTGTGCAGGCTGCCGCGCTGCCGCTCCAGGGCCTGACCGCCTATTATCTGCTCAAACTCTCCGGGCGCCTGGAGCCGGGCGAGAGCGTGCTGGTGCATGCGGCGGCTGGCGGCGTGGGGACGCTGGTAGTGCAGATGGCAAAGCTGCTGGGCGCGGGCAAGGTGATCGCAACGGCCAGCACGCCCGCCAAGCTGGAGTTCGCCTGCTCCCTGGGCGCTGACGCGCAGATCGACTATACCAGAGAGGATGTGCCCGCCAAAGTGCGCGAGGCGACTGGAGGCAAGGGAGCCGACGTTATTCTGGATGGCGTCGGCGGCCAGGTTTTTGAAGACAGCCTGCGCTGCCTGGCAGCATTCGGGCGGCTGGTTGTGTATGGCCTGGCGAGCGGCCAGGCAGTGGAGTTTAATCCGGTGCGGCTGATGCGGCGCAATCAAAGTGTGATTGGTTTCTATCTGGGGCAGTTGATGGCAAGGCCGGAGCAGCTTCGCCCGGCAGCGGAAGAGATCGCCGGGTGGCTGGCTGCCGAAAAGCTGCGCTTGATGATTGGGCATGTCTTTCCGCTGGCGGACGCGGCCAGAGCGCACCGCCAACTGGAGGGGCGCGAGACGACCGGGAAGGTGGTGCTGCTCTGCGATTCAGCGTAACGAGAGGAGGGGCGTACCGCCAGTTTTCCAACCGGCAGGGGAGGGGGCGTAGCGCCGATGTCTCGTCGGCAGGGGGGAGGCGTAGCGCTGGGCGGCAGAGAGGGGTGTCAGATGGTTCACAGTTTCCAATCGCCAGCGAACTTTTGATTAGTTGATACAACTGCTGTGGTCGCCAGTGCCCGTGACTGGACCCACCAAACCAACAGACAATCATACTGGCCGAACTGCGACGGCCTCTATCTCCTGCCTCTGCTGGGCAGAGGAGTCAGAGACTACTTCTCGAACGCTCCAACCGATGGCTATGTGCTTATCCGCGAACGGACGCTGGCCGAAAAGGGGTTAGAGGACGCGGTTGTTTTCCCCCCTTGGCGGTTTTCAAGGGGAACCTCTCTTGCTGCAAAACAAGCATACATTACCAACAGCAGGATGGCAAGAGTGTCAGGAAGCGGCACAAGAGAAGGCAAGGAGACACTATGGTTCACACACTGAAGCGAGTCTATCTTTACACAGCAGCCACGTTTGCGCTGCTGGCAACCGCAGGGGTGACGGTTCGCCTGCTCTATCTCTTGCTGCAAGCCAGTGGGCTGCGAGAGCATTATTTCGACCCTTTCGGCGGTGTTCAATATTCGCCGCCCCCAACGACCCAGGATATTGAGCAGGGCGTCTTACTGTTTGCCATCGTCGCGCTGCTTGTGGGCCTGCTCTTTGGCGGCGGCCATTACTGGCTGATGCGCCGCGATGCGCGCAGCGATCCAGGCGCCGACGGCGGAGGCACGCGCCATACCTTCCTCAACGGGCTGATGGCTCTTTCGATCCTGATTGTGGTGCCTGCTGCCATCACCGCCCTTTCTGATGTTGATAAGTCGATTGGCGATGTGGACACCGCTTTGCCGCTCGCTTTTGTGCTGGTCTTTGTGCTGCTCTTTGGGCTGGTGGTGTGGGAACGCGCGCGCGTTCCTCCGGCCAGCCGAACGGCAAGAGTGATGCGTCAGATTCAGGAAAACGGCGTGCAGGGCATTCTAGTCATCATCGCCAGTGCTGTGATCTTCAACGGAATCAGCAACCTCATCGGCTGGGTGTTGGTAAAGAACAACGCGATTATAGGGCCAGGATGTATCTACATCACGCCTCTGGATGGTTCTTCTCCCCCCACGCTTGCCTACTGCCCGCCGATGCCGCTCCTTTCGCCGATTCTAACGGTGCTGTTTGCCATAGCAGCCTGGGGCCTGTATGCCTGGCTGGGCGCGTGGAATCGCGGGGCGGTTTTGCAGCGCGTCCTGTGGTACGCGGCATGGGGCTATGGGGTAATCTGGCTGCTGGTGGGCGTGGCGCTGGGCATCTACACCGGGGCGGGCGTTCTCTTCAGCGCGCCTGACGCCTGGCAGGAGGCACTGTATAACTACCTGCCCTTTATCGGCGCCCTCATTACGGGCGCGCTGATTGCAACGCCCTACGGCTTCTGGCTCCGGCGGATGGCCGAGCGTGCGCCTGAGCGCGGGCAAGCTATCCAGCAAGGAATGCTGGCAATTTCGGCGGCGGTGAGCGCGGCTTATTTCCTGGTAGGGGCAATTTTGCTGCTGCAAGGGGCGTTCGAGCAGCTTGTCCCGATTGGCAGCCCGATAGGCGCTGATGGCTGGGCAACAGCGGTTGGCGCGCTGGTGGCCGGGCTGGCCTATCCCTTCCTGTGGATCGCCCTCTGGCGCGATTCCGACCCGGCCCGACCCGGCCCAATCATCCCGCGCCGCGCCTATGTGCTGGTGCTGCTGGCGGCCACTGGCATTGGCGCCGTTGTCGCGGCTGCCGTGACCGCCTATCAGATTGCGGCAATTTTCCTCAGCCTGCCCTTTGCCGACGCGCTGGTGGCGCGCCGCGCGGCAGTGGTGCTGCTGGTGCTGGGCGCGCTGGCGCTCGCTCATCTCTGGCGGCTGCGTGCCGATCTGCGCGCGCTCCACGCCCGCGCCGCCGCAGAACAGCCCGCGCCAGCCGGGGCGGCTGCTCCCGCCGTGCCATCGGCGCCTCCGGCGGCTCCAGCCGATCATGGAGCAGAGACGCTGGAGACGATCCTGAGCGCGGTAGCCGCAGGCACGCTTGACCCGATAACCGCTGCCGCGCGCATTCGCAGCCTGCCCAGGCATCCGTGACGCCCTCCCGAACTGCTGGCATGTGCATCTCTTTGTTGATGCTTTCTTCCAGGAAGCGCGGGCCACCCCAGGCGCGCGCATCAGGAGCCGCAGGTGGGATTGGCGCCTGTCTCTATGGCGGTAGCGGCAACGAATTCACTGCTGCCAGCAACCGCGTGGGGCGCCTTGGGAGCCAGGGTAACAGCGGGAGGATTGGTCGTCCAGAGCAGCCCCCAGCGATAGTAGAAATGTCCGCCGCCCGCTTCGGTCAGGAACAGACCATCCTCCGGGTTTTGGGGGTTCTTCGCGCCCACGCAGGTGAAGTTCAGTGCCTTGGCGGGCGACGGGAATGTGGAAGCCAGGGCAAAATCAAGCAGCAAGTCCTGGCCTGCCGCGCCAGGAAACTGCGCTTTGATATTGCTGCTCAGCATGGCGGTTGGAGAGATGAACGCGGGCATGCCCTTGCTATCCGCGCCCAGCGTTACCTGCACGCTGAATTGCGTGGTCGGCAGTGCGGCGGGTGAAGTCGTCTGGAGGGTCTTGCCGTTGGCATCGGTAAAGGTGATGGTTGGGGCGAACGCGAGGGCTACCGGCTTGAAGGGCGAGGCAGTGGTATCCGCGCTTGCCACCAATTGACTGGTGAAGGCGTTAGGGTCCAGGCCGCTGAGTGTGTATTTGATGTTGATGGTGATCTTGCCGTTCGCGGCATTAGTAGCAGTATAATGGTCGCCTGCCGCGCCGGGGTCCGGCTGGGTTGCTGGCGCAAATTGCAGCAGCGCCTTGAGCGCGTCCGCTGTGGGAACCAGCCAGGCTGTCACGGTCGTGTCTGCGGTTCCCATAGTAATCGAGCCGGTGGCTGGGGCATAGGTATCGGCCTGGATGTTCAGCGTATGCTTACCTGCTGCTAGACCTTGAAAAGTGGCAAAGGAGAACGGCGCTGTCTGGCCTGCCGACGTTTTCTGAGATGTTTTGTTATCGACTGTCACGGTGGCGTTGAGGGCATTCACCTGGACGGTCAGTGTGGCGCCATTGGTGGTAGTTGATCCGCTGGTGCTGGCTGAGTTGCCAGGGAGAAAAGAGAGCAGGCGGTGGCGGGCGCTGGGCACAAAGGCGACAGCAGCCCCCAGGACGATCACCGCTGCCAGCAGCGAGAGCAAAAGGCGAGTACGCAGGGTCTGGCCGGGTGCGCGTATTTTGTCCTCTGGCTCGATGACCCAGTTGCCGCGCACGGTGGTGCCGGAGCGTTCCTGGCCCTGATTGCGCGACGATTTGTTCATGGTCCCCTGACCACCGCGCCCACCTGCTGATAGCTGGCCGGAGGTCGAACGCGGCTGGCGGCTGCGCGTGCCCCAGCCGCTGTCGGCATCGTCATCTTCCCAACCGCGCGCGTTGGCGCCCCATTGACTGGTTGATCCGCGCCCGTTGCCGGTTGGGCCACCCTGGCCGGGTCGTCCAAGGGGAGAGGAGAGACTGCGGCTGGTGCGCGAACTGCCGCCCCCTTGCCAGCGATCATCATCCTCCCAGCCTCCGCCGCCGCGCCCGCTCTGATCTAGTCCGCCTGAGCGTCGCCTGGGGTCGCTGCCCAATGATGATGAATAGGACGAGCCGCGCCCGGCGGAATTGACCGGCCCGGAATTGCCGCGCCGCTGGGAAGAGCCGGAGCGGTCCGCTGGCCCCCAGCTATCATCGCGCCAGGAACCTTGAGCGCGCGTGGAACCTGAGTTGGTATAGGATGACTGGCCGAAGCCAGAGGTATTCGGATTGCCCCCTGGGCGTCCAGGGGTATATTGGCCAGTAGTGTTGGGCGGTCGGGTGGCTCCTTGTCCCTGGCCCGGAAGGGCGCCAGAATTCCCCCCTCTGGGGCGCTGCTCGCGCTCGCCATTTCCCCGTCTGGGAGGAGCAGGCCACTGATCGTCTTGCATCCTGATGCCCCTTTCTGCCGTTGTTGCCTGGACGGACAATCTTCCGAGTGGTTGCTCGTCCGTGCGCCAGTGCTGCCTGGCTCCCCCCCTCCGTGCTGGTGGCCTCTCGCCCTGCCTCTCGTCTGCTTCAGCACCCAGGCATCGTCCTGTATGGTGAATTATGCTTACGGTAGCTATCAGTATAGCGATTCGGCGGGCAAGAAGCAATAGGGAGGGAAAAAGATACCCAAATGGGCTACTGCTGGCACAAGATGGGCACTGGAGGCGTTCCTGTTATAGGGGAGATGAGCCGCTGATGGTTGTGACCTGACCCGACAGCAGTTCGTATTCACCTAAGCGGGAACAGAGACGGCTGTTCCGGCTGGCTATCCATGATCTGGGCGGTAGTGGCGCTCTTCTTGCAGCAAAGCGTTCTATCGGCTAGATCGATGGACCGTGAGAGGACTTTGTAAAGCATGCTATCAAGCGTTGAGCGCGTGTCGGATGTTGGGGAAGTGGCAGAGCAATCCCCCCTCTCCAATCACCCAAGGACTCGCTATCAGGTGTTCTATACGTCGTGCTATTCCTCGCTCAACCTGCTGACGCGCGGCCATGCGGCTGAAGTAATCCGCCTTGCCTCCTTCTTGTTCGTTGGGGGCGTGGCGACACTGGTGAACCTTGGCCTGGTCTGGCTCTTTTCGCGGCATACACCGCTGCCCTACGCGCTGTATACCATTCTGGCAACCGAGGTTTCGCTGCTCTGTAACTTCTCGCTGAATGACCGCCTGACATTTCACTCGCTGCTGGATGGTCGGCGAAGCTGGTGGAAGCGCTGCGTGCGCTTTCATGGTCCGGCCACTGTCGGCTTTTTGTTGACGCTCTTTATCTCAGATACAGCCTATTACCTGGGACATCTGGCGCCTGTGTTCGCGCAGGGTCTGGCGATCCTCATTGTGACGTTCGTGAATTTCTTCATGCACCGCCTCTGGACCTATCGCCCATCCCACCAGCCATCACGGGGATAGGTGCCCTGCTCGCGTTGCCCAGGGATGCTTCGGTACCGCTGGGGAGAATACTCCCTGTCAGGCATTGTTCTGCTCATGCCTGGCAGGGAGTATTTTGATGCCTGGTCACGAGTAGGCCAGGCTGGCGCAGATGGCAATAATCAGGCCGCACCACCAGTAAAGATCAAGCGGGTTCATGGTTGCGCCCTCGTGGTCAACGCTGACAAACCAGAGCCAGCCGAGGACGAGCGCAAAGATGACCATGATGGGCGTCCAGAGCAGTTTTTGCCTGGTGCTGAGCAGCGGGCGATACCGAATGGGCAGCAGCAGCCGCACCAGCGACGCAAACAGGATCAACGGATAGGCTAAGATGGCCGTCAGGTCGCCCAAAAACTGCTGGCTGGTGATGGCGCCCAGGTGCCAGAAAAGCGCTGATACAATCGTTGCCAGGCAGAACGGGATGGGCAGCAGCAGCATTTTGGCGAGCGGCCCCATGAAGCGCCTGCCGCCTGCTGGTGGCCTGGGAAGCGCGTGGCGTAAGGCGCTGAGCCAGCGCAGGCCACCAGCAGCGCTGATAAACGAGAAATTGGAAGCATGGGCGCTGAAATCGTCTTCCGCATCGGCTTCGTACACGCAGGTGCTGACAGTGCGCCGCTTCGGACCCTGCCGCTGCGCGCGGTGCCAGCGGTCATACAATTGCCGCCTCAGCGGGTTGCCAAGAATGAGATATGCGGCGTCAAGCTCGTTGAGCTTCACTTCGGCATTCCAGGCAATGTCCGGGTCGGGGTCATGGAGGTACCGGCGATAGTGTTGCGCCTGCGCCCGATAGGCCCATTCGATCTCGGCAGCGTCAGCATCTGGCTCTACGCCCAGGGTGGCATAGCAATCAGACCTGTCTGAGAAATCGTCGTAGAAGTCAAAGGTGTTCATATGAGGCTCGCTCTCCTGATGACCTGAAGGTCATATGCTGTGTGAAGGACAAACCCCCGTCCTCCGCCGGGTCAGATGGTGTACGCTCTAAGGCACTGCGCTTCAGTGGACAAGGCGCCATTGGGCGCCCATAACACGCGGAGCGGCGAACAGGTCCACATCTTCTGCCCCACATACCTATGAAAATAAGGGCGAGCTACAGATTTTTGGGTTATCCTTTCCTCACCAAAACAACTGGTGAAGCCATGTACCAACGCTTCTCAGAAGTTGAGCAGGCGCTCACGAGTAGCTGTCGCTGCATTGCTATCTGGCATTGTCTGTGCTAAGATGGGTGCTAGCGACTGTTCAGGCACTCCAGGTGATCCGATACGGCGACGGTCAAGAGAGGTTATAAGTATGATACCATACAAAAGTGTGTTTGTCAATAATAAATGTTTGTATTTCTTTGGTTAGACATGATACATGTTAAAATCTACCGATATAATTCGTTGTCATTTATATGAACATTTGTCATTATAAATAATAAGATGTAGAGGTGTACGTTTTTATGGGTAGGCAACCAAAGGGAAAAGTTCACCTTAACGCCACGAAACAAGAGGAACGGTTGAAGCGCGAGTTCCCTGAGAGATTGCGCCGTCTGCGCGAGGCTGCTGGAGAAAAACAGGGGCAGCTCGCCAAAGCGCTGGGCTTTTCTGAGACGGCGTATCAACTCTGGGAGAAGGAAGGCGGCAATTTGCCCAACGCGCTGAACCTGCACAAGCTGGCCCTCCATTTCAAGGTCTCAGCAGATTACCTGCTGGGCTTGCAGGAAGAAACCAGCCGACCGGCAACAGGCGAAGAGAGTAATGAAAAGCGGCGCCAGGTCTTTTACCATGCCTGGCATGGCAAGAACTGGAATGCGCCCGAAATGGGGCTGCTGCTGCCTGGTTTGTGCCGTTCGGGCGAATCGCTGGAACGCTGCTATGATCGGGTGATTACCGATGTGCTGCTCGAAGGCCGCCCGGAAGATTTGCCGCCCTTGAGCTATTTTCGGACGCAGGCCGCGCAGCAGGCTAAGGAGGAGATTGAGCGCCTCTTTCGTGAGCGTTCCCCTGAACATGCGCGCCAGGTGACGATGCACGTCCTTGATTTGGGCCAGGTACCTTCGGAGCGCTTCCAGCGAAACATTTTGGGAATGCAGGGCGCCGAACTGATGAAAAAGCGCCGGGCTGCCTTTACCCTGGCTGTTTCGGGTGGCCTGATGGCGCGGTATGTGTTGGTTGCCCCCAACCTGGCGCGCGGTGATATTGAGAATGTGACAGTCATCCCTCTGGCATTTGGCCGCAGTCTCTCCAATGAGTCGTCTGCTACTACCATCATTGGTGAATTTATCTTCAAGCATGGAGACTATGGTGTTAAAGCACTCTCGCAAGATGAGAAATGGGGGGGGAAGCGGCTCGGTTTGCGTATGAGCGGCATTGACTTGGCCTTTATGGGGATTGGCGCGCTTGGATCGAAAAGTACGCTCTTTGCTGAATTGCTAAGAGACAGGGAACTAAATGAAGATGCCTTGGAAGCTGAAGGAGTGATTGGTAACGTCTTGTTTCATCTTATTCGAGAGCTTCCAGGGCCTACCTGGGAAATCTATCAGCCGCCACCTGACAAAGAGATTTCGGTAGACATCGATGACCAGGCTGGTGATGAGATTATCCACGCCATCAACCTGGATTTACTCCGCAAAATGGTAGAGTTTGAAACGGCGGAAATTGTGATTCTTGCTACGGACCCACTCCGTGCGCGTATTGTGCGTGCTGCGTTGGAGATGCGCTGGGCTAACACTGTCATCTGCACACTCGAGATGGCTGATGAATTACGCACATTGTTACTCCAGATGCCCTTCTAGCCACTCACACAATCAAGCCCCCACACAACTTTGATACCCTTTCACCCTGGATGGGAGATACGGCTCTAGAGGCCACCTCCAGGGTTCCTTTGTGAAAGGGTATCAAGCGATCATCAAGCAGCATCTCTCACCTCAGCACTGGCATAAGCTGTGCAAAATCATGTATCCTTAGATAGTGGGAACAGAATTATTGCGCCACAGCTATTTTAGGGATGAATCATTACTTTACTTGTTACTTTTCTTTAAAGGATAGGTTACGTAGGGATTAGAAGTGATTCCAAACGAATGCCAGCAAACTGAAGCAGCGGCTTGGCTGGAAGCCGCTGGTATGCTTTGACGAAGGGCTGGAGCGCACGCTGGAGTTCTACGCGCCAGAGGTTGTCGCCCTGCCAACTGAGAGGTCCACTGCTGCCAGCGCGGCTTCGCAGCCCGCACCGATTTAACCATGTAAAGAAGACGCCAGGCACACAGAGCAAGAATACTTCTTCTGTGTGCCTGGCGTTCTTTCCTGGCTCACTGCTGGAGTCGGCGCGCTGGCCTAGCTGTTGGTGCCGACGTTGCCGGTCCAGTCCCCGGTCGAGGCATCAAAGTTGACGGTGCCGCTTGGGCAGTTCAGCGTGATCTCATCGGAATTGTAGCTGCCGCTGAACTTGCCATCCGGTCCGAAGCTGCCGGTCATCTTCTCCTCGACATACTGATTGGCAAGACACGCGACGGTGCCACTTGATGTCTTGAAATCAAACTCCGCGTTGAGGGCTGTTTCGGTGTAGGTCAGCATCCCTCCCTTATATGTCCCCTCGCAGCTATAATGCACCTTCTCCACATAGTCCTGAGTCGTGCCATCGCTGTAGCTGACGGTGCCGTTCAGGTCTTGCTCTGTGCCATCATCCCGGCTCTGGCAGACTTTGCCGCCCTGCGGATCAGGCTGGCCGGTGATATTCAGCGTTTCATCGAAGCTCCCCAGCGAACTGTTATCCGTCGCATCGCGGGCGTTGATCGTCACGCTGATAGAGAAGGTCTGGCTGTCGTAGGGAGCGCCGTTGGGGCCAGGCGTCTTGGCCTCGCCCTGGGCAACAATATCCACTGTAATGCCGCTTTGGGTGACATTGCCGCTGGCATCTTTGGCAGTCAGCGTGTGATTGTTCATGCCCCATTTAGATGTGACAGTGAGGTCAAAATCCTTGCTGTTCTGGCAAGGATTGCTCCCCTTGTTATTGGTCAGTGCGCCATCTGCATCTGTCTGGGCGGTGCCAATATCCGGGGCAGGCTGTCCATCAAGCAGGAAAGTGACGGTGGAATTGGCGGCAAACTTCGTGCCGCTGACACAGAACGTCGTGCCGATAGCGCCCGCTGGAGTCTGTCCAACAGCGTAGGTGCCTGGAGCCGTTTTGTCGAAGGTAATCACCGGCTGTGGGGGAGGTGTCTTGGGCCGGGTGAGGAGATACGCGGCAGCGCCGCCACCGCCCAGAATCACCACAACGACGATAGCCAGAATCGCAATCATCGGTCCGCGCCCTTTTGGTTGAGGCGGGGTAGCGACTCCTGGCGGCGCGCCAAAGACCCCTGGCGGCTGGTTGGTGGTGAAGGTTGGCGGCGCGCCAAAGCCCCCATCCATCTGGCTGCCGGGATAGCTGCCTGCCGTTGTCCCATAGCCGCCTTGTGGCTGGCTGGTTGGATAGGTTGGCGGTGGCGGTGGCGGAGGGAAGCTGCCCTGTGGCTGGCTGCTTTGGTAGCCGCCCGGCCCGGTTCCGTAGCCGCCCTGTGGCTGGCTGCCGGGATAGTTCCCGGAGGTCTGGGGGTAGAGCGAACTCCCCACTGTCGGCGCGTTGCTGATTGTCCCCTGCGGATTGTAATAAGTGGCTGATTGGCCGCCGCTGCCATAGGCACCGGCACCGCCGGAGCCGTAGGGATCAGGAGAGGGAATCGTCCCGTACGAGCCACCGGAAGCTGGCGAGACAGGAGGTGAATAGCCTGAAGGCGAATTGGGATAAGCCCCCGGTGATGATTGGAGCGCCAGGCCACAATTCGCGCAGGTGGTTGCGCCCGGCACTACAGGATATTGGCAGCGCGGGCAGCGCTGGTCAGTTGGATATACTGACATGGTGTTCTCCTTAGATTAAGATCAAATAGTGCTTCGTCCACCCAACCGCTGCGTGAATCGGTGCGGAAGAGTTCCCTCAAGCCCCCCTAGCATAGCATAGGCTCGCCAATTAGACAAGAGGAGGATATTGGCTGACCCAAAGCAGTCGAAAGCGGCCCCGCTGGCCGGGCGTTTGTAGTACTTTGGTCCTAACGAGAGAAGATGCGTTTTGTACGACCCATGAGGGATATGGCCCGGTAAAGCGGGGCGTGTGAGCTTTTACGCAGGCGCGCTCGTCCTGGACGTATCCCGGCCATCCAGGAGGCGGCATGCCACGCGATGATCCTGCTCGTGGAGGCGCGCCGCTGCTCCATGCCTAACAACTTCCAAACGGGCGCACGCCGCTGCTCTGCAAGTGCGCCAATCAGGCTTGCGCTCGCCTGCCTTTAGGGATATAATCGCCCATAAATAACGCCTTACCATGAACAGGCTGGCGGCATTGCAATGTGCTATTGTTAAGAGGAAACGTTGTTATGTGCCAGCGTACTTGAGAGAAACAGCCGGGGTACCCATCCCCCGGCGGATGATAGAGATCACCCACCACGCTGATGTGGTGAAGAGCGGAGGGAGCAAGATATGCCCAGACGAAGCGCGCAGGTTCTTGAAGAGGAAACAATGCCACCATCAACCGGGCGTCGCGTGCTAGGTTTCGTGTTAGGATTAATTAACCCGCTCCATGATCCCAGCCTGCTGGTGGCGATCATCATCACCTTTATTGAGGAGCTTGGTACGCTTGACCCGATCTGGCGGATCGGGTTGATGCTGCTGCTCAACTGGGTGGCGGTGAAGGCTGCTGTCTGGGTGGTGGTAAACTTTGCCTTTGCTGCGGCCTTCCTGGCGCGCAAAGCCTGGTGGGCGCTGCGCAATCCCAAGCTGGCCTGGCGCGTGCTGGATGCGCTGGGCACTGAGGATATTATCGTTGGGCCAATTCGTGAACTGCTGGGCCAGGAGGCTGGGATGGCCCTGAGCGAAAACGGCGTGCTGGGCGCGCTGCCCGCGCTGGGCGGACTCACTGGCGGGATGCAGATGCTGCCCCAGGGGCCGATGTATGAAGACCGGCCCCCCAGCTATGATAGCCAGTACCGCGACGACCAGGCGATGGAAGAACTAAATCAACTGCGCGAAACGCTGGCGACCTATGCACGCATGGTTGCTGATTGGTCGGCATCCACCGATGAGAAATGGCGCACGGTCAGCGATAGCCAGCTTGGCTGGAAACCGCTGCGTGGGCGTTGGAGCAGTTGGGACGAAATCTACGCGGATACCTTTGCGACGCACACCTCTGATCCCGTCGCGCAGCGCGCCGCGCAGGCCGCCGCCGAGGCGACCAGCCGACGCTTTGAAAACGCCCGCGACAAAGGTTCGGCGGCTTCAGCAGTAGCATGCTTCTTGCGCGACCTCGAAACGCTGCGCCAGGGACTCTCCATGCTTGATCTCCCGGAGGAATTGCAGATCAACAATCCAGCCAACAGCGGGGTGCTGCCCATCCCTGGCAATCGCGGCAACACCGCCGCGCGGATACCCCTGATTCGCCGGCCAGCGCAAATGTATGTCGATGCCGAATAATTTCAGGGCCTGCTGATGGGTGGGGGCGCTGGCGCCCCCACTGGCAGGAGTGGGCCAGCGCTGGCGGCACCACTTCTGCCAGGCAGGCTTTGCTATGACCTCGTATCCAATCTGGCCTGTCGGGTGATTTTTTAGGGATGAAAACGTTTTTAGAAAACAGAGGATGTGAGCTATTGCCTTGACGGGCCGTGTTTTCCTGGCTATAATAGCCCTGCCATACGGTTGAGCCTTCTTGGCCGTACACACCGGACCGACAGCCCAGTCGCTTGCAAGAGAGCAAGCCAGCCGCGCTCAATACTAACTATCCCTGCTGATATGCTGATATTAAGGAGCCAAGATTTATGCAGTCAGTGAAGTGCGTCAGGATACCCGTGCGGCCAGAACTGGAGCGCGTGGCACCCTATGAGCCTGGTGAGTCCCTTGATGCCTTTAGTGCCCGGACAGGGATTCCAGTCGAGCGGCTGATTAAGCTCAATAGCAATGAAAGTCCCTATGGTCCTTCGCCTCGCGTGCTGGCAGCGCTGGGTAACTATACTCGCTATAACTACTACCCCGACCCGGCAGCGCCCGTGCTGCGCCAGGCGCTGGCTGAATATACTGGTGTGCCGGTTGAGCATATTTTTCTCAGCAATGGCAGCAATGAATTGATACAACTGCTCTGGCGCGTGTTTCTTGGCCCCGGCCAGAGCGTGGCGCTCTGCCCACCTACCTTCAGCCTCTACGCGACGGCGACCACCCTCTGCGATGGCACTGTGCTGACGGTGCCGCGCCGCCCCGATTATACCCTGGACCTGGAAGCGATCAAGGCCGCCTTGCTCCCGGAAACGCGCATCATTATTCTTTGTTCGCCCAATAATCCCACAGGCAACCCGGTGCCGCTGGCCGACATCGAGGCGCTGCTGGAGACAGAACGCCTGGTGGTGGTGGATGAGGCGTATATCGAATTTACTGGCGCGATGGAGGAACTCAGCGCGGCGCGCCTGGTGCCTTGCTATGAGAATCTGGTGGTGCTGCGCACATTTAGCAAATGGGCTGGCCTGGCCGGGCTGCGCCTGGGCTATGGCCTCTTCCCCACCTGGATTATCCCGCACCTACTCAAATTGCAGCTTCCCTTTGAGGTGAATGTGGCCGCGCATATCGCGGCGCTGGAGACGCTGGCCGATCTGGAGAGCGTGCGTCAGAAGATTGCCTGGATCATTGCCGAGCGTGCGCGGGTCTATGAGGTTCTGGCGGCTCAGCCTTTCCTGCATGTGCTGCCCTCGCAGACTAACTTTCTTCTGGCGTCTCTGACGGATGCGCGTGTGCAGATTAGCGATGTGCGCGCGGCGTTGGAAGCCGAAGGCATTCTGGTGCGCTTTTACCGCAGCCCCGATCTCGCGCGCACCTTTCGCGTCAGCGTCGGCACGCCGTCGGATACCGAAGCGCTGGGCCGCGCTCTGGCAAATATTCGGCTGGCGTAGCGGGCAGCCTGGCGCCCGGCGTACCTGCGCCGGGCGCCAGACCAGGAAGAAATTGCTTACCAGCTTTACCAAATCTTAACCAGATCATCATCTGTTTCACACCGCTTTCTCCTCTACCTTTCAGTTACCCTCCTTGTAAGCAGACGTTTCTTTGCCAGGGTGCCGTGCCGCTTGTTGTATCTGCGCGCCTCATGCTCTCGCGGGCAATATCCCTTGTTTGCCTTCATCCAGGATACTTGTGGAGTCTGAAGGTACTTGAAAGGAGGGGTGAGATAGCTATCATTTTTGTAGGCAAACCCTCTCTTCTGTATTCAGCGTGAATACATTCAGGAAGGTAGCGCACTCCTGAACAAGTCGGCTCACTGGATAGCCGCAACCAAAGTC
>Ga0209581_1000783_pt1 | contig 48713 bp, 54 predicted proteins | sample Coa_R2_FD_187160 | JGI IMG/M metagenome (GOLD analysis project Ga0209581, IMG submission 187160) | Surface soil microbial communities from Centralia Pennsylvania, which are recovering from an underground coalmine fire - Coalmine... | ecosystem: Environmental > Terrestrial > Soil > Unclassified ...
GAAACGCATGAAAGTCAGCAGCCAGCGCCCGGCGCCGCGGTTGACCGCTTCGTAGCTCATTGGCCGGTCCGACGAGAATACGGGTTTGTCTCGGCACAGCCAGGGTCGAGGCTGGACAGCGAATGCCTTCGAAGCAAGCACCGCATTGATACCGATCAGCAAAAAGAGCATTGCACCGCCAAAACCAAGCAACGGGGGTTGACTTGATTGAAGCCTGGGCGCGCCTAACAAACCAGCCTCCTGTACTCTTGTATTCCTCAGAATGGACTAGACGTCAAAACGTCGCGTGCATACACGTCCCAGAGTTTACCGAAAAACAGCCGAGCGAACTCATTGAGAGCCGTCAACCGTTCGGCCATCGTAGGCGCTTGAACGCGAAAGGTCGTGAGCTGCCTCTGGAAATCAAGCATATTTATTATAATAATGCCGGCGCCGACACTTAGCGCGGCCAATGCTTGAGGATCGCTGGCCGCGGCATCCTCAGCCTCCTTGGTAACGTGCCCGTTAAGGATACGAGTGTAAAGGGTGGTGGTCGCGCGCCATACATCCGAGCCCGCTTCCTCTTTGATGTGCTTGGCACCACTGAGGGTTAAGTCCAGCCCGTTCTGATCTGTGAAGAAAAGCCGGTACAGCATGTATTTGACGGCTGGGTCAGTGCTATCGACGAAAAGATTGAACTGTCCGCGCTGGATTGCGCATTGCCCCCCAAAAGCACGACTCGCGACGTAGCCGGCGACATCACTGGTGTCGTGCTCGGGGCGAACGACAAAGGAGTGGACGCCGTTGATTGTGATTGTGAGATGAAACATCAGGTCAGTGCCGGCCGCCTTGCCCTTATCTGCGCCAGCGGCGAAATCAGTCTCGCCGAGCGACCAGAATCCTTTCATTTCTTCGGTGAAAGAGAGCGCGGTTGGAATTTCATTGACGTAGATGGGGTATTCGGGACCTTTGCGCGAAAACGAAATATTGTTTGCCCGACACCATTCCCTGGCGCGTTGAACACCGAGGTTTACGGTTTCGATCAGTCGATCCTGACTGAAATCGACCAGGTAATGGAGCGCAACATCCGCTTTGAGCTCCTTGACCGCTATGAATCGACCAAATTCGCCCGCCCGCCCGTTTGCTACGGCTGTATTGTTTGCCTCGATGCGCCTGCGCATCGCCTTGTAATGACCATCCGCGCTAGTCTCGATTATCTGGAAGTAATTAGCGACAAAACCGGGATGCCATTCATCCTTTTCACTGACCGTCCAAATAACCCAGAGTTCATCCGCTCCGCGGTTTATCGCCTCCTCGAGGTTGGCATCGGTCAGGAAAACGGCGTCGATAAATGTTTCGCCCCCGATACGGACCGGCGGAAACCACATTGGAAGCGAGACACACGCAACGAGCAGGTCTTCGCTCATGTTACGAGGTTCGATGACCTCTAATTCTTTGCGGCTGAAGTTGAAAACGTTGAAGGTTGCATTGAGAGCGGTGGTTCTAATCCTGTTCCAGTCCAGCCCCCATTTTGGGAATACGCGGCTGCGATAGGCGTCGAGGGTGAACAGAGATTCGGCATAGGCCAGCCTGGCTAGTTGCGCGGGATTGAAGCTGATACCGGCAAGCGGGTCGAGATTGCGCCAGTTGTCGGCAATCTGGGTCCCGCTCATCCCCTGACACATCATCGCCAGGTTGAACACACCGCCGCTGGCGCCATCCACGTGATGAAATTCGAGGCCTGCCTCGTCGAGCCAGACCTGCAGCACACCGGCCTGAAACGCTACCTTTATTCCACCTCCGGCAAGAATCAGCGAACGTCTATGGCCTTGGCTGTTGGTCTGATTCATCAATCACCTGCGATTCTCAGCGGTCGTTTGGTACGACGACTGCGGTTGCTGCGCAAGCTTTTGCTCTCAGAGCTTGAGCTGTTCGTTTGCTATCGCCGACGGTTAACCTGCTTTAACTGCTGGACAACTTTTATCCCGATGTATAAAAGGGAGCCACCCAGTTAACCACGGTAACTTTAAGTTCGTCAATCTTATTTCGAGGTAAATCATGTCTGACGGCCATGTTTTCATTATGGATCGCCTTAATGCTGTGTTGAGCAAACTTGATGAGTTCGACTCGATTTCCGGCCCTCCGCGCCGTCAAATGGTTCGTCAGGCAATGAGCGAATTGCGCGATGATGTCGCGCGGCTCGATGTCGTCGCGCCCAACCTCGAACTCGACGCGATCGCGCACAGCCTTATTGGACTGAACTCAGGACGCACTGTGGCCAAGGCAGTCGGGGCACGGGAACTTGACGGATTCGAGAAATACGAGAATGAAGATCCCGGCTGGATCAAATGCCTGCTGGAGTATGCAACTTGCCACCCGGTCGACTTCCCCATCGCCGGACCAGGTGCCGCTGTCTACCCCCTGCAGGGCGGAGACGAAATAAAGATCGCATTGGCCGGTGACTGGGGGACCAATAATGCGCCAGCGGTCGCTATTGCTGGTTATATAAGGGCTGCCAATCCCGACTACACGATCCATCTTGGGGATGTCTACTACGCCGGAGACCCCAAAGACGAAGTTGCCAATCTGGGCGAGCTATGGCCGACTGGACGCTTCGGCACCTTCGCGTTGAACTCCAATCACGAAATGTATTGCGGTGGCACCGGATACTTCCAGGTGATTAGAAAACAGAAATTCATGAACCAGGGTTTCAGCTATTTTGCCTTGCACAACGACAATTGGCTGATCATCGGACTCGATACCGCGTACTGGGGTCACAAGCAAAGCTTTCTCTATGAGGACGGGTATATCTCGGATGACAAAATAAAGCCCAAAGGCACGGCCCAAAAAGATTGGCTGGTCGATTTACTCGGTCGGGCCGAGCATCAGCACAAGCGGCTAATGATCCTCACGCATCACGACGGGTTCGACGTGGATATTGGCAGAGTTAAAGAGAAAAATCTGTTGCGAGAGATAACCCAGTTGATCGGGAAGACGCGGGATTGTTTATGGTATTGGGGTCACGTCCATGCGGGCATCGCGTACAAACCGATTCGGCTGGCGGACAACGTTTTTCTGCGGGCTCGATGCGTTGGTCATGGCGGCGTCCCCTATGCCCCCTTTGGCGAGCTCCCCAGCTACGGCAGCGGCGACTACGCCATCGAATGGGCGGAGCAGGAAAAGGCAACCACCGGCGACCCGCGACGCGCCTTGAATGGCTACATGATCCTCACGCTAAAAGGAAAGGAAATCACCGAGCAGTTCTACGACGAATGCGGCCGCCGGCGGCCCTGGACGGGGCACTCATGAGCGCCCAGGCCCGGAGCAAGCGATTGCCGTCGGAAGTCTCTCAGCTCAAGCGGAGAGTGCGGTCCGGTCCACAACCGGCGCGCGTTTGACCCCGACCGCTAGCGGAACCGAGCCAGGGCTGCGCTCGAACGGATCGAAAAGGCCGATTTGCCGCGCATGTGCCTTGAGTTCGGGAATTACTTCGTGCGCGAACAAGCGCATGCTGGTTCGGCGTTCCTCGTTACCGATAGGGCCCTGAATACTCAGGATAATGAAGATCCCGGTCCGAAGAATCGTCAAAATTTTTTTAAGTTTTGGAACGACGCTCTGTGGGGTGCCGACGATAACCTGCAGATTTTGTTCGGCTCGTACCAGTGCCGCATGCAGCTTTCGGCGAATTTCGTCGAAATCGATCTCGCCGCTCTCACCGTGCATCTGCTGTTTGACTTTTTCTCCGGTCAACCCCAGCCAGGCGCTCGCCTGCTGTTTGGCCATGATTCGAATCGCAGCCTTGGAATTGTAGCCCGGCGGACTGGTGAACTCGGGTCCGGAAAAGGCGTTTTGACCTCCGCCATAAACAAATCCTTTGGCCACTTCCTGAGCTTTTTCCTCGGTTTCAGCAACTGCGGTTGCAATCATATAGCCGAAGTTCTCCGGGCCAGCTTGATAGCCGAGCCTGGCCGCTTCGTCGGCGTAAAAGTCCCACAGGTCGCAGGTCGGAGCCAGCGGAGTCCCGAGAGCGATATACGGGTAACGATGCTCGGCACACCATTGCACGGTTTCCGGACTGAGGGTGCCCGGAATCCACATCGGTGGATGCGGCTTCTGGTAGGGCAGCGCCCACGGGTTGACGTGCCGATAATGAAAATGTTTGCCCTCGTAGCGCCACGGACCGGGCCGAGTCCAGGCCTGCACGATAAAATCGTGTGCTTCGTTGAAAAGCTCGCGGTTATAGGCTGGGTTCGCGTTATTGAAAAACTGCTCCGAACCTGCTCCCCGAACCCATCCGGTGACCAGGCGGCCGCGCGAAATCAGATCGATCTCGGCCAGTTCTTCGGCCAGCCGCAAGGGGTGCTTAATGACCGGCAAGGGGTTGCCGATAAGAACCAGTCGCGCCCGTTTGGTGCGATGAGCCAGCACCGCAGCCTCAACGTTGACCACTGCGCCCATACAGATCGGATTGCCGTGATGCTCGTTGAGAGCGAGCGCGTCAAAACCCAGTTCCTCGGCGAAGCAATATTCGTCGATATAGTAGTTATAATCGTCGGCCGCCTTTTCACGATCAAAAAAGCGGTTGGAAATCCCGAAAAATGCTCGGTGTTTGAGAATCTCTTCTTCCGGGAGCCAGCGATAGGGTCGCTCAGTGAAGTATCCTATCTGCATATCGTTGACGACCTGGTTTTGTTCAAGATGTTTCCTTGCTCGAGCGTTCTTTGCAAGTCAGCCCAGCGAGGTAGGTCGCGATTTGCGGTTACCAATCAGGATTGCTAGGAGTGGTCAGGCAATTCAATGCGCTTACGCAGGAGGCGGCGATGGAGATAGGTGTGATGATTGTCGCGACTTCGCAAACCGGAGATATTGGCGCGATCGCCCGCGAAGTCGAGCGCCTCGGCTATGAATCGCTGTTCATTCCCGAGCACCCGGTAATCCCTATCGGTTTTAAAACCGTGCCGCCAGGTGGTGGGCAGTTGCCCGAGCATTATGGGCGGTGGCTCGATCCTTTTGTTACCTTGTCGGTAGCGGCCGCTGTGACCAAACGGATTAAGCTAGGCACGGGTATTTGCCTCCTTCCTGAGCGGGAGCCCCTGATTACAGCCAAGGTCATCGCCACTCTCGATGTCATTTCAGGCGGGCGGGTAGTACTCGGGGTCGGTGGTGGATGGCTCAAGGAAGAGACTGAGGCGATGGGCACGCCATTCCGCCTGCGTTGGAAGCGCTTGCGGGAAACGGTGGAAGCGTTGCGCATTCTCTGGACACAGCCCGAGCCCAGTTATAGCGGGGAACTCGTTCATTTCCCCCCAGTGCGTTGTGAGCCAAAACCGGTGCAACAAGGCGGACCACCGATCCTTCTCGGCGCCCATGGGCCCAAGGGCCGCGAGCGGGTTCTGCGCACCTACGACGGCTGGTGCCCGGTGGTGGGCAAGCCCGAAACTTTCAAACGTGACGTGGCTGAGCTCAGGCGAATGGCCGCCGAATTCGGACGCCGGCCGGATAGCGTGCAGGTGACAGCGTTTGTGGCGCCCCATCAGGACGGACTTTCAGTCGACGAACTCAAATTCTACCATGAGGCAGGCGCTAATCGGCTCGTGCTCTTCTCCCAACGGGACGCCATCGCCTCAGCCAACGGACAGGCCTTGGAGATAATTCGTCGAATTGCTCCGACTCTCGACCGCGCACAGCATATTTAGTCGGTCGGATCGGCCCAAGGTGGTGACCAGAATGCTGTTGAGTGACAACAAAGCCAGCAGATAAGCGCCCAGACATTATCAGAGGATTGCGTCAATGAGGATCGGTTTATTCGCAGTCGGTACTCCCAGGATGGCGGGTGGAGCGTTGCTTCGCACATTGGCGATTAACGCAGAGCGCCTGGGCTTTTCGACCTTGTGGGTTCCGGAGCACGTCGTTTTGGTCGATAGATATGCTTCCCGCTATCCCTATAGCCAGGATGGTCAATTGCCTGCGCCGACCAATGCCCCGATTTTTGATCCGTTCATTTCGCTCGCGACAATGGCCGCCGTTACCTCAAGGATCCAGCTGGCAACCGGGATTTGCCTTGTGCCGGAGCACAATCCCCTGGTGCTCGCGAAAGTCGTGGCCACCCTGGATTTTCTGAGCGGCGGACGCGTGGTGCTTGGCGTGGGCATCGGATGGCTCGAAGAGGAGTTTCGCGCGCTTGGCGTGCCGTGGGAGCGACGTGCCAAGCGTACTCGGGAATATATCGAGGCGATGCGTAAACTCTGGAGCGAAGAAGTCAGCTCCTATCACGGCGAATTTGTTAACTTCGATGGGGTGCGCAGCAACCCTAAGCCGATCCACGGTGGTAGACTGCCAGTCTTCTTCGGCGGCGAGAGCGGACCTGCCCTGCGCCGTGTTGCCGATTATGGCGATGGATGGTGTGGGTTTAATCTGGCGCCCAACGAGGCCGCCGCCAAGATCAAACGCATCGAGGATTTACTCAAAGCTAATGGCCGCAGGCGTTCAGACGTCGTTTTGGCGGTGTCACCCTACACCAAGCCGATCAACCCGGACGACCTCAAGCGCTACCGTGACGCGGGCGCTGACGAGGTCATACTGACTAGATTGCGCCCGCCACGGGAGGAGAAGGAATTGCTCGCGCATCTTGAGGAAATTGCGCGCGAATGGGTGGAGCCGGCCAGCAGGATTTAACCATCACAATTTTGCGGGAGAGGATGCGTGCCGCGAATCGTTAGCCTGCTTCCCAGTGCAACCGAGATTGTCTGTGCGCTCGGCTTCGAGCAGCAGCTCGTGGGTCGCTCCCATGAATGCGATTATCCGCCGTCGGTGGCCCGCTTGCCCGTGCTGACGCGACCCAAATTTAATCCCGAGGGCAGTAGCGCGGATGTCGACCAACGAGTGCGAAAAATTCTAACTGACGCGCTCTCTGTGTATCGCGTCGAAGTTGACCTTTTGCGCCAGCTGCAACCTGACTTTATCGTCACCCAATCACAATGCGAAGTATGCGCGGTCAGCATGCGCGACGTCGAAGAGGCGGCCGCTGTCTGGCTGGGCGCCTCGCCACCCAAAATCATATCGCTGGCGCCGTACCTCGTGGATGATGTGTTGGCTGACATGGAACGAGTTGGGCGTGAGCTCGGCGCCCCTGACCGTTCCACTCGGCTGGTCGATGCACTGCGTCAGCGCATGCATGCAACTCGCAGACTCGCGGCTTCGGCGAGTAGCCAACCGACCGTTGCTTGCATTGAGTGGCTCGAGCCATTGATGATTGCCGCGAACTGGATTCCTGAGCTTGTGGAAATGGCCGGCGGAAGGATGCTGTTCGGCGAACCTGGACAACACTCATCGAGGCTCGATTTCGCTCAGCTGCAACGGGCGGACCCCGACGTCATCGTACTTATGCCCTGCGGATTCAACATGGATCGAACTGCCAGCGAGCTACAAACGCTCGTGCGCCAGCCGGGATGGGATCGGCTTAAGGCGGTCCGCAAGGGCCGGATTTACTTGACTGACGGTAATCAATATTTCAACCGACCCGGACCGCGCATCGTCGACTCACTGGAGATTTTGGCCGAAATTCTTCACCCCGAGCTGTTCAATTTTGGACATGCGGGCACGGGTTGGCGACCGGCCGACCTGCCGAACTGACCCCGGGGCAGCAAAACAAGTTCCGGCTCTGCAGGGCCGTTCGATCTTCTGGATATCGGTTGGTGACATAGTGGCGTTCGTTTGCGGCTGTGGTCGCCAGCTCAAAATATACCAAGGCGGGGGCGCCTTTCGTTAAGGCACTGAGCGCGGCCGCTTCGCTACGTCCTACTCTCTGAACTGTACTCTAAAACCGCTTCAAAATATCTCTGAGTCGCTGGGATGTGCTGTTGCATCGCATGGCGTCTGTAGCTGAATTGACCGCACGGCGCACAAGCGGCATCCTTAATATCTGGGCGGAAGCTGCCGAACCTTCGGTCTCGATCGCTATAACCGAAGTGAGAGATATGAGAATGTGTACCGGGATCCCTTCGAAACGTATTATTAAGATGGTCTCTCCGGCCGACGCCCTGGTCGAACCCAATTACCAGGGCTACTGAAAGGTGGGCCGGAAAGCATGGACGCGCGAGATACGAGGCGACCGGCTGGTCAGTCTTCTGTACCGCATAAAGAGTCTCCGGCGTCGGTCAGTTGTTCATCGCAGGCAGGGTCCGACGCACCATCAGCGAAAGCGACTTCCGTCACCGTGCAGCGCGGTCAGCCGGCGCCTGTCAGCAATGCTCGACGCACAGGTCTGCTTTATCATCCGCACCCTTATCCCGGTAGATTAATCGCGGTTGAGGGAATCGACGGTTCAGGCAAATCAACCCAGCTCCTGCTGCTTGATCGATGGCTTCGTACGCGTGGCTATCCGGTGCATTTTACTGAATGGAACTCGTCGCGTCTGGTGCGACGGGCCATGAGCCGGGGGAAGAAGAAGAATCTGCTGACGCCGACGACTTTCAGCCTGCTGCATGCGGTGGACTTTGCTGATCGTCTGACCTACCAGATTCTGCCTCCACTTAAAGCGGGCATGATCGTGCTGGCCGACCGCTATGTCTACACGGCCTTTGCGCGGGATGTCGCGCGCGGCGTGGACTCGCAGTGGGTGCGTCAGGTCTACAGTTTCGCGCCCCGTCCCGATTTGACGCTCTATTTCCGAGTGCCAATTGAGGTTTCGCTCGAGCGGCTGCTCGCTGGACGGGCGAAGCTCAAGTATCATGAGGCAGGCATGGATGTTACGCACGCGGCTGATCCGGTGGAAAGCTTCCGGCGTTTTCAAAGCCGCGTTTTGGCAATTTACGACGAATTGGGCCAGGAATTTGCCCTGAAGCCCATTGACGCAACTCAAGAAATTCCCGCCCAACAGCGCCTGGTCCGGAAGATGGTCCAGGAGATCCTGGTTGATTACGATCGCGAGCGGGCACAGGGACATCATGGCGCCGCAATCCAAGCCTCCTAAGAGCTGGTACGGGCGCGGTCTGCCTTACCTGACCAAGAAGCCGTTGCCCGGCCATCTGATCGTAATTGAAGGCACTGACGGGGTAGGGCGCTCGACCCAAGTCAGTCTGCTCAGCCCGTGGTTAGAGCTTGAGGGCTATGCGGTCAGCAGCACTGGATGGACCCGCTCGCCACTGCTGCATGAAACGATCAACGAGGCGAAAGCCGGTCATCAACTGACTGTTACCACTTTCAGCTTGCTATATGCGGCGGATTTTGCCGACCGCCTGGAACACGAGATTTTACCAGCACTTCAGGCCGGTTTTATTGTAATAGCCGATCGCTATATGTATACGGCGTTCGCTCGCAACACGGCGATGGGAGCCGATCCTGCCTGGACGCGCGACCTGTTCGGCATGGCTCTGGTCCCCGACCTCGTGCTTTATCTCGATATTGACGTCGACAACCTGATTCCGCGAGTGGTCCAGGGCAAAGGCATGGATTATTGGGAATCAGGAATGCACCTTGCCCTCGGTACGGACCTGTTCGACTCCTTTCACCGTTATCAGACCAATCTTATCGAGGAGTACCGGCGACTGGCCCAGGAGTTTGGCTTCATCACCGTCGACGCCCGGCGTTCCATTGACGAGGTCCAGAATGACCTCCGCAGGCACATTTCGAACTATTTGAGCAGTGCGGACGCGAGCCGCAGCAGGCTCGGCTCTTCGGGGTCAGGGAGTTAACGCTTGGTTACCGGAGCCCAATCGGCGCACTCCGGATTCTGCCAGGCCTCATCGGCTACCACCCTCGCTGGGCAGGCGCGCACCGATCCTCGCTGGCTGTTCAACCAAGAAGTCGAAGCCATCAGGCGCAACCGGCCGGGCGTGCTGGCTCTCGACCCTCAAGCAATACATGAATTTCGTATCAGTGTCCGCAAATTAAGAGCGTTACTTGAAGTTTATCGGCCGCTTTTGCCTCGGGCCTGGTCGAAGCATCAGGGTCAGGAGCTCCGGCTGCTTGGCCGATCGCTCGGCGAGCTCCGCGACAGCGACGTGCTCGAGCAACGGCTGGTTGATGCTGCGGCGGAGCTCGATGAATCTTTGAGCAAGGCACTGAAGCCACTGTTCGATATGTTGGCCAAGCGCCGTCGCGAGCAGAGCCAAAAAGCGGCTGGCCTGCTCAACGCTGCTCGCTTCGAAGCGTTGGTTGAGAATTTGTCTGGAGCCAAACTCGAGTCGGCGCTGACGTCCCGCGAGCATGCCGCAGCATCGGACTTGATTGAGCCGTTGCTGAAAGTGCGCAGCGCGCGGTTCATAAACTCAGCCGCAAGTCGCCGCCTGGCGATCTTCATCGTCTACGCATCAGAATCAGGCGTCTGCGCTATGCGCTGGAGATGTGCAATGGCGGAAGTCGACGCGCAAAGAAGGTAGCCAAAAAGTTGAAGAAGGTGCAGGACGCACTGGGTTGTCAACACGACCTGGTAACCGCCCTGAATTGGCTGCGAACGATGGCCGAGTTGAGGACGTTTCCTGCCGCGACGTTGTTCGGCGCAGGTGCACTCTACCAGGTTATCCGTCGACGCTCTTGCAAAGCTTTGCGCGTGTGCTGGAAGGTATCGGAAGCGCTGCGTACGGGTGATATGCTCGATGACGTGCTGCGCGCGCTTGGTCGCCGCGGTCTGCCTGGAAATCACCTCGGGGCGCAGAAGACGTGAACCTGTACATCATGCGACATGCCGAAGCCGAAGAGATGTCCCAATCGGGCGCCGATGAGACGCGCCCTCTGACTGTCAGGGGACGTCAACGCACGCGTGCCGCCGCGAGCGGCTTGCGGGCCTTGAAGCTCCGCTTTGATCTGATTTTGACGAGCCCACTACTGAGAGCCGTGGAAACTGCTGAGATAGTCGCCGATGCCGACGCCAGGAATCCACCGCCGGAGGTCTTGCCTGCACTCTCAACAGGTGTACCACCGGGCGAGTTGATAAGCGCGATTGGGCCTTATTCGGATCACAAGGATGTCCTCCTGGTCGGGCATGAGCCGCAACTGAGCGGGGTGATTGCCTTATTGCTGACCACCAACGGCAAAGTCGCTATTCGCTTGAAGAAGGGCGCATGCGTGGCTCTGGAAATTCCCCAGAAGCTCGAACCCGGTGGAGCCGTGCTGCGCTGGATGTTGACTCAGCGCCAGCTTCGCAAACTCCGCAAGGGCTAAGGCGATCGCATCCGGCAGCTCCGCGGCGAGATCCATTTGGGAGCGCACTCCATCGGCGTGGCCGGTCAAAGGCGCCAAGTGCACCGGGTTCGCTGCGTTACGGACAAACCCCTCTTGAGCCCTGCCTCCACCGAGCTGTAACCTGAGTTCGAACCATGCTGCCGCGCAAACGTGCACTCACGCGCCTGGCCGCTGAAAAGGCGCTCTACGAACGCCCTCGGTGCGGTGATCTGTCCGTCTGTGTGGTTTATCCCAATGTCTACCGTGTGGGGATGGCCAACCTTGGTTTCCAGGCCGTCTATCACATTTTCGCGACCGCCCGCGGCGTGGCGGCCGACCGCGCATTTCTCCCAGACCTGGATGAGCGGGCGCTGATTCGTGCGGGCCAGGCGCGGCTGACCTCGTTCGAGCAGGGAAGGGCGCTCTCCGATTTCGAAATCATTGCGTTCTCGATCGCGTTCGAGAGCGACTACCTCAACGTGCTTACGCTGTTGCGGATGGCCGGGATACCATTGCGGCGCTCGGAACGGAGGGCACAGCCGTACCCCTTGGTTATCGCCGGTGGTTCCGCGGTCTTTCTTAATCCTGAGCCGATCGCCGAATTCATTGATCTTTTTTTGATCGGCGAAGGTGAGGAGATGGTTCCGGAATTTCTCGAAATCTACCAAGGCGCCCGTCATCGCGCCTGTGGCGATGCCGAATGGCTTCCGAGACTGGCGCAGGTTGAGGGAGCCTATCTGCCGGATCATTTTCAGCCTGAATTTGACAGCTCTGGCAAGATTCGCACGATCGCCTATTCGGGTCCCGGTTATCCTCGGGTAAAGCGTCGTTTGATCAAAAACCTCAATCAGGTCACGACCGCCTCGCTGATCCTGACTCCGGAATCAGTCTTCGGCGACATGTATCTGGTTGAAGCCAGCCGGGGATGTCAATGGGGCTGCAGGTTTTGCGCTGCGGGCTTCATGTACCGCCCAATCAGGTTCAGGAGCGCCGACAAGTTGATCGCCGAAGCCCGGCGCGGCCTAAGAGAGAGGAGCGTAATCGGCCTGGTTGGAGCGGAGATGGCCAGCGTGCCGGGGATCGAGCAGGTCGCCAATGCGGTCGCGGACGACGGCGGGCGTGTGTCGCCCTCGTCGCTGAAAGCCGACTGTATCTCTCCCCAGTTGGCGGCGGCGCTCAGACGCAACGGCAACCGAAGTATTACGATCGCCCCTGAGGCCGGGAGTGAGCGGATGCGCAAGGTGATTAACAAAAACCTAAGCGAGTCGCAGATACTCGAGGCGGCCTCTCTACTGTCTGCCGAAGGCATCGAAAATCTCAAGCTTTACTTCATGATCGGCTTGCCCGAGGAGCGGGACGACGATGTGCTTGAGATTGCGCAGCTGACCGGCAAAATCCGTGAGCGAGTCCGGACGCGCGACAATTCCGCGCCTCACATTACTGTTTCGCTCAACCCCTTCGTGCCCAAACCGTGGACGCCCTTTCAATGGGATCCTATGGAAGACACCCAGGCGCTCAAGCGAAAGATAAGCTTGCTGCGAGCTGAACTTGCACGCCGAGCCGGCGGTGGTGTCGAACTCGATGCTGAATCACCCCGGGACGCCTACTTTCAGACTCTGGTCTCGCGTGGCGATCGCCGGGTGGGCGCAATTCTGGAGCGCTTGAGCGCTGCGGAATGCGATGAAATTGGACCGATCTGGCAGCAGTTGCGCACTATCAAGCGCGAGGTGGCAGCCGGTGGCACTCTGCCGGATCCCGATTTCTTCGTCACCCGGCGCTACGCCCCGGATGAAGTTTTGCCGTGGGACTTTATCGACCATCACATTCACAAGTGGTTTCTACTGTCGGAGCGGAAAAAGGCGCACTATGCCCACCAGACCAAACCCTGTGATGTGACGCGATGCACTGTATGTGGGGCATGCTGAGGGGATAACGGGAGGGGAAGAAATGAAGTCTCACGTGGACGGCCTTCATACTCTTGCCGGGTTAGCTGTATTGCTCGTCGGCTGGTTGGTCATTCTGGCTGCGGTGCACAGTGCCATTGCGCAGACGACCGGCCAGTTTCCGGATAAGTTCCCGAACGCGACGATTATTTCCGATGAAACCGACACCGGCCGTGGGCCCGAATCCGCGATCGGTCCGTCCGCCCCGAGTGGGACCAGTACGCCGAAGGTCCACTCCACCAGGCACCGTCATGTCAGCAGCGCCTTGCAGACTTATTCGGCCGCGGTCGAACCCACCCATGCAACGCTGAAGTTGCTTAAGGACAGTTGGGCATACTCGGGGCCGGATGCCTCGAGTGGGACGATCGAACGGATTCCGGCGGGGAAGTTACTCAACGTGACCGGTTCAACCCATCATTATGTCCAGATTAAATTAAAGAATGGAACGATCGGTTATGTTCCGCTTTCAGCCGTCGAGTTAACTCATCCCGAAGACAAGATCATGCGATTAACGGCCGACGCAGCGGTGCTTTCGCAACCGAATCGGTATGGCAAAAAGCTTTCCGAAGTGCATCAGGGTCATGACGTTCATGTGATCGGTACCTCGATGAATTACATCAAAATCCGAATGAGGAGCGGTCTGGAAGGTTACATTCCCGTCGCGGTGGCGCAATAAACGCGCATCCGCTCATTCACTCTTTACTGCAGTCAAGACTTCTGCAACTTGCGCTAACGGGCACTGATGTGGCGCAATAAGCTGGAGTAAGGCGAGCAGGTTGGGTTCGTTTGGAGCGCCGATTCGGGCGCAGCGTAATCAGCGCCGTGCCACGAGTCTACCTGCCCTATGCTTCTCGCCTGAGTCCAGCGATGCGATTCTTTTCGGCTATACGCAACAAGCGTCTCAAACTAACCGCCTGGAAGTTGCTGGAGCCCTTTTTCAATGTGCAGTACATTTTCGCGTTCGACCTGGCTTCAGCAAAGATGCTCGACTCGTCAGCCCGTCAGTTGCCGCCGGGTGTCCGTCTCAGAATCGTCTGCAATCCCGCCGCCGCTGAGTTGCCTGAAATCTGCGCGCTGCTGAGCGAGGCCGGGATGCCCCGATGGGTCGTCCAAGAAAGGCTTGCGCGTGGTGACGTGCTCGGCATTGCGGTGGCGGACGAGGAGTTGGCGGCGTACACATGGGCGACGTTTTCGCGCGCGCGGATCGCCGAAGCGCGAAGGTCTCTACGGCTACTTCAAGACCAGGCGGTGCAGTACGACACGCTGGTTATGCCCTGGTGGCGCGGAAAAGGTTTGCAATATAGGCTAACAGCCGCCGTTCTGCAGCACCTCTCCGCTGTGGGTTATCGCCAAACGCTGGCCTGGGTTAATTCCTGCAATGTCCGTTCGCTCAGGAACCAGTTATCTCAAGGGAAACGTAAGATTGCGACGATTTGGAGCAGCCCAATTCTGGGCCTGGCTTGGGTGCATCCACTCACCGAGGAAGTGCGTCTCGCGCTCGAAAAAACAGCGACCCCCGATTGATAAGCCGCAGAAGGCGCTACCCTGAAGCGTTCAGACGAAACCAACGAGCGTGCAGGTAGCGCTCAGGTGCGATCGCCGAACGGCTCTGTACAATGTACGCGCTATTCCATGCTATGCGGGAGCGCCCTGCCGACGTTTTTCGGATCGGGCGACTCGGTTCCCGCCCGAGCCCTGACCAAACCGGGTCCTGTGCGAGACTCCGCTGAAGGATTGGGACAGTGCGGTTAGACCTGCTTGATGTGTTTGGGATGGTGTCGGTGTCCGCGATGCTGGTGTTCTATTGGCTCGAAGAGCGCAGCCGATGGTTCACCCTGGCTTTTGCGGCTGCGTGTCTGTCGGGGTCGATGTACGGTTTCTTACAGGGTGCGTGGCCCTTTGGCATTGTCGAGGCGGTCTGGGCCGCTGTAGCCGTGCGCAAGTGGGCGCGACGGAGTGCGGCTTGATCGTGGCTAGGCAGCGCTCGAGTAGGTTGGCGTCGAAGTCGAGTTCAAAAGCTAGAATCATCGATGGGCGGCGCCGAGGCACCCCAACCGAATTCGCCAGCATCGAGCCGAGCGAGGGAACGCGCTTTACCGCGCAACCTCGCGGCTCTGGCTTTTTGAGCGACAACTGGAGCTCAGCGGCTGCGCTTCGGGACGAAGTCGCCAATCGAGGGCGGGCAGAGTTTCGGCCAGCCGCCGCAGCAGTTTTTCTGTCAGGTAGCTCAGGAGTTCAGTCACTGCTCGAAAATTGGTGGGTTTCCTACGCCAGCACGCCGAGTGCCGCAGTTACCGCGGACTTTTTCATTCTTCGAAAATTATGAAATGACTGCTCGTAACTTAGTGGCCTTCCGCAGACGGCTTGTCACCGCTGGTCAAGTTGTGGCGGGACGAGAAGTATTGCGCCGTGCCGTCACCCACAGAACATCACACCATGGATGACCGATCCGAGTGACATATTGTGAAGAAGACGTTCTGTGCATTTTTGGGGCGGCCGCGCGGTTCGTGGTGTTGATATCGCGCTTCGCCCAGTGGCGTCCGCTTCACACGACCACAGCCCTGCTGTGTAACAAACCGCTGCAGCGGTTCGCCTAGCCGCCATGCCAGGGCATGGCGTGAAAGACGGAATTTCCATGCGCTGGCGCTAGACTGTTGATTATCCGGTGAGCCGAGAATTCAGCAACTAATGGCGGAGAGGGAGGGATTCAAACCCTCGGTATCCGGTAAGAGTACGCCAGATTAGCAATCCGACCGGACGGTTTCACGCGGTGAGGACAAATACGACTGGAAGGGAAGCGAGTCTTTGTGTCACAAGGAGTTTCGTGAGGTCTTGCAATCCAACTGGATTACCCTGATTCCCCGCCAGCGAAGCCGGTTTGTTCTAGATCGGATCTAGGGTTCGCGCACCGGAAATCGAACAAACGGTATGCTTCGCTTAGGTCGGCTTCACAAGCCGCGATGCAAGAGGCCCTTGTTCGCGTCCGGATGGCTCCGCCAAAGGATTTTCAAAGACGAAATTGTTTTTGCATTCGTCAAGGACTGTTAGGTCGCCGCGCGACGTTTCAACCGGAGCGATGTGTGCACGGTTCGAGTTGAAGGGATTTGAATCCTTACGTCCGATGGGCGATGGCCTTTCGAGTTTGGTTCCGCCGACAACTACGGCGTCCAAGGCCATGCGCGAGATGACTTCCGAGAGGCACTCGTGGTCTAATCCAAAACCGAAGCTCCGCCACCTAATAATCGCGATAATCGCGCGCCTGCCTCGGCGACGCAGTTCACACTGACGGGCCGTCTCGACGCGAAAATCCACCCAGACTGCCCCGGTTTCAGTGCAGTCGCGACGGACCTTGACATACTGAGATGAAATTCGCTAGGAGAGCGACATCAACACGACCCGCCAAACGTTGACCCTGGTTGAGAAAGCTCGAACCCTTTGGCGGATGAAATCGCAAAGCTTCCATCGGGGCTGTTCATGGCTTACAGCCTGACGTTTCGCTCTGACGTACGTAGGGTTTGTACGAACTGCCGGATGGGACTGACAGGGATGGCAACCGAGTTGCTGCTACAGCGCCGGTCTCGGGCTTTTCTACGCGACGCAGCTATCACCTTCAGTTTACGCAGCTGTGCTCGGGAGCCGCAGGGCGAGGCCACCCTTGAGTAGCGCGCCATATTTTTGCAGCAACTGTGGGGCATCGTATCACAGCTCTGAAGCGAGATGGTGCACCAAGTGTGGAAGGCCGCTCTCCAGACAAAAGCCGGAGGAGCGCCCTAAGTCAAACCACGCAGCAAAGACGCCGCCAGCGCTGCATTCGGCACAAAAAGCGCCCCCAGTGGTGCCGGCACCAAAAGCGTCGTCAGCGCCTACCGGGCCGCGCCTGACGACCAGAAAGTCTGAGCTCCACATGGCTGTCGAGAGAAGCGGGCGGATAGCCTGGTTGGTCGGCTCGCACTGTGGACATCTGCTGACGGATGTCGGGCAGCTGCTCGGGCAGGCCGCTCTGGATGTAATCTTTGCCGCGCGGCTTTTACTGCTACAAAGAGCTCGACATGATGCGTGCCAACCCACGGCCGGGATTGATTCTGCCATCGCCAGGCTTCGTAACCAACGCTCGCAGCGCTGGTCGGCATGGAAGGCGAGTCCCACCTGGCGGAAGATGGAAATACGCGCGGTGCTGGCGCTGCTCGGCTTGCTAATTGTTCTCTTTTTGCGTTCCCATTTCAGCGCGAGCATAGGGGCTGACGCCGGTGATGCGACGGCGACGGCCGCGGCCTGCCCGCCTGGTACACCACTATCGGTATGCCATTGGGAACAATTGCTGCCCAAATGCAAATACGGATTGGAAGGCGGAGGAGGGCCGCTACGCTGCGCCGACGCGAACAATCCTAACAGCTCGGCCAGCATCGAGCATCCGCTTTTTGCGCTGTTACAATTGCCTCTTGCAGATAAACAGGATGAGCCCGTTTGCCTCGCGATCACGAAGTCCAACTACCTGGAATCGGGCAACTACATGGTGCCACTTCACGCCGACAATGATCCGTGGGGACAGTTGCCTGCTTATGACTACTTGAACTATCAAGTGCACTTGCCCGACCGACGATTGACGCTAACGAGCGCGTGGACCCAACAAGGCGTCGAGCGCAAGATCGACAAGGACTTCAAGATCTACGATGTACCCCAGCGCGGCTGGCCTTGCTCACTCCACAACTGGGCTCAACTGTTGGCAAATGATCAGGTGCCGATCGCGAACGTTCCCGACCAACGCTACGGAAAGCTCAAATTTTTACAGTAGGAGAGCGGACATGCGGAAGGCGGTTCTGATCGTTGTTTTGTTGCTATTTAGCGGTCCTGCTTACGCTCAACCGAAGTACCAGATCTATTATACGTACGCAGCCTTCGGCGCGCGCGATGTGCACGGAAATCCTGTGATCGACCCGGGCACGGGCAAGCAGATTCAAACCGGCGTCTGCATCGTTTGGAAATCCTACTATACCAAGATTGACAACCCCGACGTGGAAATTTTGGGCAGCAACTTCTACTCCAAATACAGCTACAGGGTCGATCCGCGTGATCTGCGGCTAACGATCTATAGCGTCGAAGCGCCCCGTGTCGTAGCGATTACCAGCGGCACCGGCTGGTTCCCCGTGGGCGGCAATGTCGATTTTCAGACCAATATCACCGTGCCGCTGGATACGCAGCCTCAAGCTCAGTGGCCGTGCAGCGCGGAGACTTGGAAATTGGCATTGAGCATTCCGGACAGATATTATCTGCCCCCGCCCGTGATCTTGCCAAGCGGTTTCCGGCCTATCCCTTCGTCATACGGTCCGACCTATAATGGTAAGCATGCTGTAAGTGGAAGTGTAATGCCCATTTGTCCGCCCGGCACTTCCCATGGCGCGGGAGGTTATTGCTATTGAAACGGGAGCGAGGCAGCCCGCGTTGTGCCCGCCGCCTGGTGGGCACGCGCCGTCCACTGGAATCAGGCCAGCTCCATCCTCGCCGGGTAGGTTCTATGCCAGGACAGATGCGCTTGGGGGCGATGCTGCTGGCGCTAACTTCTGGCCGCGCCGACTCACGCGCCGCAGCCTCCTCCGGGTGATAGTTTCGGCAGCGCTTCGCGAGAACCGGTTTCCGCCTGCGTCTGCGAGGGCCCCCTGGCTGCTCCCCAGCCAGATCCCCCCTGATAGCGTCGTGATGACAACCGAGGAGGTATAACAACTCGGGAAAGATTGATAGGCGTAAATGTCGGTGCCAAGCACGGAGCCGAGCCAGCGGCACCTCGCAGCAGCCGCGGCCTTCAGCTCTCGACCCATCTCAACCGGACAAACTTTGCCGCAATCCGCGGGCGGCAGCGTACCATTGGCCCAGACGGGTGGCGGCTTGCCGGGTGAAGGTTGGTTCGGCGGCAGCTTTTTAAGCAACTCGTTGATATCGGTCCCGCCCGTCCGGCAGATCACATGATCAGGCGGACCCTTGCAGCAATACCATCGCTGCCGACGCTGCGCGCTGGATGGTTGCCAACTCTCAAATCGTCTGGAAGGTCAATCCGTTCATCCGTGAGGTGGTCATTGAAAAGGTGCTGGCGGTTCTGTTCTGTACTCCCGCCAGAGGCTATCGATGGGTCGGCGTCCTGAACCGGGAAAAGTTCCGCCTGATCTATTATGTTAACGAGTCGAAATCGTCAGCCTCAAAATCGTTTTTCGCTCAAACCAGGCTGGATGGCAGGCGGCAGAACGGACTTTGCAAAAGCATATCGGCGACCTCGCCAGCGCTGACAAAATTTGGTAAGTCCAAGCAAGAACTGCAACAGGGCATCGCGCAAGGCTTTGCTCGCAATGCAGCACAATGGCGGCGCGTGCTGAAGATTCGTGTACCGTCGGGCTTTGGAAGCGAGATTCAGAACCTGGTTGCCTATGGTCAAGGAGAACGGGGTGGCGGTCCGCATTTTGCCATGGCCATGAATCCTGACGGAGTAGCGGGCTGCGGACCCCCCATTGCCCTGGCTCACAGCGAATCGCGGCTTGGTGGTCAGTCGAACTCTGCTTTCGGCTGCCAGGGCATGGCATGAAAGACGGAATTTCCATGCGCTGGCGCTAGACTGTTGATTATCCGGTGATCCGTGGAATTCAGCAACTAATGGCGGAGAGGGAGGGATTCGAACCCTCGGTACCCGGTAAGAGTACGCCAGATTAGCAATCTGGTGCCTTCGACCACTCGGCCACCTCTCCATGCTCGTCAGGACGACTTATTTAATCACTCTCAGCGCCCCGGGCAAACCATCTCCTTTGATTCGAACGATCAGTCGTGCAGTGCGAGCAGCGGTCACAGCTTGATGGCTCACCGCCGTATTCGTCCAATGAAGGGTGTGGGCTTGAATCAAAGCCGCCAGCAATTGCTGGCCTGCGAGAAATTAGCTCGTATCCTTGTAAGCAGAGCCCCGGAAACCGAGCACTCGAAGGCATGCCGCATAGCCGCAAGAAGTTGACCAAAACGATCCTGAGCCGTTTCGCCGCCCACTTCGAAGGCGACCTCATACTTCCCGAAAATCGCCTCTATTCACGTGCGCGACGCGTTTGGAATCATGCGATCGACCAATACCCGCAACTTATCGCACGATGTCGCAACAGTGACGACATCATTCGTGCGGTCCAATTGGCTCGCGATTACAATCTGCTCCCTGCAGTACGCGGCGGTGGCCACAGCTTTGCCGGTCATGGGGTCTGCGATGGTGGAATCGTGATCGACCTGTCGGCCCTGAAGCAGACGATTATCGATCCAGTCCGCCGAATGGTTCGAATCAGTCCCGGAGTGCTGGGAAATGAGCTGGACTGCGTTACGCAGGCTTTCAAGCTCGCGGTGCCGCTCGGTTCTTGCCCGTCCACCGGCGTAGTGGGTTATGCATTGGGCGGCGGCGCAGGCTCATTAACGCCCAAGTTTGGTTACGCATGCGATCATATTGCTCGATGTCAACTGATAACCGCTGATGCGCGCGAGATAACAGCTAGCCAAGGTGAGCATAAAGATCTTTTCTGGGCATTACGGGGAGCCGGCTCGAACTTCGGGATTGTCACCGCTTTGGAGCTGCAATTGGATCACGTTGATCAGGTTCTTTCCGGCCACCTCAAATACCCTATCGGCCAGGCTACGAAAGTATTGGCCTTCATTGAGCAGTATGCGCAGGCGATTCCGGACGAGTTATTTCTGCTGCTGGCGGTGCTACCCCATCCGGGGGACCGAATGCTGAACGTCAGCGTGGTCTGGCCCGGGGATCCCAAGCGCGGTGCAAAGGTGCTCGCTCCGCTGCGCCAATATCTGAAGCCTACTGAAGATACCATTCAAATTCGCAGCTATCTTGAGGAGCAGCGCGCCGGTTCCGACAACCCTGGTGACGGTGACTATTCCACCTACCGCCGCGCCGGACATCTGGAAGATCTTGGCGCCGAAACGATCGACGCAATCGTCGAACACGCTACGAGGGCCCCGACCGAGGCCAGCGGCATTACTATGATTTACTGGCATGGGCCGTGGTCGTCAGAGCCTCGAGACGACGCTTTCGGCTTTCGACAGACGGGCTATCATTATTGGATTCACTCGTATTGGCAGCGGGCCAACGAGGCTTTGCCAGCGCAGCGGTGGGTCAAGGGCTTTTTTGACACTTTAGCGCCATATTCCAGCGGCGCTGTCTACGTCAACGACCTCCAGAATGAGGGCCAGGAACGGGTACGTGCTGCGTATGGCGACAAGTATGAGCGATTGCGAGCGCTTAAGCGCAAATACGACCCGACGAACTTTTTTCGCGTTAACCAAAATATTCCGCCCAATTGACGATCCGACGGCGGCTCAGGCCTTCGAAAGCTCTGGCTTTGGCTAGGGCTTGTGATGCCGCGCGAGCTATCGAGCGGTCTTGCATCGGGCTTTATCGACGATCAAGCAAAAGCAAGGTCCCTTGCCGCCCTGTGGGCAAAAGCAGACCCGTGGGGAGCCGGCGTGCTTATTCGGGGATTTTATGGGGAGCTGGGGCCGATGATGCGGCTGCAGGCGAGCCGAAAATTGACGTAGTCTGCTGATAACCCTTGGGTACTTCGAAGGTATCGGCAGAAAGGCTCTTGACGCTTATTTTCTGGACCGTTGTGTCGTTGACAAACTTGCGATGGTCAAGCATTTCGCGGATGGCCTTGGCCTGTTCGGGTGGTGTGCCTGGTGGCGGATCACCCATCGTGGTGGTGATCTTCAGTCGCAGCGGAACCCCGGGCGGGATCTGCCCCATATTGGCCATGGTTGTGCCTTTGACTTTTTCCGCCATGACGCGCTGAAAATTACTATAGTCTGCGGCTCCTGGGGCCGAGTCCGAGAAACATCCGGACATACTCACCGAGTTACCGCCGACCGTTCCGGTTCCCGAGTATTCGTCGCAGGAGTAGCCAATAATAGTTTCGTGGGCCCCGGTTTTTTTAAAACTGATGGTGGGTGAGACTCCCGTTTGACTCATTGCCGCGGCGCTCTTCGGCGGAAACGGGATGACCACATAGGTCTTGCGGCGGCCATCGACCATCGTCATCGTTCCTTTATCGAGATCAGTTATGATCGTCCGAATACCGTTATCGATGACGGATTTTTGCTTGTCGCCTTCGATCATGACGGTGCGGGTTCGATTCACACGCTGTCCGTTGATCTCGTCGACCGTCTGCTGTTCGTCAACCACAACGCCGGCATGAGCTGTGGCGGCGAAGGACAGGATCGCAATAAAGCCCAGAGCGGGCGCGAACTTCTTCATAGTGATTCGCCTCGTTGTGGTTCTGCCATTTGCAGGATTCCCTCGGCACGATCCGCGCCGCGGACGCGCTCGGTAATGCGATGAGCGGTTAGGCCCGCCAATCCGAGCCCAACCCACACCATTTCTTTGATACGCCTGATCAAACCAATAGCAAAGCCCGCGTCTGGGGGATACCCGAGCATCGACAAGATCAGGGCTTTGCCCCCTTCCTGACTTACGAGTTTGGCAGGGATCAGAAAGGTGGCGCGTTCGATCAGCAGGCCGAGCGCTTCGACCAGCGCCGCGGTTCTCCAGTTCGCAGGCTGTCGCAGGAGTCGTAGGTAAATGAAGATTTCAACCGGTCCGAGCGACCATGCGAGCAGGTAACAGCAGGATGAGGCCAACAGCCGCCATGGATGATTTTCGTAGAACAGCCTCAAACGGGTATCAGCGGCGCCCGCGGCGGCTCTGATTTCAGGGTCGGCTATCTGTGGAATTTCCAATTTGGCCGCCAGCCGCCATAGTTGAGAAAAAGGTCTTTTCATCTGGACCGCAAAGAAACCCGCGGCCAAGCCAATCGCGACGAGCAGACCAGCAGTCGCCGGTATCAGAAGATGATCCATCCGCGCTTCGAGCGGCCATCCGGCTAACAAGCCACCGATGATGAAGCCGATTTGCCCGAGTGCTTCGGCCAATGAGGCAATTACGACGGTCGCCAACCCGGCTGCCATTGCGACTTTGGCGCGCACCATCATTGCCATCACGAACTGGCCGCCCAATTGGGCAGAGGGAGTTATGTAGTCGATCGCTTCGCCGGAAACGCGGGCGATGAAAAGTTCGCGGAAACTTAGCCGCGAAGGATAGTCGGTGATAGTCACCCGCCAGCCGACGGTATTCGCGACGCGCGCAACTGCTTCAAGCAAAACAGCGAAGGCGAGTCCCCACCCGGCATACCGCACGTACTGAGCGACGTTGGCCAGGCCAAACCGACTGAGGAACCAGGCATAAAAGCCGACAGCGAGCAGGATGATCAGAGTTTCGAGCCGACGCATTCTGAACAGTTATCTAGTCGATTTCCATCCCGCCCTTGGCCGCCATTGTTTCAGGCACAACTCTCGCGTGCAAGTCGCGCCGCCTCCCGATGTCCACAGGGCGAGCATCGGCCCGATCGGCAAACTAGGCTATCCTTCAACCAGCGGTTAGCTTGGTCAGACCTTGAAGCGGATGTGAATAATGTCGCCGTCGCGTACGACGTAATCGCGGCCTTCGAGCCGCAGTTTCCCTGCCTGACGGACGCGCGCATCAGAACGTAATTGGGCGAAATCCTCGTAACTCACGACCTCGGCACGAATAAAGCCGCGCGCGATATCGCTGTGGATGCGCTGGGCAGCTTCCAACGCCGAGGCTCCCTTTCTGAGCTGCCAGGCGTGTGCCTCCGGCTCGCCCGCGGTGTAGAAAGTGATCAATCCGAGGCGTCGATAGAGCGCGGCGACCAGCCGATCGCGAGCGGGCGCTTCGATCCCGGCCTCGGCCAGGAGTTCGCGGCGACCGTCACTTTCGAGCTCCCACAATTCCGCCTCGAAGGCGGCCGCCAGCCTGAAAGTTTCGAGTCCTCGTTCGCGCAGTTTGTCGAGGCCCTCGTCGATCAGATTCACCTGATCAGCCTCACAATTGACTATCACCAGAGCGGGCTTGCGCGACAGGAAGCCGAAGCTGGAGAAGATCTGAAGCTCCTGCGGCGTCAGATCCAAGGTGCGCAACGGCTTACCTTGCTCCAACCATCGCACACACTTGGTAAGCGCCTCGCGTTCGAAGTCGACCTGGCCCTTTTCCTTTTTGAGCCGCTCCAAACGCCGTTCGGCCTGATCGAAGTCAGCGAACACAAGCTCACTTTCGAGATTTTCCACCATCGCGCGCACCGGCACGTTCTCACCCAGAAACTCGGGAACCACCAGCAACAAAGCGTCCAAGTCGCGAATGAGTGGAAGCAGGCTTGCATCGAGCGCGGCGCCTTCTTTTTGATCCTTCGGGTTCGGCGCAAAATCCAGCAGCGTCAGCTCGACCGGGACCTTCTTGCGGGAGCCATAGGCTTGGGCCAGAAAGTCGAGTCTCGGGTCAGGGATTCGGATCTGGCCAAATCGCGCGCGATTGCGAATATCTGCTGGGTTGGCGGGCTCGAGCCCAGTGAGGGCTTGAAAAACGGTGGACTTGCCCGCGCGTCGCGGTCCGATAATTCCGGTCTTCACACGTTTAAGGCTGACATATGAGTCATGCGAACGTAAGGCCACCTTATATTTTGCGCTACCTCTGGCTTCTGGTTTCGTGTCAGAAAGAGCCTTTGCAGGATTGCTAAACGCTAAAGGAGAGCTTGGAAATGCCTCAGGCGCCGTCCGATTATCAAATCCGTTACCCGGTGGATTTCGCTGCTATCGACCCGGCTGTTCGGCAGATCGTGGTGCAACTCTATGCACAGGACAGTGCCAAGTCACGGGGCCTTCTTTATCTGCCGCCGTACCGCACTCCGCGCACCGTCATTATAATGGCCCATCCGCGCGCCGACTTCGCCCAGCATTATTCAATCCCGTTCTGGCTCCAGGCTGGATTCGCGGCATTCGCGCACAACACGCGCTATCTCAATAATGACTCGATGATGCTCCATGAAAACCTGCTTATCGATCTGGCTGCCGGGATTCGCTTTCTGCGGGAGGAACAGGGGTTCGAACATATTGTGATGCTCGGCAATTCAGGCGGCGGCTCGCTGTTCGCTTACTACGATGCTGAGGCTTGCAAGCCCAAGGGTACGCGAGTTGCGGCACCTCCGGGGGGCGGGCCGCCTGACCTTAACCAATTCGAGCTGCCGACTGCCGACGGGTTCATTCTGCTGGCGGCGCATCTGGGGCAGGGCAAAGTGTTAATGGGGTCGCTCGACCCGGCGGTGGTCGACGAACATGACCCGTTTGCCTCCGATCCTTCCCTGGACATGTACGATGAGCGCAACGGCTTCCGAACCCCGCCGGCCGAAAGCCGTTATGACCGCGGATGGTTGCGGGAGTATCGTGCCGCCCAACGCGCACGCGTCGCGCGCATCGATGCGATTGCGCGCCGGCATATTGAGGAGGCACGCAACGCTCGGCTTTTGGCGCAGGCCGATGATTTCAGCCGGCAGTCCGCTGATTACCGCAATTTTGTGCAGCGCAGGATGATGGCGCCGCGGATAATGGTGGTTTACCGAACGCTGGCCAATCCCAATTACTTCGATCTCAGCCTTGAACCGTCAGAGCGGATGCTGGGCTCGATCTTCGCGGCGCGTCCTGATTTGTTCAATTATCATGCTTTCGGCCTGGGCCACGTGGTGACACCGGATGCATGGCTGTCGACCTGGTCGGGGCTGAGCTCTTATGCAAACCTCGAGCGCAATTTGCCACAGGTCACAGTCCCCACGCTGGTGGTCGGAGCGGATGCCGACCAGGACATCTTTCCTGCGGACGTGAGACGTCAATTTGAATTGTCCGCAGCTTCCGACAAACGGTTGGAATTCATTGAAGGGGCCGACCATTTCATGCGTGCCGGCGGTCGCAAAGCTACCGACGATCCGCGCCCGCGACTGATGAAATTACTAACCGAATGGACGAGGGCAAGGTTCGCCCCGTAGGAGGCGAGGGCGGCCCCCCATGGCGCTTTGGGCGGACTTGATTCAGCGCACCGTTCGGCGAATTGATCGACGGAAGGTTGTCGGTCATCTTTTGTGCGAATTGCTGCCGTGCTAGCTATAGATATTCCGCCGCTGGTGAGTGGATGCCACCCTAGCTCAGCCGGTAGAGCAGCTGATTCGTAATCAGCAGGTCGTCGGTTCGAATCCGACGGGTGGCTCCAAAAATCAACTAACTTCAAGTGATTTTAACGATAGCCTGTTGTATTGGTCACTGGTTTTTGGTTCTGTGTCCACAAACCGAAGAGTGATGTTCACAGGCGAGCCGTCGCCGAAGGTGCTCCAAGCCGGCTGCTGCGTTTAGTCAGGCCTGGCATCTCGGCAGCAGCGAACCGCTCACGTCCGCGGATACCTCCCCATACCGCGAAGGCAAGCATCCAGCGCGGCTCCGAGCAGCAAATTCATCGCGCCGCCCGGTTCGGCAAGGCCTGCTGAGCCAAAGATCGTGATCGTTTCGGCAGCCTGCTCGACGAACGCGACGACACCCAATACGCCGAGCCACCACGGCAACCCCGCACGACCACGGAGAGCCAACAAGGTAACCGACGCGATCATAATCGTTGTCGCGCCAGTCAGTACCGGACCCCAGAACAAAGCCACATCGAGAACCGTGCGAGCGGTTGCAGGTTCCAGTTGGTGAGCGGGCAGCGTCAGCCCGGCCCACCTCCAAGCCTGTTTGGCATATGTCACACGAACGTAACTGCACCGACGAAAAACACGTCGCGGTGCGGCGCCGGTAGCAAACGGCGCAACACTGCGAACATAACTGCAAATGGCGGGACACTTACAGTGACTGCCCATACCGACCATCGGGCACCGTCCCGATGTTCTCGGAACCAAGCCAAGACTTGTGCCCCCGTATCTGTTGCGCTCGGCGGGGTTCCCAACTCTACGAAGCGAGGCTGCGCCGCAGACCGAGATCAAACCACCGGACTCCAGCGACGGCATCGTGAGCAATCCGCTAGGGTTTTACATCACGAATATCACGCAGTTTCCTCGTTGGTCCTTGCCGCACACACACCGCCACCCGAGCGCTCGCCCGTGCGAATGCTAGCGTGGCGCTTCGCCCGATGCCGGAGCTTCCCCCCCGCGACCAGAGCGACTTTGCCCGTCAGTCTTCCGACAAGTTTAGCTGCCTTCCGAGCCGCCTATTCGGGAACTCCTTCGATGACACTGAGCGGGCACGCGGTCGGGATGATGCGGCCGAGCCGGAAACCCGCCTCCGCGAGCAGGGCTGAAAAGCCCTCTTCGCTGCGCTCTTTGCCCCCGAGTATCACCAGCATCTCAAGGTCGCTCAAGATTGCCGCGTCACTAGCCGCGCGCGGACTGTTAACGGTCTCTACGAGAAGGAGTCGCGCCTCGCTCTTCATCGCGCTGCGGCAGTTGCGCAAAATCACTGCTGCCTTTTCGTCGCTCCAGTCATGGACGATGTACTTGAGCACGTAGGCGTCGTAGCCACCCGGGATCGAGTCGAAGAAGCTGCCAGCGACCAACTCGCAGCGCTGCTCGAGACCGCGCCGTTTCAACTGCGAACGCGCCTCAGCCACCACCTGCGGCTGATCAAAGACCGCGCCGCGCACGTTAGACCATTTGCTGAGAATCGTCGCGATCAGGTGGCCATGGCCTCCCCCGACGTCAATTATTTTGCCGAACCGAGAAAAGTCGTAGGCACTTGTCACTGCCTCCGCTTCCGGTCCGCTAATGCTGGTCATCGCCTCGTCGAAGATCGTTTGGGCATCGGAATGTGCCCCAAGATAATCAAAGAAAGACGCTCCGTTCGCCGCCTCAAACGCCGGGCGGCCTGTACGCACGCTGTCCGAAAGGCGCGCCCACGCTCGCGTGTAAAAGCCCGATCCCGCGAACATCACCCATCCACGCATCGAGCCGGGAACATCGCTGCGCAGTGCTGCGCTGGTCGGAGTGAGCGAAAAGCCGCCGTCCTCCGTCTCCTTGAAAATTCCCGCGCGGGCGAGCACGCGCATCAGCCGGGCGAGACCATCGGGGTCGGCACCCGCGCGGCGGGCGAGCGCCTCGGGTTTTGTCGCACCACTCGCGAGCAGGTCCGGTATACGCAATTCGCACGCGGTGTACAGTGCGTGATGAACCGCGAGGCCGGTGAAGCAGTGTCTGATCATCTCGCCATAAACCGTCAGCGCATTGCTTGTTGCGTTCGCTGCACTTGGACTCTTATTTTTTTTGGAACTACTCATCTGCGACTCCTCTGGCCGCCGAACCTTTTTGAAGGCATCGCATTTGCCGCTTGCGCCCGGTGACAATGCTCATGAAGCCGAAGGTCGGCTTGATTTTGATTCCGGCGAAGCCCGCATGAGTGAGCATCGCACTGATCTCCCTGCCCGAGTACTGCCGGCCGGTAGTCCGCCCGAGCATGATCATGCTGTAGGCGGCGGCTGCAAAAGGACCTTCTTGTGCCTGTTGTGCAGCGCCTCGTAAACCACGATGTTTCGCTGCTACTTGATCCCCACTACCATCGACTCGATACCGGTAAGTTGCTCGACGTAGCTTTCGCGAAAGCCCACCTCGCTCATCCATCGACGACAATCGGCTCCTGTATAATCGGAGCCGCCTTGCGTCTCGATCAGCATGGTGAGGCTCATCAGCAGACCGGCAATGTTCTTTCTCCGTCCGTCGTCGATCAGATGCTCATAGACGATGAGGGCTCCGCCACTGTGCAGGGCAGCGTATGCCTTTCGGAGCAGCTGCAGCTTCTCCTCAGCGCTCCAGTCGTGCAGGATCATGCCCATCACGATTACATCGGCGCTGGGCAGCGGATCTTTGAAAAAATCGCACGGGCTGAAGCGGATGCGGTCGCGAAGCCCGAAAGATCCCACGTATTGCTCGAAGAACGGCTGCACTGCCGGTAAGTCGAAGCCCTCGCCGGTGAGATGCAGATGCGACAGCGCGATTCGCACCGGCAGACAGCCCTCGGCCGTGCCAACGTCGAGGAACGTCTTGTACTTTTGCCATGGGAATCTGTCAGCGATCGCCATCGCGGCTGGCAGGCTGTGACCCGTCATTGAGCGGAGGAAAAGACGCAACTTCTCCGGATTCGAGTAGAGCGCGCTGAACAAATCCTCGCCGCGCTTGATCTCGTTCTGAGGTTTGCCGGTCCGCAGGGCTTCTGCGAGTGAACCGTAGAAGCCATAAAGTCGCGCGGCCCACATCGTGAAGAAATTTCCGATGTAGGTGGGCTTGGTGTGGTTCAGGTAGAAGTCGGCTTCGGGGGTATTGCTGTAAAGCCCATCCTTGCGTTCGAGCAGACGTAACGCCACGAGCGCGTCGAGGAAATCCCGGATGCTGCGGGGATGAAGTCTGAGACGCTCTCTGATCGCCTCAGCATCGAGGGGTCCATTTGCGAGCTCGCTGAAAAGCCCGAAGTCAAGTGCGGCAAATAAGACCTGCGAGGCCTTGAAACCAAAAGCTACCTCTTCGATTCGATCCGCGCTTGGTTGATTCCTCACCGATGTATCCTCCGCATTCGCAATCTGAGTGGTCTACGGCTTGACCCCCGTCACGACGCTCCAGTAGCCGAAGGTCGGCTTGACCTGAATCTGGCGGAATCCCGCCTCCTTGAGCATCGCGGAGATCTCGGCTCCTGAGTACTGCTGCCCCGGCATCGCGACGATCATGTCCGCGTTAAAGGCCGCGACCGGAAATGGTCCGGTTCGATCCTGGTTGAACAGCATTTCGTGGACCACGATCCGCCCGCCATTGGGAAGACTGTCGAAGCTCTTGCGCGCGAGGAAGCGATCGCGCTCCGGCGGCCAGTCGTGAAAGATCATTCCATAGAAGTGCAGGTCGGCATCCGGATAGGGATCGGTGAAGAAGTCGGCGCTGTGGGTCGACACGCGATCTGCGACGCCGTATTTTTTTGCCATCTCGTTTGCGATCGCGCAAATGGGGGGCCGATCGAGCACGATCGCGCGCAGCTTCGGCCGCACGCTGACTGCACCAATCGAATGAGCGCCCGAGCCGCCGCCGACATCGAGCATCACTCGATGGCGCGCAAGCGCGAGCTTGCGCGGCCAAACCATCGCGGGTGCCATACTCGCGCTGTGCATGGCGAGCGTGAAGTCGCGAGCATGTTCGGCATGCCACGCTGCGAACACGCCGGTGGGGTCCGAGAACACGCCCTGGGGCTTGTCGGTCAGAACCGCATCGCGTAGGGAGTCCGGTGCCCACACCGAGAAAATCTTCCGCCATGCTTCGTAGAACCACCCGAAGAAAAACGGACTGGATGGCAGCATATATTCGCGCGCTGTGGGCGTGAGCGAATAGCGGCCATTGCGGAAATGCATCAGGCCGAGCGAGGTGCAGACGGCCAGGAGCATGTGCGCCGGGCGTGGCTTGAGATGCTTGCGCTCGCAGATCTCCTCGAGCGTCAGCGGTTTGTCTGCTAACAGGTCGAAGAACTGCAACTCGTGCGCAACGAACACCGCTGGGTATCCCCAGATGCCGAAGACCACATCCCACAGCTGGCGGTCGTCCGTTACGGGATTGCGAAGCAAAGCGCCATTCTTGTGCATCAGACTTCCTCCGTCTTTCTCTCTTCAGTGCCGGTCTGAACGATGCGCGGAGGTCTTGTGCTGAGTGTGACCCCCGCACAAGTACGTTTGCCGCGATGCGCGACGAGCCTCCTGTCAAGCCGACTTCCGCTGACGCGGCGCTGCCAGGCAGTTTGTGTACCAGGTTGCCTGAGGTTGCCGCGAGTGTGGCTTGCACCTCTCGCGCGGCAAAGAGCGAGAGAGCCGGCCTTGTCGAGGACCACGGCGTCCAGGTGGCCGAGGCCCCAGATATAGCCCGCCCTTAATGAAAAAAATCCTACGAAAAGCCATGCTCCTTCAAATCGATTTCCGGCGACACTCGTCACTAGACGTTGGAATGAAGCGATTTACACCGAACGGGCCTTTTTCTAACGGGCGAATGACGCATGCCAGGTACGGTGATAGCGTCGGTCAGTGCTTAGCACTTCTGATTGTTGCCAGACCAGAGGAGACCTGCGTGGAGCCAGCGCAATAGCATGCTCTTGATTTCATCCGCGGCGCTCGCGCCCAGCAAAGGCGCGACGGCTTCACAGACGGCTCCGAAGGTTGCAGTTTGCCGGATAAGGGCGAGCGCGGTTCGTTCAGCACGGTCAACACGCCGACGATAAACCTCATCGTTCTGCCGCCAAACCACTATCGTAACCGCGCGCGGTTCGAGGGGCGCACAGTCACGCCCGCGGTCTGCCGGTTCAAGCAGCTCATCGACGGGCCACTCGCAATCAAGCATCGCTGCGGCCGGATGCAGCGACAGGCGCAGCGTGGGCCAGGCTTCGGCAGGTACACGCTGCAAGTCCATCGCGCCAAGAGCCGGGGCATCTGCGGCGTGAAAAACCTCGATTAGTGTTCGTTCGAGCCGCGCAAGCTCGCCGAGGAATGGGAGATGCGAAGCTATGGGGTGCCGGATGATAAACTCCGGCAGCAAGCGGCCGACGCCAAGGACCGACGGACTGTCCGAGGGATGTTCGGCGAGATAGGCGCTAACCAGGGTGCGGAAGGCGTCCTCGCCGATCACGGCTAGTGTGGCCGGATAGTCCTCCTTGAGGCAGTCCAAGAGACGACGAAAGTACCCGTTCGCGTAGATTTCCAGTCGTTGGCGCACCTCGAGTGCCGGCCCGCCAACTATTAGTCGGTCGATGCCGTCTCGATGCACGCGCATGAGCGCGGCGTCAACTCCGTCAGGCGCGATTATCAGCCGCTTGAGGAGGCCCTGCAACTCTCTAAGACTCAACTCCATGATCGCTTTCCGGCCTGCCATCAAGGGCGGCGGCTGCGCGCCGCCGCGCTTGTTCGGCAGCCTCAGACAAAACCTCGAACGCGGGGATGTTGTCGTCCCATTCGATTAGCGTTGCGCGCTGACCTATACGGCGCACCGCGTATTCGTAAAGCTGCCAGACTTCCGGGCAAATCGGGTGGTCGTGTGTGTCGAGCAGGTAGGTTCCGTGATCGCTATGGCCGGCAAGGTGGAACTGGATCACACGCTCTGGCGGTATGGCATCGACGTATCGCTTCGGATCGAAGCGATGGTTGAAGGCGTTGACGTAAACGTTGTTGATATCGAGCAAAATCCCACAGTCGACCTCGTCGGCCACCGCCCGCAAAAACTCCCATTCCTCCATCTCCGAGACGCGAAAGGCCAAGTAACTGGAAATGTTCTCGATCAGAAGCGGCCGGCCCAAAAAATCCTGGACCTGCCGGATGCGTGCGGCGACATATCGCACAACTTCGTCCGTATAGGGCAGCGGCAGGAGGTCATGCAAGTTATGCCCTCCGACTCCAGTCCAGCAGAGATGATCGGAAATCCACGCCGGCTCGAAGCGCCGCGCCATTTCGCGCAGAGCCGTTAGATAGGTGCGGTCGAGGGCATCGGCGGATCCGATCGAGAGCGACACTCCGTGCATCACGATTGGATAATTAGCGCGCACTTGTTCAAGTACGCGGACCGGCCGCCCACCGGGAACCATAAAGTTCTCGGAGATGATCTCGAACCAGCCGACCGGAGGACGGGTTTCGAGCACCGATCGATAGTGATCACGTCGCAATCCGACGCCAAAGCCGAGCGATGGAAGCGCGCAGTCGAGCATGGAGGCTACATCTTCATCGGTTTCATCGGCTCGGGATGTCCGCCCTTGTTCTGGCACTCTTTGGTGGTCGAAGTCAGGATGAAGCCCCTGCCCGCACAGGAATTCTGTCCCGGCCCGGCGCTGGTGGCGGTTTTGCACGCGCTTTGTCCCTTGCAGCTATTCGCGCCGAGACACTTGACCTTGGCTTGGGCCTGCGCAGCGCCCGAGTCGGCGGCCAAAACCGGCTGAGCCAGGAACATCAGCCCGACGGCTGTGGCGAGCATCATCCCCGTCGTTCCCGTTTTGTTCATCTTTGTCCTCCTTGAGAGTCTTTCGAATTTGTCGAATCAACGTTGTTAATTTTGGAATCCCGTCCTTAACTGCCGAACACTTGTTTGACCAACCCGCTCTCACCGGCGCCCACGCCTGGATGTTGCGTCAGCCACGATCGTGCTGCCTCTTCCGACCGGAAGAGAAGGTTTACCCCTCAGCCGCCACCGCGCAGGTACCATGCGCCGTCCGGCTTAACCTGGGTGATCTTGCCGCCGTCCATCGCGATCCTGATAGGTTCGTGGGTCCAGGCGCAAGCGTCATTCAGGATCGCGCGTTCGCTCGTGTAATCGGCGCTCTGGGCAAGTGTTGAATTCCCGCGGTGGTAGTTAGCACGAATAGCATCGATCATCTTCTGGCTCATCCCCTCTCCGGCAGTGTCCGGGAACCTGCCAGCCTTGATTTGAGCCAGCGCGTGTTCCCGCGTTGGACGGTGAGTCATGATGAAGAAGTCGGTCGCGCAATTCGTGTTGAAGCGTTCGCTACGGTCCGGAAGGTCAACCTCGTGAAAGTGAAACCCGATTCCATAAAGAAAGCGCGTATGATCGGGTGCGAGCTCGTAGCCGCCCAAGCTTTGCCGAAGGAATCCCATCCATTCGAGAGTCTCAAGCCACCGAGGAACGCCGGCGGAAGACCAGTCCGCGCTGGGCGGAGAAAGGTCGTCTGGATTCGGGATTAGACCGAGAGACGGCGCGGTGCGCAGGATCAGGCGTGCGAAAAGCTTCTCCTCGTTGGTGAGCACGTAAGCCGCAAGGTCCCAGCGCATCAGTTTGACGGCTGCCGGATCGCGCCGCAGAAACTCAGCGATGCGCAGCCTGCTCTGCTGAGAGAACGACACGCCCGCCCGCTCCATTGCCTGGTCGATCGTTGAGCAGCGCAAGAGATCACGCCAGTCGTCGTAAAGAATTTCGACGACTCGGCTTTCTTGGGCCGTTAAATTACGGGCGCGCACTTTCATTATCGGACGGACCGCACGCTTCGCTCAGTGGCGGCATGGGTCGGACGCCGCTGCTGAAGCCGCCTCCGGTTTAAGCGGCTCGGCCTGGAAACCCGCCTTCTGCACCGCGCTCATCAGTTGGGCGGGTTTGACCGAGTTGTCGACGACTACCTTCGCCGTTGCGGATTTGTAATCAACCTTGGCGCTCTTGACGCCAGGCACCGACTTGAGCGCCGTTTCGACCTGGCCGGGGCACATTTCACAATGCATCCCTTTGATTCGCAGCGGGCAGGTTTTCTCGCCCGCGAAAGCCGCGCTTTGAACTATAGCGAGTGCGAGCACGCCGACCAGCAGTATCGCCAATGACCTGTTTATCAGCCGTTTCGTCATTAGACCTTCTCCGGTCGTGGGAATTCATCAGTCAATGGTCCACATAAGACAGGGCCGGCAATGCAGGGCGAGCGTCGCGCCTGGGGGACGGGCGCGCAAAGCCTCGCCTGTGTCATTACCGGTCCAGAGAAACCCATTGGTTTACGTGGCGCAGCAGCTAAGTTTGGTAACGTCTTTTTTGAAGGAGAGCGCCGCGATCTTAAACGCCTCCGCCAGCGTTGGATAGACGAAAGTGGTGCGCAGGAGATCACCGACCGTCAGGCCATGCTGGACCGCGAGCGCGCCTATATGGATCAAATCCGCGGCCTCGTCGGAGACCAGGTGCGCGCCAAGGACCTGGTAGTTCCGCGCGTCAACCACGAGCTTCAGGAGGCCGCGAGTGTCACGAATCGCGGCGGCCTTGGGAACGTGCTCGAACGGAAGCTTCGCCGTCAGAACTTTGCGCCCGCCGGCGCCTGCGTCGCGCTCGCGAAGGCCGATCGAGGCGACCTGCGGTGAGGTAAAGATCGCGTGCGGCACGTGCATTAAGTTGATACGTTTGCGCGCATTGGCCAGCGCGTTCTCCGCCGCGATGCCGCCTTCCATTGCCGACACCGTGACCAGCATCATCTGGCCGGTGACATCGCCCGCGGCCCAGATATTTTTGGCGCTGGTCCGGAGCTGGTCGTCCACGACGATCGCGCCGCGCTCATCGTGCTTGACGCCGGCCTTGTCCAGCCCAAGGTCGCGAGTGTTCGGCCTGAGGCCTGTGGCCACTAGCAGTCGCTCGGCGAAGAACTCCGTGGACTTGCCGTCAACCAGAGCTTCGACTCGCACGCCGCCCTCGACCGGCTCAACGCGCGTGACCTTGACCGCAGTGAGGATCTGAATCCCTTCTTCTGTCAGGTAGGTCTTGAGCGTCTCCGAAATGTCCTCGTCCTCCAGCGGCGCGATGCGCGGCAGGGCCTCCAGAATTGTGACCTTGCTTCCGAAGCGCGCGTAAACCTGACCGAGTTCCAGACCGATCGGCCCGCCGCCGATGACAACCAGCGACTTGGGAAGCTGCTTGAGATCAAGCGCTTCCTTGTACGTGAGGTGGGGCGTCCGTTCCATTCCTGGCACTGGAAGTCGAGCGGCTGAGGCGCCGGTCGCGATAATAAAATGCTCGGCCGTGAGCTTCTGATCGCCGACGCTCACTTCGTTGGGAGAGACGAAAGCCGCGCGGTGAGGCAGGAACTTGATCTGCGGAAAGGCTTCCAGGATGTCCCAATACTTGGCTTTACGCAGTCCCTCAACGAGATCGTCTTTCTGGGCGATCACTTCGGCGAAGTTTGCCGCTTCCTTACCCTGCGGCAGACCGGCGAATCCGTTTCGGCGATAGTCGTGGTAGCGCTCAGCGGCATAGAGCAGGTTCTTGCTCGGCACGCATCCGCGATTGACGCACGTGCCGCCAATGACACCCTCTTCGGCGACGCCGACGCGCGCGCCGAGTTCGGCGGCGCGTATCGCTGCGGCGAATGCCGCCGAACCGCCACCCAACACAAACAGATCGAAGTCTGTCTTGATCGTTTTGTTGAACAACATAATAGGGTACCGAATCGAATCAGTTGGCGACGCGAGCGTCGTATCCCGCCGATTTAACTGCCTCGACCAGTTGCTCCGGAGAAGCCTTGGCCGGGTTATATTCGACGATGACGGTCTGGTCTCGAAGGCTCACGTCGACAGAATGGACACCTTGGACTTTCGCCAGGCTGCTCTTGATTTCGGGGATACAGGCGGCGCAGTCCATGCCCTTGACCGCGAGAACCTTGCGCAGGTATTCGGCCGGGTTGCTCGATGCGTTCTCCGTCATGGTGTTCTGTGACGCTTGGGCGTTCGTGGAGGGAGGAGAAAAAATCCTCGTAAACGTCGGTGCGAGCCCCGAGCCCGCGAAAATAACGACCAGCACGGTTGCAATCGAAAGCGCGGCCATCGTCCGGCGCTCACCGCGGACGCTTGAATTCAGGGCGTAGGCCCTACGCCTTTCGCGCAAGAAGTAGAACCAGGCGACCGCCAGCACAACGAGCCCGCCCAGATCGAAATAGATGCCCAAACCGCCAAGGATCGAGCCCAAACCAACGCTGCCCAAGCCCACCAGCACCGCAGCCAGCGGGAGCACACAACACGCCGATGCCAAAACCACTGACAACCACCCAAGTTTTTCAGACCTCACGTTAAGTTCTCCTCGCCTGAGCTTGCGATCTCTACCGCGACTGTCGAAGTTCGAATTCACCGCTTAGAACGGGGCAAAGCGCCGAAAGTTACAAACGCGCCGTTGCTCGACTGGTATTCAGCCTTCGCGGTTAGAAACCGAGTGCCCCGCTCGAATGACCGCAATCGTCGCAAGGAGCTGCTCAAAGGTCATGTTAAGGTTGCGAAATTCGCGCTGGCACAAGACCCACGCGTTCCGCCCGCGATTCGCGACGAGACCCTCGAAGGGTGGTGTGGCGACGGGCGGAAACGACCTCGCTTTGGTCAACGCCATTAGTGGGGGTAAAGCCGCCACGCCATGCCGCTCGGTTACCCGTCATTATTAGAGCGATGTTCGCATTGTCACGATGCGCACCTGTCACGGCTTTTTGTCCGCAGACGTTCTATGGAACGGGTGTTCGGCGGAAAGGTTACCAATCGCTCACCGAGGTAACTTTCTCGGCCCCTGCCCGTTATAAGGGATGCATGAGCGCAGGAAGCGCGCGGAACGACGAAGATTTGATGCTCGCTTATGCGGGCGGCGACGTCGGCGCTTTCGATGAATTATACAAGCGGTATGGCACAAAGCTCTTCAACTTTCTGCTCCGCGCATGCGGCGATCGTACGATGGCAGAGGACCTTTTTCAGGCCACCTTCCTGCATCTTCATCAGGCGCGAAAAAACTACGAGGCCGGCACGTTCAAGGCTTTCCTGTTCACCATCGCCGCCAATCTGCTGAGGGACGAACTGAGCCGCGCCGAACACCGGCGGCGATCGATTACGGGTGAGGAAACCATCGAAGCGATCCCTGGGGGCAACCGGATCGCAGACAGCGATCCGGAATCCCTTAGCGAGGCGCGTGAGGCGAGCGAGATAATCGAAGCCGCGATTGCGCAGTTGCCGCTCGGCCTGCGCGAGACGTTACTGCTCAGCCGCTACCAGGGATTGGGCGGGCGTGAGATCGCCGCGGCGCTCGGGATTTCCGAAGGCGCAGTTAAGGTGCGACTATTCCGCGCGCTGGCGCAACTCCGCGCGGCGCTCCGCGCGCCGGATAAGGCTGCGGATGAATCTGGCAATGAATAGATGCGAAGAGACTCAGCTCGAACTCACCAATGCTTTGGCCGAAGGCAACCTGCACACGCCAGCCGAACTCCAGGCCCATCTGCGCAGGTGCGCGACTTGCCGCCAGGCATGGCAGGAGATGAGGCTCACCTGGCGGGCCTTGGGCGCGCTTCCCGAACAGGAACTGCCCGCCGGCCTTTCACAAACGACTCGTGCGCGCGTTTTGCGAGAACTTGAACGTGAGCAGGCGAATGCCGAAAGCGCGCGGATGGGAAAATCGGCCCTGGTCAGCGTAACGCTGGGCGTGGTGTTTTCGGTCGCCTCGGTCTGGGTGCTGGGGCAAAAGAGCGACTTGACGGCCTTTTCACCCCAGGTGCTGCTGAGCATGGGCGCGGCGTGGGCCGCCCTGTATGCCGCTGCGGTCCTTTTGGCGATCCGCGGCGATGGCGAGCCGCGCTATGGCATCGCCGCGCGATGGGTTGGTATCGCGGGACTCGTGGCGATGGGGCTTTCGCTCGCGTTGACCGGGTCCTGCTCGATCGGCCAGGCGCTCGATTACTGCAAGATGAGTCCGGGCGTGCGCCACCTTTTCGCGGGTGTGCAGAGCCAGACCCTGTTTTTTTTGCTCGGGAGCCTTTATTCGCTGGTTCCGCTTCTGATTGCCTCCGCGATTGTTGGTATCAAGGCGCCAAGGCATCCCGTCGTGCTCGGCCTGATGGCGGGCGGGGTGTTCGTACTCCTCGCGCTGCCGGCAATTATCCTCCAGTGTGGGGCATTCTCCGTGGGCGTGAGCCTGAGTTGGATATTCGGCTCGGTGGTCGGCTCGCTGGCCGGCGGCCCCGTCGGCTCGCTGGCCTGGGCCGTGCTGTATCGACACTTCCGCCCGGTTCATACCGGGGCAGCGGGTACGGCATGAGATAACGAATTCTCAGATCGTGCGGTGATGATCATGAAATACGTGATTCCAACGGCGCTGACTTCTGTTCCAATGCTGCTGGCGTCAAACGCACGGGCCGATCCGTGCAGCGACGCGATCTGCTCGCTTGCCGGTCACGCCGGTTCTTCTTTGGGGAGGGGTGGCATTCTAGGCGTGCTCGTAGCGGACGCTGTTATTCTGGGCGTGTGGTTATATCGCCGGCGCGATCGAGTTGATGACAGCGCCGCGCCTGACAGAACTGACAACGTCTAAGTCTGATTTCGAAGACTCGGTAACTATGCACACAGTGAAGGTTGCCCGCGCCGTCGGTACCGCTGCACCGTTTCGAGGCCATCCTTTCGCAAACCGTCGATATACTTCTCTAGAAATAGTCGGACGACGTTGGCCACTATCGCGGCCACATTGATTTGCTCGCCGTTCATCTCGAGGACATCGGCCGCAACGTGGCGATCTTCGATTTCTCGCGAACCAGGAAGCTTACTGCCGATAGCCGCGCCCCTGCCTGACTTGGCTTTTAAATGAAACGGGAGTGGGCGCGATCGGGCGGGCGCGACTGCGCGTTCGGAGGCCCCTACTGAAGATGCGCTCTTCATCAATAGATACGCAGCTGAAAAAAGGATTTGACGTATGGAAAGACGACACTTCGATTTGGTCATCCTGGGATCCGGGTCCACCGCCTTCGCCGCGGCGATCCGCGCCGCGGAACTCGGCAAGACCGCGGCGATGACGGAGAACCGCACGCTCGGCGGCACCTGCGTTAATCGCGGATGCCTTCCCTCGAAGAACCTGATCGCGGCGGCGGGCATCGTTCACGAAGCGGCGCATCCCCGCTATCCCGGAATCGAACCTGCGCGACTTAGGGTCAACTTCGCGGAGCTGGTTCGCCAAAAGGACGAAGTGATCGCCTATTACCGCGAGAAGAAATACCAGAGCATTGTCGGCGATCGCATCAGCGTATTCGAAGGGACCGCGCGCTTCGTCGAGCGCAACGCCGTTGAGGTGGGCGATGTTCGCCTGGAGGCCGAACGCTTTCTGGTCGCGACAGGATCGCGGCCGTTCATCGCGCCTCTCAAGGGACTCGAACAAGTTCCCTTCATGACTAGCGATCTTCTCACGAGTCACGAGCCCATGGAGCTCAAGGAGCAGCCGGAGTCGCTCACGATTGTGGGCGGCGGCTATATCGCGCTCGAACTTGGGCAATTCTTCAGCCGGCTCGGTACCCGGGTTACGATTCTCGAACCTCGCAAGCAGATCCTTCCAAGTTACGAACCTGAGGTCGGCCAAACGCTCACGGAGATTCTCTGCGAGGAGGGCATCACCCTGCTCACGTCAAGCAAGGTTCTCTCGGTTCGCCGCGATGGGACCGGGGTCCTGGTCGATGTCGACGGAAGTGTGAATCGAACGATTCGCTCCTCGCATCTGTTGGTCGCTACAGGCCGGGTGCCAAACACGGAAAACCTGGGCCTGGAGAGGGTCGGCGTTCTCACCGACCAGAACGGCGCGATTATCGTGGACGAAGAGTTGAGGACGAGCGCGCCTCACGTCTGGGCCGCCGGCGACGTGATCGGCTCGAACACTGAAAGCCAGATGGCCACGCCGGTGGGGGCGCAGGACGGCGGCATCGCGGCGCTCAATGCGATCGCTGGCGAGCATCGCAAAGTCGATCACCACGTTATTCCGCGCGCTATCTTTACCGACCCCGAAGTTGCAGTGGTGGGACTGACTGACAGGCAGGCGGTGGAGCGCGGCTATCGATGCGCCTGCCGGACCGTGAAGATGGAGCAGGTCCCACGGGCACAGGCGGTGCGCAATTCGCGCGGCGTAATCAAGATGGTAGCCGAGCGCGACAGTCGCAAGGTCCTTGGCGTCTCGATGGTCGGAATGGACGCCGCCGAAGTGATACACGAAGCTGGGATGGGAATACGTTTGGGGGCAACAGTAGAAGACTTCGCTGGCATGCTGCACATCTATCCAACGATGTCCGAGGCGCTGAAGATCGTCGCCCTTTCCTTTACGAAGGATATTTCAAGGCTGAGTTGCTGTGCCGAGTGAGATCGGCGCGCCCGTGTCCAAGAACGCGAGGTCTTCTTACATGGCAACCGCGCGGCCCGAGCCCACGTGATCAGCGACGGTTCATGCGATTGGTTCAAGCTTCAAGTCGGCTCACCGGTAGGTTACTCCGATTGTCTTGAGCCTCATGCCCAAAGAAAAGTCGATGCGGGCAGTGAGGTCACTTCGGTGCACGATCGCACTGGCAATTTTCTTCTGCGAGGCGGTTGACAGCCAACCCGTCTTTGGGAATAGCACCGCGAGCATGCTATTTGCTTCCGTCGGTTCTCGGGTTACGGCGCGATAGCTGGAGGTAAGTCGGGCGCGCATCGGTTTTTTTCCCAGCTAGCCCGTGGAAATCGTCTTACCCTCCTTCAATCACTCCGACGCGGCGCACGATGAGCTCTTCCGTGGGGTAGGGCGGCGAAGCGAACGGCGCGGCTTCTGCGATAGAATCGCGGTTGAGCCGCTTGGATGCCCGGTGCTGTGACTCTTATGCCGATGTGGGCATAAGGCGATTATGCCGCATTTCCGAATTATGCCGCATTGCTTTGCCCAATCCTTTACGGCCATGCGTTATCTGCGAGAGACATCGGCACAATCCGGTTGTGGACCTCCTCCTCATCACGTTGGACAGCGGCCCGAAAGTTGTCCATTTTTTGGCGGCCCGGCGACGCTGATTACCTACTCGCCGACCCTGTCGAACGTTGACGGTTATCAGGAATACGAGTGAGGTGTTACTGCATCTCCACCGCTCAAGGGCATCGTTCGCGGAATCGTGACCAGAGCCTAAATTCGATCGCAGGAGGCAAGTGGTCGAAAGCGCGATTCCATCATCCGTTCCCCACGTTCGCGCAGTGCTGCGTTGCGGATTGCAGGCGGCAGACCCAGCGCTTCCCCGGTAGCGAGACTTTGCTGCTGGACCCAGCTGACCCGCGGTTTTCGCCGAATCACGTACTCGTTCAGAGCCGCTTCCGGCGTGGTGGCGGCGCGCAATGTCTCGGCTAGCACGAACGCGTCTTCCATCGCCATGCAGCCGCCTTGGCCCATTAACGGCGAGCTGGCGTGAGCGGCGTCACCGATGAGCACTATGCGACCGGAATGCCATTCATCCACGTCGATACGCTCAATTGCCGAGCAGATAACCTCGTCGTCGCATCCCAGAGAGGTTAAATACTCTTGCACGACTCCGCCAAACGCTGCGAAGCGCTCACGCAGACGTTCGAGCCGACCCTTCACGGGATCGTAAAAGCGCGGCTGCATAACGTACCCAAAGCCGTAGGTACGTCCTTCGCCCACTGGGCAGAGCCCAAAAAAGCAGTGGTCTCCGAGGATGAATCGCAAAGCCGTCAGACCACCGGGCCGGATCGGGGCGATGCTGCGCCAGTTCATCGCGCCCAGATAATCGGGCGAGGCCTGACTCAGCGCCAGCTTGCGCACGGTTGAAGAAATTCCATCAGCGCCGATCAGGAGGTCATACTCGCCGGTCGAGCCATCGCTGAAGCCCACAGTCACGCGGCGACTTTCCTGGGACAGTGAGACCAGCGAAGTTCCCAGCCGATGTGATGTGGATGCAGCCCCGGCCACGAGCGCTCGATGAAGCTTGCTCCGTTCGATGCCGATGAAGGGCGCGTCAGAGCCCCACAGCGCTTGCAGATCGGTTTCACAGAGCACCTCGCCCTGCTGGTCGCAGAAACCCCATTGGCGGATTACCGCCCCAGCTCGCTCGACGGCCGCGCCGGTGCCCAGTGCATTCAGCACGCGCATGCCGTTAGGTTGCACAGCGATACCGGCGCCGCCTGTCGGCCAAGTCTGCTCGCGCTCAACTAGCTCCGCCGCAAAGCCTTTCTGCTGAAGAGCAGCAGCCACCGTCAGACCTGCGATTCCGCCGCCGACGATCAGGATTCGGTCGATGTCTGCCATCGATTTATGCCCCGTGGAACTCTCCTGCCGTCAAACTGAGCCAACTAGCCCCATTATCCCGACACTTTGCACGGCTTCGGAAACAGCGCAAGAAATCGCGGCATAATTCGGCTGTGCATTTCCTCGCCTTGAGCATTCGACGCCGGGCTGGGACCTGTCCTATAGCCATGGCCGGCGGCGCTGGGGTGTGGGAGTTGCTGAAGCTCAGCGACTCGGTTTGGCGGCGCCGAGAATGGACGATAACGCGAGGGGTTGCGGCGCCGATCTAACCGGGACGCGACGAGCGAAGCGCTTCTGACTCGCTGACGATCCGATCCTCCGAACCCAGGCGCCTCGCCTTTCGCCAAGACGGAAGGAGAGGCAGATGACATTGGCGAGGAATCCGGACGACGAACGGGCTGATGAGGCGGGATGGCCGTGGTCTCATCGCAAAACCTTCCTGGAGGGGCTCGCTGCGCAGGGCTACGCGGCAGTCACGGTCCAGGAATACCGGACGATAGCCGGCAGGTTTTGCGACGCGATCGAAAAACGCGGCCTTCGGATCGGCGATCTCGATGCTGCGACCAGTGAGCGCCGCCGGCACTCGGTCCTGAGCGGGGTTACTGGCAGTACTCGCGGCTACGCCGAGTTCTGCGCGCGCCGGTTCATCGACCATCCGACGATCCCTAAGACAGGGATGCCGCGTGCGCAGTTGGTTTCGAATAACTGTACTGCTCGGGAGGTTGAGCCGATCGACGAGTGAAGGATTAAGAGCGGTCGGGCAGGCACTAATCGTAACCGAAGAGGCGCGCCTTCATCGAGGCGTCGAACGGGATATCGGGACCCGAAATAAACACATCCGGGAGGCGTGAGGGTTCCAGCGCCAGCTTCGGCAGCGCCCGTTTTCGAATATCGTCGGCCTGCGTTCCACGCTCGAAGAAAACTTGAGTTTCCCAGTCCTCGACCGAGTGAATCACGCCATAGTAGCGATCATGCTCGGCAGCGTAAGCGTGCGCTGCCCCATCCCAGTCGTCATCCGTCCGCAGAAAGTCGGTTAGGACGCGCGCGTCACGCAGCGCCAGGCTCATCCCTTGCCCCCACGTTGGATCGCTGCACGCTGCAGCGTCTCCGATCAGCGCGATTCCATCGCGATACGGATGGTCGACCCAGTTGTCGGCGCCATCGAAGGTGGCGAGTGGCCCCGCGATCGTGACCCCGGAGTAAAAGTCCGCGGGTGCTCCGGTCACGACGCATCCCTCGACAAAACGGGAGAAAGCCACTTCGCCGGATATACGCGGCGCATCATGCTGATAGCACAAGTAAGCGCGGACGCGCCCGCCGCCCTGAGGAAAAAAGAGTACAAATTGGCCGACATGCGGACCCATCACGAATACGTTGGTGTCCTCGGCAATCGCCATGCGATCAAGCAGCACGCCGCTGACAACCATCTGCTCGCGATCTTGCCGGACCTCAAAACCTCCCCAACCCCTGCCCGCTGAGCTTCGTCCGTCGCAGCAGATCACGAGCCGCGCACGACACTCGTCGATCTTCCCTTCGTGCTCTATCGTGACACGTGGAGGCCTTCCCGGCTGGACACTTCTTATCCGCGCGCCGCGGACGACTTCAGCGCCGGCGGACTCAGCCTCGGAGATCATCACTTCTTGCATTGCAGGATGATAGAACGTTAGCACGGCAAGACCCTGTGGCGTCGAAGCGATGAAATCGCGCTCGGACCGCAGCGGCCCGGCGATTCTGAGAAGCTTGGGCACGTCGCGAGCGCAACTCGCCCGCAAGGCATCATAAACCCCGATTCGCCGCGCCTCATCCACGCCCCACGGCATCAGGGCTTCTCCTCGAATCCGATCTTTGAAACGGGTCTCGCGTTCGACCAGAAGGACGTGGGCGCCGCTCGACGCCATAACCTTGGCGACGGCTGAGCCACCGAGCCCGCCGCCGACCGCGATAACGTCGTATTCCAAGGCCATGGGTTGAATCGCCTAGTACAAGCACGCGGCATAGCGAGGAACGGATCAAATGTCAACGCATCAGCAATCGCGGTCGGCTGGCTGACGAGGTGCGAGATCGTCGGAAGCGCTTGAGATTACATCTTTCTTAGGCCAGTGGTCCTGCCCTTCACCTCTAAAGAAAGGAATCCTGGACATGAACAGGCCGATCACAAGGGATGGCCGTGGTCTCATCGCAAAACCTTCCTGGAGGGGCTCGCTGCGCAGGGCTACGCGGCAGTCACGGTCCAGGAATACCGGACGATAGCCGGCAGGTTTTGCGACGCGATCGAGAAACGCGGCCTTCGGATCGGCGATCTCGATGCTGCGACCACTGGGCGCCGCCGGCACTCGGTGCTGAGCGGGGTTACTGGCAGTACTCGCAGCTACGCCAAGTTCTGCGCGCGCCGGTTCATCGATCATCTCGTCGAGGCCGGAGCGGCCAGTCCGGCGCCGGCGCAGAGGAAAAAGTCAACTCCGCCGGAGCGCCTGCGCGTCGAGTACGAAAACTACCTGCGTAAGCAGCGCGGGCTGGCCGAGTCCACCATCTATCACTGCACGCGATTCATGGAGCGGTTCCTGGCGTTTCGCTTCGGCGCCAAGCTCGGCGATCTGAACGCGATCACACCGGACGATATCGTCGCTTTCATCTGCCAGCTCAAAGCGGGATCGCATCCGCGCCGCCAAAAGGCGCTCCCGTCCCATCTGCGCAGTCTGTTCAAGTTCCTGTTCTGGAGCGGGAAAACCAGGCGCGATCTGGCCCAAAGCCTGCCGCACGTCGCCACTGCTTCAGACAATCTACCCCGCTATCTCAAGTCCGAAGACATTCAGCGGTTGATCGAATCGCTGCAAACTGCGAAACCGTCGGGTGACGTACCTATGGGTTTATACTGCTGATGGCGCGTCTGGGGCTTCGTGCTCCGTAGGTTATCGCCATACAGCTTGACGACACCGACCGGCGTGCCGGCGAGATCCTCATCCGGGGCAAGCGCAAGCTGCACGATCGCATGCCCGTCTTGCTTCTCCTTGTCATTCTCGACCTTTCAGAACGCGACAATCTCGCCATGCTCGCCTTCCTCGATACGAGGTTGCCTGGCGCTCAGCCAGCGTTCCAAGGAGCCGTCTCGACGAAATCACGCCCTGCGCGAGCATTTGAGCATCCGCTCGGTGACGATTTCGCAGATGTTCGTGGTCGTTCAAGGCCGCCGTGACAAGCGCCTGCGGTCCCGCTGAGGGATGGCGCGGCGGCCTTGAGTGCAACCGCGCATCGGCGGGGTGGGGTGGTGACTGGTTGACTTGCCTGGTAGGTGCCTGCGATAGACACTTGATGCGTGAATTGGGGCGGAGCGGCTGGCGGAATGCGAAGACTTCCAATGAGATGCCGGCAATTGGGCAAAGATTTGGGTCGCCACTGGTGACGCCGGGCGAGTGCGAGGAGCTTTTCAACCGGCCGCTTATCGTTGGCAGCGACGAGCAGAACTCGGCGGATGAGAGGCGATTTTACACGCTGGGCCGGAGTGACAGCGGCAGACTGATATTCGTGTTATCTACCATTTGCGGCTGTCTGATTGGGATGTTTCAGCCCGCGACATGAGCCGAAAGGAGCGGAAGGTTTTAAAAGAATCATGAAAAAGCCGATACCGCGATTCAAGAACGAGGACGCGGAACGCGAGTTTTGGACCAGTCACGACTCGACCGAATTCATCGACTGGCGGCGGGCCGGGCGCGCTACGCTGCCGAACCTGAAGCCGTCGTCGCAAACAATCTCACTCCGGCTGCCCAAGCCCATGCTTGCTCGACTGAAGCAGCTGGCGAACAAGCGCGACGTGCCGTACCAATCGCTGCTCAAGATGTTGGTGGCCGACCGGGTGAAGGCCGAACTCGGCAAGGAAGTTGAAAACGCTTCTTAAGGCGCCAGCTATATAGATGCGATCTCTAACGCGAAGGATTAGGCGACGATTTTGAGCGCATCGTTTAAACGCTTCCAACCGGCAGGACACTTGCGAGGGATTCTGGGGCGCGATGTTGGTCCGCCGAGCGCCCGGACGAGTTCGAAGGGCGCGCTGCTTGCTGAGACCCATGCCGTGTTCCGTTTATTGGGACAGGGCATGACACTGGCGACGGTTAAAGAAGCATGCCTGCGGGGTAACATTCTCAAAAACTCGGCTCGCAACACCCGCGGGCGAATCTGGGACGCGATCAACTGGCGATTTTTCTCGTGGCAGCCGCCAAGTTGGGTGTTGGAAGATTTGCAGACAGCCGCGCTGGATTCTCCGCACCGCAGTGAACGATTCAAAGAATTAGCCTATCTGCATTACGCGCGGAGGGATCGGCTCACTTTTGCGTTCGTCACTGAACGGCTATTCGAGAGCTGGCACGCTCGCGTCCATGCCGTGCGTCGCGACGAGGTCTGGCGTTTCGCCGTTGAAACGTTCGGATTCGAAGCAGTTGGCAGATTTCGGGAAAGCACCCGCAAGAAAATCGCAAGCAACCTGCTTTCCGCATTACGAGATTTTGGAATCCTGAGCGGTGCCCGACATAAGACGATTCAACCGCCTCACCTCGACCCGGCGGTCGCGCTTCACCTCTGCCGGCTCTTGTATGAGGAGGGGTATCGGGGAAGACCGCTCATCGAGGCCTTTGACTGGCGGCTCTTCCTATTGATGCCGCATGACGTGACGAGTGTTTTAGGTGCGCTGGCGAAGCGCGGATCCCTCCGCTTCGAGCAAGCGGGGCGCACGGTCATATTGGAACTGGAGGAGGGCGGCGCATAGCTGCATGAGCAGCTCGGTCGATTGGCAGTGGAAGATTGACGAGGCGATCGAGATCATTCGTCATCGTTATGACCACATAGGCAGTAAAACCGGGGCACCATTCCTCGCTGTCATCTATGAGCCGGAAGCGCATGTCGCTGCGTTGGCGCGCTGGCGTGATCGCACTCAGGCATTACGGCCTGACTTTGCGTTGGAGAGTCTCGACGTTGCCGAAATCACGTCGAAGTCATTACAGGAAATTGGAACCGAGACTGTTGTCGAACTGCTGAATAATCCAATGCCTGGCTCAGATCCAACAGCGGAATTGGCCCGAGTGTGGCTCCAGGCAATTGCGCGGGCCGTGCGCGAGGCTCTACGCAACGCGCGTCCGGGCCGGCCGGTCGCGGTGCTAGAGCGGCTCGCGGCGCTGCATCCGGTGACGACGCCTCGCGCCCTTGATGCAGGCTCTGTGGGACGACGATCATGCCGGTCTCATCGGTCCCGTTGTCCTCCTGATACCCGGCAGAGTGGTGCACGCCAAGAACTACCTCTACCTGGGTGAGGTTGAGGAATTCATGTACCGAGGCGACATGCTCTAAACGCAAATGGCGCAGGCACACAGCGGAGAGACATGAAGATAGCTGAGGTCTTCGAGACCGCGGTTGAAGAAAAAATCGATCCAGTCATCAAGGTAGGCGACCTGCAGGACGAGGAGAAGCTTGCCGACGAGATCGGCTGCTATGTGGTTACACCGTTCATAGAAAAGTGCCTCGACGACTTTTTCGAACACTACACCGACTCGTTTCACAAGGACACCGAGGGGATCGGTGTCTGGATATCGGGCTACTTCGGCTCCGGTAAATCGCATCTGTCGAAGATTCTGGCGCTGCTGGTTGAGAACCGCGCTCTTAAAGGTCAGACCGCCGCCAAGCGCTTCGAAGCCCGGATTCCGGCGGATGCGCCGCGGCGCGGCTCCATTTTGCGCAATCTCGCCAATTGCCCTGGTGTGAAAGCAAAGTTCTTGCCTTCAACCTCAATACTCTGGTCGACCGGGCCGATACGCCCCTGGCTCGCCTCCTGCTGAGCCAGTACTACCAATACAGAGGCTATTCCCAGAACGTACTATACGCCGGCGTAATCGAGCGCGAGCTTGATCGCAGGGGCAAGCTTGCGGCGCTGCATGAGGAAGCGGAGAAGGCCGCCGGCCGCCCGTGGGCTGATATCCAGCGAAACCCCGCCTTTTATGCAAAAGCTTTGTATTCAGCGGCAAGTGCCGTAGCGCCGGAGAGTTTTCCCACGGCGCAGGATGTTGCTGGGGCATTGGAAAGCGCGCAAAAGGGCGAGCTGATCAACGTCGACCGTTTCGTTGCTTCGGTGCTCGAAGACCTTGAGACGCGAATTCGCGAGCTGAAGAAGCCGTGCCGTTTGGTCCTTGTGCTTGACGAGTCGGGACAATGGATCGGAGATAACGAGGGC
>Ga0209581_1000784_pt1 | contig 48670 bp, 43 predicted proteins | sample Coa_R2_FD_187160 | JGI IMG/M metagenome (GOLD analysis project Ga0209581, IMG submission 187160) | Surface soil microbial communities from Centralia Pennsylvania, which are recovering from an underground coalmine fire - Coalmine... | ecosystem: Environmental > Terrestrial > Soil > Unclassified ...
TCAGCCGGCAGCTGCGGTCGGAGGCGGCGCGCACCGGGCCGCGCTGCGCTTGGGTCGGCGGCGGTCGGCGCGGCAGCCGCAATTCAGGCCTGCCTGCGGCGGCGCGACAAGCCGCCCGCTGACCCGCCCCGGCCCGCGCCGCGCCGCCGCTAGCCCAGCGCCGCGACAAACCGCGCCGCCGCTAGCCCAGGAAGCGATGAAGGTTGTTCATCCGGGTCAGGACTGGAAAGCTGTGGTCGGCAGCCCCATCAGCTGCACGCCTCAAGGTCCCGGGTAACCTGACCAGGAGGCGCGGGTGACGCCGCAAGGTGCAGTCCCGATGGTCGGTCGAAGCGCAGATCAAGACCGGAAGGTCGCCGCTGCGGCCGCGCCATGCCCGGCTGGTCCGTCACGGCGTCACGGTCGAGCGAATCATGACGGTTAACGGCTCGGCCTATCACAGCCACGGCTTCCGCCCAAGAGGTCGGCATTCGACATGTCCGCACCCGGCCCTATACGCCCCAAACCAACGGTAAGGCCGGGCGCCTCATCCAGACCAGCTTGCGCGAATGGGCCTATGCCCGCGCCGACCGGTACTCCGCGAAGCAAGGCCGCGCCATGCTCCCTTGGATCGCCGGCTACAACCACCTCAGACCACACTCAGCCCTCTGCGGCATCCCGCCCGCCGAAAAGCTGAACAATGTTCTTGGCTTCCGCAGTTAGCGCAGGTCGCGGCCGGCGGCGTCGCCGGCGAGAAACTTGTTCGGCCGCAAAAACATCGACAGCACCAGCGCCCCGTTTGGCGAGCGCGCGATATGACGATTGCCCTTGGGCCGCCAGACGTAATTGCCGGCGCGCACCTCGCCTTCGTCATCGACGAGGCTGCCTTCGAGCACAAAGGTCTGCTCGATTTCGACATGCTCGTGAAGCGCGAGTTCGGCTCCCGGCTGCCAGCGGAACAGCGCGGTCAAGAGGCCGGTTTCGGGATCCTCGAGCAGCACCTTCATGTCGATGCCCGGGCACGGGGTCGGTTTCCACGGCAATTCCGCGACCTCGACATAGCGGGAGGCGAGCGGCCCGAGCTTGTCGGCACCTTGCAAAAACGGCGTGGCGGCGGTCATCGGGGTTCCCTCATGCGCAAGCGCGCTCATCATAACCCGGCGGTGCAGGCTCCGGCCAGCCTTCGCCGAGCCACGGCCGGTTGACGTTTTTTCGATTCATCCGGGCGCGCCCGCCGCCGCTTAGTATCCGCGCCAACAACGCGCGACACGCAAAGCACACGCAAGGCACACGCAGGATGAAGCGGGGCGTCACCCGGCTGTTGATCGCTGTGGCAATCTTGATTGCGGCAGGCGCCGGTCCGGCGCGCGCTGCGCATGGCGGCGGCGGTAGTTGGGGAGGTGATAAGGGCGGCGGCTGGCGTGCTGACCGCGGCGGCTGGCATGGCGGCGGCTGGCATGACGCGTGGCATGGCGGCGGCTGGCATGGGGGCGGCTGGCATGGGGGCGGCTGGCATGACGCGTGGCACGGTCGGAGCTGGCGCGGCGGCTGGCATGGGGGCGGCTGGCATGACGCGTGGCACGGCGGCTGGCATGGGGGCGGCTGGCATGACGCGTGGCGCGGCGGCGGCTGGCACGGTGCCTGGAGGACCGGCAGTCGCTGGGGGTTGGTCACCCCGGTCGTAGCCGAACGCCGATACGGCTGGTTTCACGATTGGGGCTGGAGCATTTGGGGATGGGGATGGGGCGTCGGCTGGGCACCGTGGTGGGCTCCATGGACCTGGGACGGTTTGGTGATCGGTGCCTCGTTCGGGATCATCGTAGCGCCGCCGCCACTGATTCTGCCGCCGCCGATCTACGCCGCCCCGCCGCCGGTGATCGTGGCGCTGCCGGCGGTTGCACCACCGCCGGTCGCCGGCGCCCCGCCGCCCAGAGCAGCAACGGCGGCGGCTCCGCCCTCCACAGTGCCGCCGCCGGCCGCACCGCTGATCGCCGCGGCACCGCCGCCGATCGTGGTGCTGCCGCCGGTGACGATTGTTGCTGCCGCGGTGCCGGCGCCGCTGATCGTGGCACCCGCCCCGGCGCTGCTGGTTGCGCCGCCGCTATTGGCCTTTGCCGCGTTCGAACCCGCTTATGTCGTTCGCACCGTGGTCATCGGCGGCGGGGCCGGGCGCGGCCACGCTGTTGTCGGTTTTGCCTATCGCCGAGCGGGATGGGTCGGCGCGCCGCGCGGCGGCTGGGCGTGGGGCGGCGCCGCCCGATGGCGCGGCGGCTGGCATCAGGCCAGCTTTGGCGGCTGGCACGGCTGGCACGGGGCCGGTTATGGCGGCGGCTGGCCCGGCAGGTGGGGTGGTGCCGGCCGCGGCGGCTGGCACGGGGCCGGTTATGGCGGCGGCTGGCACGGCCATGGACGCTGAGCCAATCTCGGGGGAGAAATTGTTTGCGACGTTGATTCTGGCGCTCGGCATGCTGACCCTGGTGGCATCCGCGCCGGCCGGCTTGGCGCAGTCGCAACCGGCGCCGATACCGCCGGCGCCGCCGGCGGGGGCTGCGTCGGGTACGCAGGCGCCGTCGCCACCGGCGGCCTCGGCACCCGCCGGCCCTGCCGCGACATCCACACCGAGCGCCACCGCCGCGGCACCGCCGCTTTCCGCCGCCGCGCGCGCGGCGATCGACGAGCGGATCGCCAAATTACAGACGCAACTCGGCATTACCGCTGCCGAGATGCCGCTGTGGACCGCTTTCGCCGAGGCGATGCGCAACAACGCCGCGGCGACCAACGCGCTGTTTGCGCAGCGTGCGGCGGCGGTCAAGACGATGACCGCGGTCGAAAACATGCATTCCTACGCCGCGATTGCGCGCGCCTATGCCGACGACACCGAGCGCCTGTCGGCCGCGTTCGACAGCCTTTACGCGAGCTTGTCGGATGTGCAAAAGCGGGCGGCCGACACGCTGTTCCAGCAGCAGGCGGTTGCCGCCACAACATCGCGGACGCGGCGCTGAGGCGCGGCAACCGACCCGGTTTCGGCCATCCCCAAAGCAGGGATAGAATATGACAAACCGGCAGGGCGCTTGCCGCTATCACGGCCTCGGTCAACCAGGCCCATGAAACGCTTAATGCCGGCTGTCGGCGTCATTCTGGCGGCGTTGATCGGCTCGGCCGGGGGCCAGCTGTCCTCGGTGCCGGTCCCGGTGCCGGCGCCCGGTGTCGCCAACCCGCCGCCGGTCGCGCCGCGGCCTCACCAGGCTTCGGTCTCGGCCTCGGCGGAGCTGGCCGCCAGCGAGAGCTTGGTCGACCGCCATCTCGAAGAGTTGCGCGCGTCACTCGGGGTGACCGCAGCACAGTTGCCGCTCTGGCGCGCCTTTACCCACGCGGTGCGCGAAATGGCGCTCTCCGACGACGCCCTGACGCGCCAGCGGCGGTCTGCCTTGGCGACGATGACGGCCGCTGACAACATGCGCGATTACGCCCGGGTGGCGCACATCTATGCCGAGAATGCCGAGCGGCTGGCCGACGCCTTCGACCGTCTTTATATCGGCCTGTCGCCATCGCAGCGGCGCATTGCCGACGCCGCGTTCCGCCGGCAGGCGCTGTCGGCGCCGCCCGGCCGCTGAGACCGCCGGATTCGCTGGCCATTGCCGGCGCGGCCATGGATGATGGTCGAAACCTGTCGGGAGGAGAGAATGGCGAAAGGCATCCTGATCGCCGCGATGGATTTTACAGCGGCGCCCGAGGACGAATTTCACGACTGGTACGATCTCGAACATGTTCCGGAACGCCTGCGTGTGCCGGGGTTTCTGAATGCCGAGCGCTGGATCGGGATCGACAATCCGAAGGTTTCGGTCGCCACCTATGATCTCGATGAAGTCGGGGTGCTGCACAGCCCCGCCTACCTCGCCATCGCCGGCGAGAACGCGTCGCCCTGGACCAAGCGCACCGCCAAGTTCCGCAAGAGCATCCTGCGCTATGAAGGCGAGCAGCTGTTTCCCGGCGATCTTATTGCGCCGGCCGGCGCCGCCGCGCTGATGCTGATCGGCATGAATGTCGCGGCCGAGCATGAGCAGGAGTTCAACGAATGGTACAACAGCGAGCACGTTCCGGCATTGGGCGCGGTGCCCGGGGTGCTGGGCGCGCGACGCTACCGCGGCACCGGGGGCACCCAGCGTTATGTCGCGCTTTATCACCTCGAAGCGCCCGATGTCGTGAGATCGGCCGCGTGGCGTCAGGCCGCCGATACGCCGTGGACGCAAAAGCTGCGCCCCCATTTCCGCGACCATTTGCGGATCGACTGCCGCCGTTATCGCCGCGCCGCCTAACCGCTGCAACCCACGGCGCACCGCCAGAGACCCGCCGACCACAGCCCGCGCCCTGTGTTGATGAGCGTTGGCGATTGACCGGCGAATTCTGATCGGTCGGCTCTGCGCCGCCGCACCCGCGGCAAATGGCCGGCCGGGGGTGATTGGGGGATCTCGGTCGCCGGTCGGGATCGCCTCTTGACCCGGCCCTGTCGGACGAAGCTGGCCGAGCAGCGGCGGCCGTCGCTTCCCCCTCCTTCGTCAGCCCAGAGACGTGAGTTTTGCTTGCGCTAGGTGACGCTTTTCTGACTTAGTTTTGTAAACTCGAACGCGAACGAGCCGGGGGAATCTGTGACTAAGAGACGAGCAATCGGCTTGCTTGGACTCGCAATGATAGTCCTTGTCCTGCTCGCTGCTGGCCATCGGGCGCAAGCTCAAATCAGCTTTGGCTCGCCGGACGATCCGCCGCGGGTGGCGATCGGCGGCGGCGCGTTTGACGTCATCCCGGAAAGCCACCCTGGTTCGGGGACGACCGGTCTCGTCCTGGGCGAGTTCCGCTTTGGCGACAAACTGTGGATTTTATCGCCCTTTATCGGCGCGATGGGCACCGGCAAGGGTGCGGTTTATACCTATGTCGGGTTCGGGTTTGATGTTCACTTTCCTGAGAATTTCATTCTCACGCCGAGTTTTGCCGGCGGTTATTTTGGCAGCGGTCACGGTATCGATTTGGGCTATTGGTGGGAATTCCGCTCGGGTGCAGAGCTCGCCTATCGCTTTTCCGGCGGCCGGCGGATCGGCGTCGGCTTCTACCACATCTCCAATGCCGGCCTCGGCAATCACGATCCGGGCGCCGAGTTTGCGACCTTTGTGCTGACCGCGCCGTTCTAGCGCTGCGAACCTGGCCGCCGTGTCCCAATTCCGCAATTTGTCGCCGCCCTGGGCAACGCCGCCGTTGCGGAATGACGCGACGACGATAGGGGATCAAGTTCGGAGTTGACCCCGAAGCCTAGATTTCGACCTGACCCCCCAATTCGACGATACGGTTGACCGGGATCCGGAAGAACTCGGTGGCGTCGAGCGCCAGATTGCTCAACAGCACGAACAGCTTCTTGAACGGCAGCAGAGCCGCCGACCGGCCTTTGGCGACGATTTTCTCGCGGCCGACAAAAAACGATGTCTCCATCAGATTGAACCGGAACCCGCCCACCCGGCACAGGGCCAAGGCGCGCGGAATGTCGGGCTCCTCGAGAAAACCGTAGCGGATCGTCACGGTGTGGAAATTTTGTCCGAAATGGTCGATCTGCAGCCGCTCGCCCTCGGGCAGCCGCGGCACATCCTCGGTGCGCACCGTCATCAGCACATTGCGCTCATGCAGGATCTTGTTGTGCTTCATGTTGTGCAGCAACGCGGCCGGCACGTTGTCGACCCGCGCGGTCATATAGATCGCCGTGCCCGGCACCCGGACCGGACTGTCCGGCCGCAGATTGTCAATCAGGGTCGCCAGCGGCAAGGCGCCGCTCGCGCGCTGTACGGCTATGCGCTGTCGACCCCAGACCCAGGTCATCATCACCGCGTAAATGCAAATGGCGATCGCCAACGGAAACCAGCCGCCCTCAATGATCTTGAGCAGATTGGCTCCGAAAAACGACAGATCGACAAACAGAAACAGCCCAAACAATGGCACCAGCCGCCACAGCGGCCATCCCGGCCCGCGGCGGAAATAGACAAAGGCGAGCACTGTCGTCACACTCATCGTCCCGGTCACGGCGATGCCGTAGGCGCCGCCAAGCGCGTCGGACGAGCGGAAGATCAGCACCGTCGCCACCACCGCGACAAGCAGCATGCCGTTCATCGCCGGCACGTAAACCTGCCCGATTTCCTGCTCGGAGGTGTGACGGATCGCCATGCGCGGCAGGTAACCCAGCTGCACCGCCTGGCGGGTGATCGAGAATGCGCCCGAGATGACCGCTTGCGAGGCGATGACGGTGGCGGTCGAGGCGAGCACGACCAGCGGGTAGAGCGCCCATCCCGGAGCGAGCAGGTAGAACGGATTTTCGATCGCATGCGGTTTGGCCAGCAACAAGGCGCCCTGGCCGAAATAATTGAGCAGCAGCGAGGGGAACACAAAGCGCAACCAGGCGCGGCGGATCGGCGAGCGTCCGAAATGCCCCATATCGGCGTAGAGGGCCTCGGCCCCGGTCACGGCAAGCACAACCGAACCGAGCAGGACAAAACCGTGCCACGGATGGTGCATCAACAGATCGATCGCATAATGCGGGTCGACTGCCAGCAGGATTGACGGGCGGCGCGCGATTTCGGCCGCTCCCAACAGCGCGATCGCGGTAAACCAGAGGATCATAATCGGACCGAAATAAGCGCCCACCCGGCTGGTGCCGCGGCGCTGGACAAGAAACAGCACCACCAGCAACAGAAGGGTCAGCGGCACGACAAACGGCTCGAACGCCGGGGTCGCGACCTTGAGCCCTTCGACCGCGCTCAGCACCGAAATCGACGGGGTGATCACCCCGTCGCCATAGAACAGCGCGGCGCCGATCAGCCCCGCCCACATGATCATGCGGCCACGGCCGCCGAGCGCAGCGCGCATCGCCAGCACCATCAGCGCCAGGATCCCGCCCTCGCCGCGGTTGTCGGCCTTCATCAACACCAGCACGTATTTGAGGGTCACCACCAGGGTCAGCGACCAGGCGATCAGCGACAGCACGCCAAACACCCGCATCTGGGTGACCTCGGCGTTTTCGAAGCATTGCTTGACGGTGTAGAGCGGCGACGTGCCGATATCGCCATAGACGACGCCGAGCGCGGCGACAGCCAAATTCTGCCCAATCGTCGGGCGGGGTTCGGTGCGGATCACAGCCGAATTCGCCATCGGTGCGCTCGGTCCGAGTACCAAGCTAACGTCTCGTTCTCAAAATAAGGTCACCACGGGACGAGACCGCAGTCGAGTGCGGGTCGCATAGGGCCAGCCGCGGCCTGCCAGCGAAGCCGGGGTTTAAGCAGAAATTTTGCCGACGAGCCAGCATTTCGCCACACTCCCGACAAAAAGCGCGGCGGCGAGCCTCCGATCGCCGCCCTTGGGCGAACGCCCGCCGCCGGTTCAGCGATGATAGGTGCCGGTCAGTGCTGCTTGTTCGATCACATAAGGCTGGGCCGCGCGCAGCACCGCGGCAACATCGGGCGCGGGCGCCAGTTCGAGCTGCGGTCGGCTGATGGCCAGCAGGGTGAAATGGTAATGGTGAACCCCGCCCGGCGGAGGACAAGGACCGCCGTAACCCCACCGGCCGAAATCATTGCGGGCTTCGCGCCAGCGGCCGACCGGGCGGGCCGCGCCGTAGCCCCCGGCGATCCCGGTGACGCCGGGCGGAATGTCGTAAACCGCCCAGTGGCCAAAGCTGCCCGATGGCGCATCCGGGTCCTCGATCGCCAGGACCAGGCTGCCTGTGCCAGGCGGCACCCCCGACCAGCTCAACGGCGGCGAAATATCGGCGCCGTCGCAGGTATATTCGGCCGGGATCGCACCGCCCGGCGCGAATGCCGGGCTTGCAAGCGTCAGCGGCATGGCGGGCTCCTGGTTTGTCCGGCACCCAATCTAGCGTAAAACCGGATGGCGGCCTCAGCTCCGCGTCTGGAAGGGGAGCGAAGATGGAATTACCGGTGTTGCGCAGCGGGCTGCTGGTGTTTCCGGACATGACCCAGCTCGACCTCGCCGGCCCCTATGAGGTGCTGGCCCGGCTTCCCGGCGCGCAAACGCGGCTGGTGTGGAAGACGCTCGATCCGGTGCGCTCCGAATACGGGCTGACGATCGTGCCGCAGGCAACCTTTGTCGATTGCGGACCGCTCGATCTGGTCCTGGTCCCCGGCGGCCCCGGCATCAACCCGCTGCTCGAAGACCGCGAGGTGCTGGCCTTTCTGCGCACCGCCGCGGCCGCGGCGCGCTATGTGGTCGGGATCTGTACCGGGTCGCTGGTGCTTGGCGCGGCGGGGTTGTTGCGCGGCAGACGCGCCGGCAGTCATTGGCTGTCGCGCGACATGCTGCGCGCGTTCGGCGCCGAGCCGATCGCCGCGCGGATCGTCGCCGACGGCAATATCTTCACCGGCGGCGGGGTTACCGCCGGCATCGACGTGGCGCTTGCCGTCGCCGCCGCGGTCGCCGGCCGCGCCGCGGCCGAGGCGATCCAGCTGGCGATCGAATACGATCCCCAGCCGCCTTTTGCCGCGGGCTCTCCGGAAAAGACCGATCCCGCCGTGGTCGCGCGGGTGCGCGAGCAAGCCGCGACCCGACAGCGCGATCGCGCCGAGCGGGTGACGCGCGCCGCCCGCGCCCTTGGCTGACCGCCAGCCGACGCGCCCTTTGCCCGGGCTTGTCCGAGCGGCGCGTTGAGCCTAGCCTGCTCGGCGCAACGCTCGGGGAGGCGGATGTGAAAAGCATCACCGTCGACGACCACAAGGCGCTCGCCGACGAGCCGCAAAAGGGCCATAACCGCTGGCACGAAGCGATCACGCCCGTGATCGAAGCGGCTCCCGGCGAGGAGATCGAGATCCAGACGCGCGATGCGTTTGACGGCCAGATCACGCCGCAAACCACCGCTCAGGATTTGCTGGCCTGCGATCTCAATCGCGTCCATCCGCTGACCGGGCCGGTCTTTGTCAGCGGCGCCGAGCCGGGCGATCTGCTCGAGGTCGAGATCCGCGACATGAAGCCGGCCGGCTTTGGCTATACGGTGCAAGTGCCGGGGTTCGGCTTTCTCCGCGATGCGTTCCCGGAACCCTATATCGCCAAATGGACGATCAAGGACGGCTTTGCCCAGTCGGCCGATCTGCCGAATGTGCAGATCCCCGATGGCGCCTTTGTCGGGGTGATCGGCGTGGCCCCCTCACGCGAGCTGCGCGAGCGGGTCACGCGGCGCGAGGCGGAGCTGGCGGCGCGCGGCGGGCTCGCACTACCGCCCGAAGCGCGGGGCGCAGTGCCGGCCACCGAACCGATCGCCTCCGAAGCCTTGCGCACGATTCCACCGCGGGAAAACGGTGGCAATCTCGACATCAAGCAACTCAGCAAAGGGGCGCGGCTGTTGTTGCCGGTGTTTGTCGAGGGGGCCTTGTTTTCCGTGGGCGACGCCCATTTCGCCCAGGGCGACGGCGAAGCCTGCGGCACCGCGATCGAGATGTGCGGCGCGATCCTGGTCTCGTTCACCCTGCACAAAGGGGAAGCCGGGCGCCGCGGCATCCGCTTTCCGCGCTTCCTGCGCAACGATTATTATTTTCCGCCCGAGCTGGCGGTGCCCCGGCGTTTTCTGGCCACAACCGGCATGTCGGTACGCGCCGATGGCGGTAATGAAAGCGAAGATACCACGCTTAGCGCGCGCAACGCGCTTCTGGCGATGATCGACCTCCTGGTCGAGCGCGGCTGGACGCGCCAGCAGGCCTATGCGATCTGCAGCGTCGCCGTCGACCTCAAGATCAGCGAGCTGGTCGACGTCCCCAATATGGTGGTCAGCGCCTTTCTGCCGCTCGACATTTTCGGGCAATAAGCGGCGCTCGCGCGCGAGCCGCAAGGAAGGCTCAAATCGGCGGGATCAACGCCGCGGCGACAAGACGGTCTTCGGCCAGCAGCACATTGAAGGTGCGGCACGCCGCCCCGGTGTCCATGACTTCGACAGCGATCCCCGAACGGCGCAGCGTCGGGCGTAATTCGGACGGGATCGGTTGCAAGTGCCGACCCAGCCCGAGCAACAGGATCTGCACGCCGCCATGCTCGACCACCGGGTCGAAGCTGGCGGCGCTAAGCTCGGCCGAGCTGCGCACCGGCCAGCTTATCGTCAGCTCCGGAAATATGATCACCGACCCGCGCCACACCACCCCGGCGACGCGAAACCCGGCGGCGCCATAGCGCTCGATCACCTGGCGCCCGGCGGGGATGACCGGTGTGAGGTCCATGGGCGGGCAGCCGCCGCTCAGCGCGCCCGGGTCAGCGGGCGGGCGGCGCCCTCGCCGGGACGGGCGATCGCGGCGCGGTTCGGCCGCACGTAGTAGAGCACCGGGGCCGCGATAAACAGCGACGAATAGGTGCCAATCACCACGCCCCACAGCATCGCGATGCTGAACCCGCGCAACACCGGCCCGCCGAGGAACAACAGCGAAAGTACGGCCAAGGCCACCGTGCTGACCGTCAGGATCGTGCGCGAGAGGGTTTCGTTGAGGGCCAGATTGATCAGCTCGGCAAGCGGCATCCGCGGGTATTTGCGCATCGATTCACGCACCCGGTCATAAATGACCACGGTGTCGTTGACCGAATAGCCGGCGACGGTGAGGATCGCGGCCAGGGTGGTCAAATCGAATTCGAGGCGGAACAGCGCAAAGATACCGACGGTCGTCAGCACGTCGTGCAGGGTCGAGATCATCCCGCCGATCCCGAACTGCCACTCAAAGCGGAAGCCGATATAGACGGCGATCGCGAACAGGGCCAGCACCGTCGCGGTGACCCCGGCGCGGATCAGCTCGGCGCCGACGCTGGGTCCGACGACCTCGATCCGCCGGTAATCGACCCCCGGCCCCAGCGCCTTGCGCGCCGCCTCGACCGCCTTTTCCTGGGCGGCGTCGCCGCCGGGTTGGCGCGGCAGGCGGATCAGCACGTCGCTGGGCGACCCAAACCCTTGCAGCGAGGCCTCGCCCAGATTGAGCGCATCAAGCTGGTGGCGCATCTCGGCGAGATTGGCCGGCCCCGGGGTCACGCGCACCTGAAGCAAAGTGCCGCCGACAAAATCGATCCCGTAATTGAGGCCGAGGCCGAGGAACAACCCGATCGATGACAAGGTCAGAAAGGCGGAGAAGGCAAAGCCGAGCTTGTGCCATCTCATAAAATCGATTTTCGGCGTGCGCCGAATGACGATCAGCGGTTTCAACATGGCGGTGTCACCGCAAAGCCCGTTTCGCTCAAATCGGAACCGCCCGCGGCCGCCAATTGCGGACCCACGAGACGATCAGGAGCCGGGTGACCAAGATCGCCGAAAACAGCGAGGTCAGCACGCCGATGCTCAGGGTGACGGCAAAACCTTTGACCGGGCCGGAACCGAGCCAGAACATCAAAGCGCCGGCGACCAAGGTCGTGATATGGCTGTCGAGAATCGTCCCGAAAGCACGCTTGAAGCCGGCGTCGAGCGCCGAGAGCATCGTCCGCCCGCCGCGGACTTCCTCGCGGATGCGTTCATAGATCAGGACGTTGGCGTCGACCGCCATCCCCATCGTCAGCGCGATGCCGGCGATGCCGGGCAGCGTCAACGTCGCGCCGATCAGCGACAGGCTGCCAAGCATCAAGCACAGATTGAAGAACAGCGCGATATCGGCAAACACCCCAAAGAGGCCGTAGAACAGGATCATGAACACGACGACAAGCACCACGCCGACGACGCAGGCGGTTGTTCCCGCCCGAATCGAATCGGCGCCGAGACCGGGTCCGACGGTGCGCTCTTCGAGAATCGTGATCGGGGCCGGCAGCGCCCCGGCGCGCAGCAACAAGGCGAGATCGCTCGCCGATTGCACGGTGAAGCTGCCGGAGATGATGCCGGCGCCGCCGAGGATCGGTTCGCGAATGATCGGGGCACTGATCACTTTGTTGTCGAGCACGATCGCAAACGGCTTGCCGACATTCTCGCGGGTCACGTCGCCGAACCGCCGCGCACCCTCGGCATCGAACCGGAAACTGACGACCGGCTCGTTGTTTTGAAAGGTCGGCTGCGCGTCGACCAGCATGTCGCCGCCGACGATCACGCGCTTTTTGACGACATAAGCGCTGGGGCCATAACGGGCCCGATCGCTTTCGGCGGCGGGGAGGATCTCGTCGCCGGGGGGCAGGTGGCCGCTGCGCGCATCTTCGAGCGAAGCGCCGGTATCGACCAGCTGAAAGGTGAGTTTGGCGGTGCGGCCCAACAGCGCCTTGACCCGCTCGGGATTGTCGATGCCCGGCAGCTGCACCAGGATGCGGTCTTCGCCCTCGCGTTCGATCGTGGGTTCCTTGGTCCCGGTTTCATCGATGCGGCGGCGGATGATTTCGATTGACTGGTCGACCGCCTGCCGGCGCCGCTGTTCGGTCGCCGCGGTGCTGAACTGCGCCGAACCCGACCCGTCGGCGGCGATCGTCGTGACCAGGTCGGGATCAATCTTCGCCAGCGCCTGGCGCGCGTCGTCGATCCGTTCGGGCTGGCGGATCTTGAACACGATCGCATCGCCCTTCACCGCAAGCCCGGTGTAGCCGATATTGGCGTCGAGCAGCGCGTTGCGGACATTGTCGATCAGCGAGTTGAGCCGCTCGCGTTCGGCGGCCGCGACGTCGACCTGCAGCAACAGGTAGGAACCGCCGCGCAGATCGAGGCCCAGCGCAATCTGCTTGTGCGGGATAATCGCGGGAAGCCGGTCGAGGGTGGCCGGGCTGACGAGATTGGGGATCGTCAGCAGCACGCCCAAGGCGCACACCGCGCAGATCAGCACAATCTTCCATCTGGCGAAATAGAGCATTCCCAAGCATCCTCGACCGGCGGCGGCGAAGTTGTCGCCCGCTCAATACGGGCGCGCCGCCGCCGGTCTTTCTCGCTTCACACCCGGCCATCACCACGGCAACGCCGCGCCCCCGACCGGCGATGCCGATGCGGGCGATGCCGATGGCGAAGGGCGCGGCGGGATGGCGGGCGTCATCATCCGGCGTCGGCCGCGCAACGCCGACCGGCAACCGACCGCCGCTTTCTGGCGCGCTGAGGACAGCTGTGTGGCGCGGGTCACTCCTTTGTTTCCGCCTTGGCGCGCGCCTGGTCCTTCTGCCGGGCGGCATCGCGCGCCGCGGCCGGGTCGGGGCGGGAGAGCACGTTGGTGATGGTGCTGCGCACCACCCGCACGCGCACCCCCTCGGCGATGTCGACGGTCACTTCTTCCGGGCTGTCGACGCGCGCCACCGTGCCGATGATCCCGCCGCCGGTCACCACCCGGTCGCCGCGGCGCAGCGCATCGAGGGTTGCCCGGTGTTCTTTTGCTTTCTTCTGTTGCGGCCGGATCAACAGAAAATAGAAGACGACAAAGATCAGAATGAGCGGCAGAAATTGCAGCAATGCGCCCTGGTTGTCGAACATGCCCGACAGGCCGGTTCCCTGGGCGTAGGCGGTCGAGATCAGCATCCGGATTGGGGCCTCGAAAATCGCGCGCCCGAAATCGCGACAGGGCGCTTACCGCCGGCGGCAGGCGCAACGCCGCCGCTCGCTGAGGCGATAGGTACGCGATGCCCGCTAAAAGAGCAATGGGCGGGCGGGGGCAGACCGGCCGGGCGCCGATCGGCCGGTCGCCGGTTTGCGCGGCCGGTTGCCCATGATAGCGTCCGCGCCCTTTGCTGCCTGTCCTATCCGATGAGCGCATGATGACCGAGCTCGACCTGTTGCCGCTCTTGACCCGCATTGCCGAGGCGCTCGAGCGGCTCGCCCCGCCGCCGGCACCGGCGATCGATCTCGACGCCGCCGACGCTTTTATCTGGCACGCCGATCGTCGCTGGCTCGAACCGGTGTCGACCGTCAACCGCGTCGACATCGCGCTGTTGCACGGGATCGACCGGGTGCGCGACATCTTGCTCGACAACACCCGGCGCTTCGCCGCCGGCCTTCCGGCCAACAACGTGCTGCTGTGGGGTGCGCGCGGCACCGGCAAGAGTTCGCTGGTCAAGGCGGCGCATGCCGCGGTTAACCGCGAGCGTCCGCACGCCCTGGCGCTGGTCGAAATCCATCGCGAGGACATTCCGAGCCTGCCGCATTTGTTGTCGGTCTTGCGTGGGTCACATCGTCGCTGCCTGTTGTTTTGCGACGATCTGTCGTTCGAGCAGCACGACACCAGCTTCAAATCGCTAAAGGCGGTGCTCGAAGGCGGGATCGAGGGGCGGCCGCCCAATGTCGTGCTCTATGCGACCTCGAACCGCCGGCATCTGATGCCACGCGACATGATCGACAACGAGCGCTCGACCGCGGTCAACCCCGCCGAGGCGGTCGAAGAGCAGGTGTCGCTGTCGGACCGTTTCGGGTTGTGGCTCGGCTTTCACAATGTCGATCAGGAAACCTTCCACGCGATTGTGCGCGGTTATGCCGAGCATTACCGCCTCGACCGCCCGCCCGAGCAGCTGCGCGCCGAGGCGAATGAATGGTCGATCACCCGCGGCTCGCGTTCGGGCCGGGTGGCCTGGCAGTTCATTCAGGATCTCGCCGGCCGGCTCGGCAAGCCGCTCGAATGAACGCGCGCCGCGTTGACCGCAGCGGCGCGCTCGCGGCGCTCGCGCCGCAATCCCCGCCGGGATTATCCCGGCCGCGCCTGATGCGTCGCCGCGGTCGACACCGGCACCAGATATTCCCGCGGATCAACCGGTTTCTTGCCGCGGCGCAATTCGAAATGAAGCTGCGGCTGGCTGACATTTCCGGTCGCCCCGACCCGGGCGATCACCTGGCCGCGGGCGACCTTTTGCCCGGCTTTGACCAGGATCACGTCGCAATGGGCATAGGCGGAGATGAAACCGTTGGGATGCTTGATCAGGATCAAATTGCCGTAGCCGCGCACCTCGTTGCCGGCATAGGCGACAACGCCGCCGTCGGTGGCCTCGATCGCCGCGCCGCGCGGCGCGGCGATGTTAATGCCGTCATTGCGCGTGCCATCGGGTCCGGGGCCAAAACCTTCGACGATGCGGCCCTTCACCGGCCACAGGAATTCGCCGCCGCTGCGGGCGGCCGGGGGCGGCGCTTCGACCGCCGCCGTCTGCTCGTTGCCGGCATGCGATAAGGATTGGCGACTTGCTGCGGCGGGCGCCGGCTCGGCCGGCCGCGGCGGGGTTGTCGGCGCAACCGGCGGCGCAAGCGGCGCCTCCGGGTGCGGCGGGGTGGTCGCGGCAACCGGCGGCGGCAGTGGCGCGGCGCTGATCGGGGCCGGCGCCAGCGGCGCCGAACTGGCCGAGGTCGCCGCGGGCGCGGCTGGCGGCAGCGGCTCGCTCATGGCGAGCTGCGGTCCGGAGCCCGGTGTGGCGGTCGGAACGATCAATGTCTGGCCGACCAGGATGCGATAGGGAGGCGTCAAGCCATTGGCCTGAGCCAACGCCGCCATCGGCACGTGATAGGCGTGGGCGATCCCCGACAGGGTCTGGCCGCGCTCGACGATGATCTGCGTCGGGGGCGGCGGCGCTTGCACACCGCTGACCACCGGCGCCGGCGGGGCCGTGCAGGCGGCGAGCATAAGCGAGATCAAAGCGAGCGCCCCGGCCGTTCGACAAAGCTGCGGCAGCGCTCGAACGCGATCAGTCATCGGCCCCCCTTGCGCGCCCCCACGCGCAAGCCATCGGGATTTGCTAGCCGATGGCGAATTCCTGTCAAGTCTGCTCACGCACCGCCCGCGCCACCCCGGAGACAAGCGGAACAAAGCGCACCGCGCCCAGGTCCTCGCTGGCGAATCCATTGTCGAGACGGCGGATGCGGCGCAACCGCTGCTCGCGCGGATGGCGGCCGACCGGCGCCACCAGCACACCGCCCGTCGCCAGCGCGTCAAGAAGCGCCTCGGGCACCTCGGCCGCGGCAGCGGTGACCAGCACCCGGTCAAACGGCACCTGCTCCGGCCAACCCCGACTGCCGTCGCCGCAGCGGAACACGATATTGTGTAAACCGAGCGCCGCAAGCCGAGCTTCGGCCTCTTGCAGCAACTCGCGATGACGCTCGATCGTGAACACCCGCCGCGCCAGGCGGGCGAGGATCGCGGTCTGATAGCCCGACCCGGTGCCGATTTCGAGCACCTTGTGCCGGTCGCCGATTTCAAGCTTTTCGGTCATCAAGGCGACGACATAGGGCTGGCTGACGGTCTGGCCTTGGTCGATCGGGAGCGCGACATTCTCATAGGCCTGGTCGGCAAAAGCGGCCGGGACAAATCGCTCGCGCGGGGTCTTTTCGATCGCGCCGAGGACCCGCGCATCGGCGATCCCGGCGCGGCGCAACTCCATCAGCAGTCGCAGCTTGCGCTGGATCAGGCCGGGATCGGCGGCCTCAGTCATCGCCCCCGATCACGCGCTGGCCACCGAGATAGGGATGGAGAACCGGCGGGATCGCCACGCTGCCGTCTTGGCGCTGATAGTTTTCGAGGATCGCGATCAAGGCGCGGCCGACCGCCACGCCGGAGCCATTAAGCGTATGCACCGGCTGCGCGCCGCGGCCATCGCTCGGGCGAAACCGCGCCCGCATCCGCCGCGCCTGGAACGAGCCGCAGTTCGAACAGCTCGAGATCTCGCGATAGGCTTGCTGGCCCGGGAGCCAGACTTCGAGGTCATAGGTTTTCTGCGAGGCAAAGCCCATATCGCCGGTCGACAGCAGCATGACCCGATAGGCAAGACCCAGCCGCTTGAGCACCTCTTCGGCGCAGGCGGTCATGCGCTCGTGCTCGGCTTGGGATTGCTCGGGCGTGGTCACCGAAACCAGTTCGACCTTCATGAACTGGTGCTGGCGGATCATACCGCGCGTGTCCTTGCCGGCGGCTCCCGCCTCGGACCGGAAGCAGGGCGTGCCGGCGGTCAACCGCAGCGGCAGGTCGCGTTCGTCAAGGATCTCATCGGCGACGAGGTTGGTGAGCGGCACCTCGGCGGTCGGAATGAGCCACAGACCCTCGGAGGTGCGGAACTGATCCTCGGCAAATTTCGGCAACTGCCCGGTGCCGAACAGCGCCTCGTCGCGCACCAGTAGCGGCGGTGAGACCTCTTGGTAACCGAATTCGCGGGTATGGAGATCGAGCATGAATTGCATCAGGGCCCGCTCGAGCCGGGCGAGATCGCGCTGCAACACGACAAAGCGCGCGCCCGACAGCCGCCCGGCGCGGCGGAAATCCATCAAGCCAAGGCGTTCGCCGATCGCTTCATGGGCGGCCGGGACAAAATCGAAATGCGGCGGGGTGCCCCAGCTGCGGATCATCAGATTGGCGGTTTCGTCCGGACCGTCGGGCACATCCTCGGCCGGCAGATTGGGCAGCCCCGCCAGTATCGTGTCGATCTCGGCGCGCAACCGGGCGGCATCGGCGGCCGCCTTGGCCTCGGCCCCCTTGTCGGCCTCGACCTGCTCGAGCAACGGGTTTATGTCTTCGCCGCGGCCCTTGGCGGCGCCAATTTCGCGCGAGAGCCGATTGCGTCGCGCTTGGGCCTCCTGCATCCGGGTCTCGGCCGCCCGCCAGTCACGGTCGAGGGCGAGCAGCTGTTCCGCGCAGGGCGGCAGACCGCGCCGAACGAGCCCGCGATCGAACCCCTGGGGATGAGCGCGGATCAAGCGAATATCGTGCATGGGCCGACTAAAACACAAACGGAACAGCGGCGGTAGGGGGACCGGCGGCGAGGTTTGCCGCGGCGCCTGGAATGGGGGCGAACGGGCCGCCACCGCGGCGTTTACGGCGGGACAAATTTGGCCTAGGACAGGCCGCAAAAATCGAACTTGCTTCCCGGGAGGAGGCGATGCTGGGCTTGATGGCGGAGCGCCCGCTCCTGATTTCGTCGATCCTGACCCATGCCGCGCGGTTTCACGGCGACACCGAAATCGTCTCGCGCTCGGTCGAGGGACCGATCCACCGCTACACCTATCGTGACGCCGAGCGAAGGGCGCGGCGACTGGCCAAGGCACTGATCCGCCTCGGGGTCGCGCCGGGCGACCGGGTCGCGACGCTGGCCTGGAGCACCCATCGTCATTTCGAACTCTATTACGCGATCGCCGGCATCGGCGCGGTCTGCCATACGATCAACCCGCGCCTGTTTGACGATCAAATCGTCTACATCGTCAACCACGCCGCCGATCGGCTGTTGTTTGTCGACACCACCTTTCTGCCGCTCGTCGCCCGCCTCGCGCCGCGTCTGCCGAGCGATTGCCGCATCGTGCCGCTCGGCCCGTGCGAAGCGCCGCCCGCGATCGGCCTCCCGGTCCTGCCGGTCTATGAAGCTCTGCTGGCCGCAGAGGATGAGGATTTCGCCTGGCCCGAATTCGACGAGCGCACGGCGGCGGCGCTGTGCTACACCTCGGGCACCACCGGCCACCCCAAAGGCGCCCTTTACAGCCACCGCTCGACGGTGCTGCACGCCTATGCCATCTCGCTGCCCGACGCGATTGCAATTTCCGCACGCGATGTCGTCTGCCCGGTCGTCCCGCTGTTTCACGTCTGCGGGTGGGGTGTCCCGTTTGCGGCGCCGATGAACGGCGCCAAGCTGGTGCTGCCGGGCCCGCGCCTCGACGGCGAGAGCCTCTACCAGCTGTTCGAGGCCGAAGAGGTCACCTATGCCCTTGGGGTGCCGACGATCTGGCTCGGTTTCGAGGCCTATCTCGACGCCTCGGGGGCGCGTTGTTCGTCGCTGCGGCGGCTGTTGTCGGGCGGCTCGGCGGTGCCGCCGTCGATGGTCGCGGCGTTTGCCCGCCGCGGGATCGAATTGCGCCAGGGTTGGGGCATGACCGAGATGAGCCCGCTCGGCACCGCCGCGGCGCTGAAGCGCAAGCATGCCGCTCTCGGCGCCGATGCCCTGCTCGCCATCCAGGCAAAGCAGGGGCGGCCGGTGTTCGGCGTCGAGATGAAAATCGTCGACGACGAAGGCCGCACATTGCCGGATGACGGCAAGTCGATGGGCGAGTTGTTGGTGCGCGGGCCCTGGATCATCAGCGCGTATTTCGCCGACGAAGCGGCGAGCGCGGCGGCGATCGAGCCGGACGGCTGGTTCCACACCGGCGACATGGCGACGATCGATGGCGATGGCTACATGCAGATCACCGACCGCCGCAAGGACGTGATCAAATCGGGCGGCGAGTGGATCAGCTCGATCGATCTGGAAAACGCCGCGGTGGCGCATCAGGACGTCGCCGAGGCCGCGGTGATCGCCGTGCCCGATCCGCGCTGGGGCGAGCGCCCTTTGTTGATCGTGACGGCGCGGGACGGGCGGCAACCCGAGCGGGCGGCGCTGATCGAGCATTTGGCCACGCAGTTCCCAAAATGGATGCTGCCCGACGACGTCGTCGTGGTCGACGAGTTGCCGCACACCGCCACCGGCAAAGTCATGAAGACGCGGCTGCGCGAACTCTATGGGCGGCGCTGAGCCGCGGCCGCCAGGCGCGCCGCGACGCAGGTCCGCCGAGCGCCGCGAATTTAAAACAACATCGGGTAGAACAGGCTGAACGCTGCTTGACCGGGCGTGGCGGCGGGAATATCTGAGCTTGCTTTGAGGCCGCCGCGGCGCCATCGCCGCTCTATTTGGCGAGTGACCTGATGCTCAATATTGGCATGAATTTAACAGAGGCTCTGGAGCAGTCCTTCAAATCTTACAATGATGGCGAATACGTGGAAGTCGAGCGCTTATGTTCCGCCATTCTCACGGTCGATCCGACCTCCGTGAATGCACTTCACTTGCTGGCGATGGCCCAATCACAATTGGGACAGGCAAATTCGGCTCTTTCTTATTACGACCAGGTGCTGGCGATTGCTCCGAACCACGACGAGGCCCTCAACAATCGCGGCACAATCCTGCACGAGCTGGGCCGTTTCGACGAAGCTTTGGCGAGTTACGACCGGGCGCTCGAATACCGGCCGCGCTATCCCGAAGCCCTCAACAATCGCGGCACTGCGCTCTTTGAATTGCGTCGTTTCGACGAGGCGCTGGAGAGTTACGACCGGGCGCTGGCGCTCAACCCGCACTATGCCGAGGCGCTCAATAATCGCGGCAACACGCTCCAGGAGCTCGGCCGTCTCGAGGAGGCGTTGGAGAATTACAACCGCGCCCTGGCGCTGCGACCGGACTATGCCGAAGCGCTCAACAACCGCGGGATCGCGCTTCGGGCGCTCGAACAATTCGCGGAGGCGCTGGCGAGCTTTGACCGGGCGCTGGCGCTGAAGCCCGATTATGCCGAAGCCTACAGCAATCGCGGCGTCGCATTGCGGGAACTGGGGCGCGTTGTTGAAGCCCTGGATAATTTCGACCAAGCGCTCGCACTCAACCCGCGCTATCCCGAAGCGTTGAACAACCGCGGCAATGCTCTGCAGGAACTCGGCCGGTTCCGCGAGGCCATGGAAAGCTATGATCGGGCCCTCGCTTTGCGCGCCGATTTTCCTGACTGTCAGGTCAGCCGCGCTTTCTTGCTGTTGCTGACCGGCCGTTTTACCGAGGGTTGGCCGGCCTATGAATGGCGCCGACGGCACGAGAGCTGGGCCAGCCGTTCGCTGCCGGGCCCGGAATGGACCAAGGGCGGCCCGCTCCCGCGGCGGCTGCTGCTTTATTCTGAGCAAGCGTTCGGCGACACGATCCAGTTCTCGCGCTTGGCAAGCGCTGTTGCGGCCCAGGGCGTCGAAGTCGTCCTCGAAGTTCAGCCCGCCCTGGCGCGGCTGCTCAGCTGTCTGCGGAACACCAAGGTCATTCCCCGCGGGGCGCCGTTGCCCGCATTCGACGCGCAGCTGCCGCTGATGAGCGTGCCGAACGTGCTGGGGCTAACCCCCGAAAGCCTGCCGCCAGACACGCCCTATCTGTTCGCCGAGCCGGATCTGGTAGGCGCCTGGGCAAGACGCCTGCCCAGCCGCGGCTTGCGGGTCGGCATCGTCTGGCATGGCAAGACCCGGGAAAGCCGCTCGATCCCGTTGCGGGCTTTTGCCCCGCTCTGCGATATCCCCGGTCTGACCCTGATCAGCTTGCAGAAATATGATGGAATCGATGAGCTCGAAAATCTGCCGCCCGGCATGAGGGTGGTAACCTTGGGCGAGCCATTCGACAGCGGTGAAGATGCGTTCATCGACTGCGCCGCGGTGATGATGAACCTCGATTTGGTGATCTCATGCGATACCGCCACCGCCCATCTCGCCGGCGCGCTCGGCCGCCCGGCATGGATCGTCCTCGAACACGTGTCCGATTGGCGGTGGATGATCGATCGTGACGATACGCCCTGGTATCCCACCGCCCGGCTCTTCCGTCAGCGCCGCCGGACGGATTGGGACGAGGTGTTTCAACGGATCGCTGGTGAACTGATGCGCATGCAAGCGTCAAAAGGACCGGCTCGCGAACTCCTCGCTCGGCAGCCCCGGCGCAGCCCCGATCCATCCGCGGTCGCGCCGCCGGGGACGGTGCCCGTTCCCGTTTCTTTCGGCGAGCTGATCGACAAGATCACGATACTGGAAATCAAGCGCGAACGGATCGGCGACCGGCACCGGGCCGGCAATATCCGCGCGCAACTCGATCTGTTGACCGCCGCTCTTGCCCGCTTTCCCGATCTTCCGCCCCGCGCCGGCGAATTGGTGGCGGAGCTGCGTTTGATCAATCAGGCGCTGTGGGAGATCGAGGATCGGATCCGCGCCTGCGAGGCGGCGCACGATTTCGGCGAACGGTTTATCCAGCTCGCCCGCGGCGTCTACATGTCCAACGATCGGCGCAGCGCGGTCAAACGCGAGCTGGACGAGCTCGCCGGCTCTGCCATCGTCGAAGAGAAATTGTACTCTCCCACGACGTAGCCCGGTTTTCCGCGCGGCCTGCCTTCACGACGCTCGCACCCGGCTGAGGAGCGCGGTGCGGCCTATGCCAAGCGGCCGGATCGCTGGTCTTGCGAATTTGACGGTTGATCCGTTCTTACGTCGTTATGCCCGCCCGCTGAGACGAACGTCCAGGGCGAGCCACATGCCACGACCCGGGCCCCCGCCTTCGCGGGGGCGACCGGCGAATGGGAGCGACCCGCCTCGAAACACCCCAGCCGCTGCTGCCCGCGCACGGTCGCGATCGTAGCGGGGCGCGGCGCTTGGCGGAGCGCCGGCGATATTGGCCCGACCGCCTTTCGCCCCTATTTTGCAGCCCATGACCGTCACCGTCCGCTTCGCGCCGTCGCCGACCGGGTTTCTGCATATCGGCGGGGCGCGCACCGCGCTGTTCAACTGGCTGTTTGCCCGCCATCACCGCGGCGTCTTCCGGCTGCGCATCGAGGATACCGACCGCCTGCGCTCGACCCCGGAAGCGATCGATGCGATCATCGATGGGCTCGAATGGCTCGGTCTCGACTGGGACGGCGAGGTCGTCTACCAATTCGCCCGGGCCGAGCGGCATGCCGCGGTGGCTCGGCAATTGTTGGGCCAGGGCCGCGCCTATTACTGTTTTTGCACGCCGGCCGAACTGGCGGCGATGCGGGAGAAGGCGCGGGCCGAAAAGCGGTCGGTGCGCTACGACGGCACCTGGCGCGACCGCGACCCGGCGCAGGCCCCGCCCGGGGTGGCGCCGGCGATCCGGCTCAAGGCGCCGCAGACCGGTGCGACGACGATCCACGACCATGTCCAGGGCGAAGTCACCGTCGCCAACAGCGAACTCGACGACCTGATCATTCTGCGCGCCGACGGCACCCCGACCTACAATCTCTCGGTCGTCGTCGACGACCACGACATGGGCATCACCCATGTGATCCGCGGCGACGACCACCTCAACAACGCCTTCCGCCAGACGCAGATCTATCGGGCGCTCGACTGGCCGGTGCCGGAATTTGCCCATGTGCCGCTGATCCACGGTCCCGACGGCGCCAAATTGTCGAAGCGCCACGGGGCGCTGGGCGTCGAGGCCTACCGCGAGATGGGCTATTTGCCGGAGGCGCTGCGCAACTACTTGTTGCGGCTCGGCTGGAGCCATGGCGACGACGAGATCATCTCGACCGCGCAGGCGATCGAATGGTTCGACCTCGACGCGATCGGGCGCGCTCCGGCGCGGTTCGATGTCGCGAAGCTCGGCAACCTGAACGGGCATTATCTCCGCATGGCCGAGGATCAGCGCCTTGTGGCGCTTGTCGCAACCGAACTCGAGAAGACCATGGATCGCCGGCTCGACGTGGCCGAACGCGAGCGGTTATTGCGGGCGATGCCCGAGCTCAAACTACGCCCCAAAACCGTGGTCGAGCTTGCCGCCAATGCCCGCTTTCTGGTGGCAAAGCCGCCGCTGGCGATCGACCCCAAGGCGGCGAAATTGCTGACCCCGGAAGCGCGGGCGCTGCTCGCGGCGCTGGTTCCGGTGCTGCGCGCGGGCGACTGGCAGGCGCCGGCGCTGGAGAGGGCGGTGCGCAGCTTTGCCGCCGCGCATGGCGTTCAGCTCGCGAGCCTCGCTCAGCCGCTGCGCGCGGCGCTGACCGGAACGACGGCCTCACCCGGCCTCTTTTTCGTCATGGAGGTGCTGGGCCGACAAGACACGCTGGAACGGATCACCGCCGCGGTTTCGAGGGCCGACTGACGCGGGCGCCGTTTCGCACTTGCGAACGTTTGCCAAGGGGGACGGCGGGGACTATTTTCGGCGCTCGAATTCGGGTATCGCCCGCGAGCGTGGCAAGGAGAGGCGCGACAATGGACGGGAACAATCTGACGGCCGGAACCATGACCCTCACCGACAACGACACCGGCAAATCGGTCGAGTTGCCCGTCCTGCACGGGACGGTCGGGCCCCGCGTCGTCGACATCCGGCGGCTCTACACCCAGATGGGCTGTTTCACCTACGACCCCGGGTTTATGGCCACCGCCGCTTGTCGCTCGAGCATCACCTATATCGACGGCGACGAAGGGATCTTGATGTATCGCGGCTATCCGATCCAGGAATTGGCCGAAAAGAGCGATTTCCTCGAAGTCGCCTATCTGCTGCTCAACGGCGAACTGCCGACCGCAAAAGAGAAGGCGCAATTCGTCCACGACATCACCCACCACACGATGGTGCACGAACAGTTGCGCTCGTTCTTCCAGGGCTTCCGGCGCGATGCCCATCCGATGGCGGTGATGTGTGGCGTGGTCGGGGCGCTGTCGGCGTTTTATCATGATTCGACCGATATTCATGATCCTTATCAAAGAATGGTCGCGTCCTATCGTCTGATCGCCAAAATGCCGACCATCGCGGCCATGGCCTACAAGTATTCCCAAGGCCAACCATTTATTTACCCCGACAATTCTCTTGGCTACGCCGAAAACTTTCTGCGGATGACCTTTGCCGTACCGTGCGAAGAGTACAAGGTCAACCCGGTGGTGGCGCGTGCGCTCGACCGCATCTTCATCCTGCACGCCGACCACGAGCAGAACGCGTCGACCGCGACCGTACGCAATGCCGGATCGAGCGGGGCCAATCCATTTGCCTGTATCGCCGCCGGCATCGCCTCGCTGTGGGGCCCGGCGCATGGCGGCGCCAACGAGGCGGTGCTGAAGATGCTCGCCAAGATCGGCGACAAGAAGAACATCCCCGAATTTATCCGTGAGGTAAAAGAAAAGAGCGAAATCGAATACGGTTTCGGTCACCGCGTTTACAAAAACTACGACCCCCGCGCCCGGGTATTGCGCGACAGCTGCCACGAAGTGTTGGCGGAACTGGGCATCAAGAATGATCCGATGCTCGATTTGGCGATGGAGCTGGAAAAGATCTCGCTAAGCGACGATTATTTCATCACGCGAAAACTGTATCCCAACGTCGATTTCTATTCGGGGATCATTTTGAAAGCCATTGGCTTCCCGACCTCCATGTTCACCGCATTGTTCGCGATCGCGCGCACGGTCGGGTGGGTCGCGCAATGGCAGGAGATGCTCGAAGACACCGACGCCAAGCTGATGCGCCCGCGACAGTTGTTCATGGGCTCCGACGAGCGGCACTACATTCCGATCGAAGAGCGCCGGTAGCGGACCGGCGTGGCGAGTGGCGGGTTGCGGCGACGACGGGGCGGGCGCCGCCGAGCGGCACGCGAGGCGCAACCCCGGCGCCGGCGACAACCGCCTAAGAAGGGCGTACAGCGCGGGTCACGGCCACCGATTTGGCCGGTTTCTGCTTAAAGACCCGCGCTCCACGCCGCGCCTTCCGCGGATGAGCCTGTGGCGGCGCACGAGTCGCGCGGGCAATCAAACGCAAACCAAAGGGGAGAGGGAGGAAGAAAATGGCCGAAATTCTCGGTTTGGGATGTACGCACCGGCCGCTGATGCTGCGCCGCAACGAAGACTGGACCGGCATGATGCGCACCGCGCTCGCCGACCCCGACATGCCGGCGGCGATGAAGGATCCGGCCAACTGGCCGGCGCCGTTGCGCGAGGAGTTGGGTGAGGATTGGGGTGCGGCGGCGGCGGCGCGGGCGCGCGAGGTCTATCGCCGTCATTTCGCCGAGGCGCGCCGGGCGCTCGACGATTTCAAACCCGATGTCGTGGTGATGTTTGGCGACGACCAGTACGAAAACTTCAAAGAGGACATCGTTCCGCCCTTTGCCGTATTGGCCTATGAGGATCGCGACATCCAGCCGTGGAAGCATCGCCGCACCCCCGACAATCCATGGGGCGAGCCCGCTGACCAGACGTTTCGCCTGCGCGGCCACCGTGCCGCCGGCAAATACCTGGCGAGCGGGCTGATCGAGAGCGGCGTCGACATCGCCTACGCCTACCAGCCGCTGCATCATCCGCTCGGCCATGCGTTCGAAAACACGATCCTGCTGCTCGACGACGACCGCCGCGGCTTTGACTATCCGCTGGTGCCGTTTTCGGTGAATTGCTACGGACGCCGGGTCAATGCCGCGCGCGGGTTGCGGCTGCCGCTGGCGCTGCGCAACGACATCCGCAATCTCGACCCGCCTTCGCCCAATCCCGGGCGTTGCATGGCGGTGGGCGCCGCGGTTGCCCGGGTCATGGCGCAAAGCCCGTGGCGCACCGCGCTCGTCGCCTCGTCGAGCTGGTCGCATTCGTTCTTGACCGAAAAGAATTACCAGCTGTGGCCTGACGTCGCGGCCGACCGGCGGCTTTACGACGCGCTCCGCAAGGGCGATTACGCGCTGTGGCACAATTATACGACCGACGAGATCGAGGATAGCGGCCAGCACGAGGTGCTGAACTGGTTCTGTCTGCTGGGGGCGATGGAAGAGCTCGGCCGCAAGCCGGACCGCTCGACGTTTATCGAGACTTGGGCTTTCGTCTCCCCGGTCGTGTTCGCCTATTACTTGCCGTAAGCCGGCGCCGTTGCGCGACCGCGCGCCGTCGGTACCGGCGGGGCGCGGTTGCGGCCCGAGACGGCCTGCTCCCGAGCGCGCGCCCCGACGCCTCGCCAGTGCCGCTTCGCGGCGGCCGCTCAGACCACCGGCGAGCGTCCGCCGTCGACGTTGATGGCGCAACCGGTGACGTAAGAGGCGGCATCGGAGGCGAGGAAACAGGCGATATTGGCGAATTCCTCGGCGCGTCCCATGCGGCCCATCGGCACCCCGCGCCCGGCCTCGGCCACGTATTGTTCAAAGCCGACATTGGGCCGCTCACGATCGTAACGTCGCCGGATCTGGTCGCTGACAATGACCCCGACATGCAGCGAGTTGACCAGCACGTTGTGCGGTGCGCCTTCGTGCGACAAGACCTTGGTGAACGCCATCTGCGCCGCCCGGCTGACCGAGGTCGGGGCGCTGTCGGCGCCCGGCGCCTTAGCGCCGATGTTGAGCACGGCGATGATCCGGCCCCAGCGGCGCTGCTTCATCTGCGGAAACACCAGCCGCGAAAACCGGATCTGGGCAAACAGCTTGAGATCGAGATCGGCCTGCCACATCTCGTCGGTGATTTCTTCGGACGGGCCGCGGGTCGACTGACCGGCATTATTGACAAAGATATCGATCTTGCCGAAAGCCGACATCGCCTCGTCATAGGCGCGGCGGATATCGGCCGCCTTTGCGACGTCGGCGCTGATCGCGGCGACCTTGGCCTTGGCGCCCTTCTCGACCTGTCTTTTGGCCTCGGCCAAGGTCTCGGGGCTGCGCGCCACGATCGCAACATCGGCGCCGGAAGCGGCAAAGCGCTCGGCCATCGCCAGTCCCAGCCCTTTGCTGCCGCCGGTAATCAGGGCGCTTCTCCCATCCAGCCGAATTTCCATGACCCTTGCTCCTTTGTTTGGGGGTGAACTACGCTGTCAGCCGCTCGACCGTCGCGAATTCTTCGGCGCTGAGCCGCCACGCCCCGGCGGCGCGCACATTGCTTTCGACCTGCTCGGGCCGGGTGGCGCCGGCGATCACGCTCGCCACCGGCGGCCGGCTCAGGAGCCAGCCGAAAGCGAGATCGATCAGTGTGTGGCCGCGCTCGGCGGCAAAGCCGGCGAGCCGCTCGATCTGCTGCCACACCGTCTCGCCGCGGTATCGGTCCGCCGCGCGTGGCGTCGAGGCAAGCCTCGTACCGGTCGGCGGCGGCGCGCCGCGCCGGTATTTGCCGGTCAGAAGCCCATCGGCGAGCGGACGGAACGGGATCAACCCCAACCCATAAGCCTCGATCATCGGCAGCATGTCGGTTTCGAGGTCGCGCGCCAACAGGCTGTATTCTTCCTGGCAGCAAATGAAATGATTGAGATTGAAGTGGCGCGCGGTCCATTGCGCCTCGACAACCTGCCACGCCGGCAGGGTCGAACAGCCGAGATAGCGCACCTTGCCCTGGCGCACGAGATCGTCGAGAGCGCGCAGGGTTTCTTCGATCGGCGTCGAGGGGTCGGGCTGGTGTTGCTGGTAGAGATCGATCCAATCGGTGCCAAGCCGGCGCAGGCTCGCCTCGACCGCGCTGATGATGTAATGCCGCGAGGCCCCCTCCGCCCGCCCGGAAGCATCCATCGGCCGCGCGAATTTGGTCGCCAGCACAATGTCTTTGCGACGCGGCCCGAGAATTTGGCCGAGATAGGTTTCGGCCGCGCCGCGCGGGTCGCCATAGGTGTCGGAGGTATCGAAAAAAGTGATGCCGAGGTCGAGCGCCTTGTGCACGACCGCCTGGGTCGCGCCAAAATCGATGCGGCCGCCGAAATTGTTGCAGCCGAGCCCGACCGCCGAAACCTTGAGACCCGATATCCCGAGATTGCGCTGTTCCACAGGCTCCCCTTGCCGCAGCGGCGCGTCCGGGGCGCGCCGCGCCGACACTAACGGGCTTTGGGGGGGAGGAAAAGGCTCCACTGCCCGGTGGCCCCGGCCGGCCCGAACCTGGTCCGTTTACAAGCCGCGTCCATTTGAACAAAATCGAGCCGAACGCAAGATACGCCGCGCCTGAGCGGCTGCCGGGGAGATCGCCTATGGAACTCAAGCCGCCGCAAGGCGGGACGACACGGCTATGGTACCTGCTCCTGCTGCTGCCGTTCGTCGCCATGTTTTGGGTGTCGAGCTACAACCGGGTCGAGCCGCAATGGGGCGGCATCCCGTTTTTTTATTGGTACCAGCTGTTGTGGATCCCGATCGGAGCCGGCCTCACTCTGATCGTGTACTACGCCACCCGGCAGAAGTCGTGAGCGGTAGAGCACCATGCCGATCAACTGGCCCGCCCTTGCCGTTTTTGTCTTGTTGTTTGCCCTGATCACGGTGCTCGGCTTTGTCGCCGTTCGCTGGCGGCGCGGCGATCTCGATTTGCTGCACGAATGGGGCCTTGCCGGCAGTCGCTTTGGAACCCTTATCACCTGGTTTCTGCTCGGCGGTGACCTGTATACCGCCTACACCTTTATTGCCGTGCCGGCGTTGATGTTTGGCGCCGGGGCGCTCGGCTTTTTCGCCGTGCCCTATACGATCATGGTTTATCCGTTTGTGTTTGTCGTGTTTCCGCGGCTGTGGTCGGTGGCGCGCCGGCACGGTTACATCACCGCCGCCGATTTCGTGCGCGGCCGCTATGGCAACAAATGGCTGGCGCTTGCCGTGGCGATTACCGGCATTGTGGCGACGATGCCCTATATCGCTCTGCAGCTGGTTGGCATTCAGGTGGTGATTGCCGCGCTTGGGATCGGCGGCGGCGGGCTTGCCGGCGACCTGCCGCTGGTCATCGCGTTTGTGATCTTGGCCGCCTTCACCTATACGAGCGGCTTGCGGGCGCCGGCTGCGATCGCGATCGTCAAGGACGTCTTGATCTGGGTGACGGTGATTGTGGCGATCGTCGCGATCCCGGTGCAACTCGGCGGCTATGCCAAGGTTTTTGCCGCGGTTCCGGCGGCCAAGCTGCTGTTGCCGGCGCCGCAAGGGCCGAGCCTGGGTCTTTACAGCGCCTATGCGACCTTGGCCTTTGGCTCGGCCCTGGCCCTGTTCCTCTACCCGCATTCGGTGACCGGGGTGTTGTCGGCCAGCAACCGCGAGGCGATCAGCCGCAACGCCGCGTTTCTGCCCGCCTATTCGTTCCTGCTGGCCCTGATCGCACTGCTCGGATTTATGGCGCTTGCCGCCGGCGTCGCCAAGGCGCCGCAATTTGCCCCGCTGATCCGCCAATACGGGCCGAATGCGTCGGTTCCGGCATTGATCCTGGCGATGTTCCCATCGTGGTTCGCCGGGGTGGCGTTTGCCGCGATCGCGATCGGCGCGCTGGTGCCGGCCGCAATTATGTCGATCGCCGCGTCCAACCTGTGGACGCGCAATGTCTATCGCGAATTTCTGCGCCCCGAGTGCAGCCCCGCCGACGAGGCGCGGATGGCCAAGCTCGTATCGCTGATCGTCAAATTCGGCGCCTTGGTTTTTATCCTCGGCCTGCCGCTGCAATACGCGATCCAGCTGCAGCTGCTCGGCGGGGTGTGGATCATCCAGACCTTGCCCTCGGTCATCGTCGGGCTGTACACGCGCTGGTTTCATGACCGGGCGCTGTTTTTGGGCTGGCTCGCCGGCATTGTCGCCGGCACCGCGATGGCCGCCTCGCAGCAATTCAAGCCGATCTATCCGCTGCATCTCGCCGGGTTGACGATCCCGACCTATGCCGCTTTCGCCTCGCTGGTCGTCAACTTTATCGTCGTCATCGTGCTGACCCCGATCTTCACCGCGTCCGGCGCCGAGCGCGGCCGCGACCAGACCGAGACCGGCCATTATGTCTAGGCGCTCGGTCCCGGGAGGCGCGCCGTGCTGCACCCCATAAAACGCCGGCGGCGGGCCGGCCGCGACCCCATTGCCGGAGGGCTTGCGGCCGCTGTATCCGGCGGCGCCCGCTTTTCGTAGAATGCCGCGTCGGTTCGCCGGCAACCGGTTCTCGCAAGGAGGAGCCGCCCAATGATCTACGAAGTCCGCACCTATACGCTGCGTCCCGGAACCCTCGCCGAATTCGAAGAGCGCTATCAAAGGCGCCTGCCGTCGCGCCTCAAGCACTCGCCGCTGGGCGCCTTCTGGCATACCGAGTTCGGGCCGCTGAACCAGGTTGTCCATGTCTATCCCTATGACGACCTCCAGCATCGCACCCGGGTCCGGACCGCGATGGCGCAAGACGCCGAACGCAACGCGCTCCCCGGCGGCCAGGACCTGATCGTCGAACAACAGGCCGAAATCGTGATCCCGGCGCCGTTCATGCGGCCGCTCGGCAGCCGCGACTACGGGAGCGGCAATGTCTATGAAATGCGTACTTACACCTATGCGCCGGGCGATTTGCCCAAGGTGCTCGACGCCTGGAGCAAGGCGATCGAGGCGCGTGAACGGTTCTCGCCGCTGGCGGCCTGCTGGACCAGCGAACTCGGCGGGCTCAACCGCTTTACCCATATCTGGGTGTACAAGGATCTGAACGAGCGGGCCCGCATTCGCGACGAATCCCGCCGCCCCGGCACCGGCTGGCCGCCGCAGGCCGGCGTCCGTCCGGTCCGGCAGGAAAATAAGCTGCTCGTTCCGGCGTCGTTCTCGCCGGTGCGATAGGCCGAGGGATCGCGGTGAGTTTCCCTCGCTCCGGTGCAACGGAGCGAGGGCCGCGCCCCGCTCCGCGGTTTGCGGCGGAGCGGATGGGCACCGCGAAGGCTGGGTGAAGCGCCGATCGCGGCGCTGGCCGCGGAATGCGGCGCAAGCAAGAGACGCCCGCCGCTATGCGACCGCGCCGGGTCGCGGCTCGCTCTTGAAAAATATCAACGTATTGGTTCGCGGTTGCCGATCGTTGTCAGCCGCTATCCGCGGCCGGCCGATTAAAACAAATGATGCCAGCAAGCATCATCGCCCCTTTCCCCGTTCGCGCCGGCCCCCGGTAGACCGCAGGTCAGGCGATCGGCTGCGCGCCGATAAAGTCGAGGGTCGCGGCGGCGCAGCGTTCGGCGTGGGTGGCGGCGACATGATAGGAATCGCCGGGCAAGACCAATAGCCGCGACCCCGCGATCTGTTCCTGCCAGGCGCGGGTCTCGGCGACCGAGGCAAGCCCGCTGCCCTCGGTGGTAATGACCAAGGTCGGGCAGCGGATCTTGGGCAAGTCGGCGCGGATGTCGGCGCAGGCGATGGTCTGCATAAAGCCGATCTGGGTCGAGACCGCGGTGCGGGCCATGAATTGGATCCACCACTCGACACCGGCGGGCGGGAATTCGCTGCCGAGCCTTCCGCCCATCGTGCGCCGCGCCCAGGGTTCAACCCCTTCGCGCTCGAATTGCGCGGCAAGTTCGGGGGCGCGTTCGGCGGCGCCGGCGCGCAGTGGCGGTGGCGTGCCGACGACGGTCAGGCTCGCGACCCGATCGGGCCGGCGGGCGGCGAAGGCGCGGGCGATCGTGCCGCCGATCTTGGCGCCGATCAGATGAAACCGCGCCACCCCGAGATCGTCCATCAGCCGCGCGTAGTCGTCGATGATCACATCGAGCGTCCAGCGAAAATCGCGCGGCATCGGCGTCGAGCGGCCAAAACCGCGCATGTCAGGCCGCACGACCCGGTAGCGGCGGGCCAAGACCGGCACCCAGGCATGCCAAGCCAGCCCGCTCTCGGCGTTGCCGTGCAGCATCAGCACCGTTTCCGGCGGGCGCCATGGGTCGGTGAAATCGTCGATCGCGTAATACATGTCGAGATCGTCGGTGGGTTTGAAGACGGGCATGGGCGATCCTCCCTGAACAATCCCGACCCGGGGCGCGGCTGCCTTTTCTGCCCCTCACCGCGATCCGCTCCCCGTCGGGGAATGGCGCAACCGCACCGGCCGGGCGGGCGGGTCGCCCGAGCCCCGCACCCCGAAGCGCGGGTCCCACCGGCCCGATCAGACGCGCCGGTGGGAAAGCGCGCCGCCCCGGGTCAGGCGCGCAGGCCGTGGTAATAGCTGTTGCGCAACACCCGGCCGGGCAGCGCCCCGCTATGCTTGCCGTTTTCGAGCAGCACCTCGCCATTGACGATCGTCATCATGATCCCCTGCGCCGGCTCTTTGATGCGCTTGGCGCCGGTCGGGAAGTCGTGCACGACTTCGAGCGGCAGCGGCTTGACCGTGTCGGGGTCGAAGATCGTGATGTCGGCCACCATGCCCGGGCGCAGCAGCCCGCGGTCATAGAGCCCGAAAATCGAGGCGGAATCGAAGGTCAGCCGCCGCACCGCCTGCTCCAAGGTCATGACCTGCTTTTCGCGCACCCACTCGGCCAACAGCCGGGTCGAGAACCCGAAGCCGCTTTGGAACTGGACATGGGCGCCGCCGTCGGACAACCCGATGACCGCATTCGGATAGGTCAGGATCTTGCTGACCGCCTCGTCATCGACATTGTTCTCGCCGTGCAGCCATTCGCTGTCGAGGTTCTCCTCGATTGCCAAATCCAAAAACGCGTCGATGATGCCTTTGCCCTGCATCTTGGCGATCTCGCCCAGGGTCTTGCCTTCATATTGCTTGTTCTTTGGCAACACCGCGGTCTGCAGCACCATGTAATCCCACCAGGTGGTGCAGATGCCGGGCGGCATTTTGTCGACTTTGAACTCGACCGCCTCGGCATGGAGCTGTTTGCGGATATCCGGGTCGGCATAGGCCTTCAGCATCGCTTCGGGCGACGACAGACAGATCGGATGCCACACCGGCAAGCCGCGGAAGGTCTGGGTGTTGCGCATCGTGAAGCTGTCGACGATGCGGTTGGGGGTGCACATCGGATAGGCGCGGATGCCGCGGGCGGTGGTCGCATCGACTTGCGCCATCTGCTTTCGCCATTCGTCGGGCCGACGCATCGACTGGTTGAGATTGTTGTAGACAACCGTGCGCCCGGTCGCCTCCGACAACCGGCTCATCAGCGCGTTTTTCATCTCCGCGCCATTGCCGCCGCCCGATTGGATGATGCCGGTGCCGAGTTCGCGCAACACCTCGCCAAGGGCGAAGATCTCCTTTTCCTCGGCCCACAGCGCCGGGATCAGCACCCCTTGCGGGTCGAAATGGCCCTGGTTGCGCGACACCGAGACGCCGAGCGCGCCGGCCTTGATGCCGTCGCGCACCAGTTCTTGCATCTGTTTGATCTCGTCATCGCTGGCCGCGCGCTTTTGGCAATCGTCGCCCATCACGTAATAGCGCACCGCGGTATGGCCGATCAGGGTGCCGACATTGACGCCGAGATGATGGTCAAGCTGGTCGAGATATTGCGGCACCGTCTCCCAGCCGAATTCGATCGTGCGCAACACCTCCATCGGGATGGCTTCGACATAAGAGAGGAATTCGGCGAGCCGGTCCTCCTTGCCCTTCCTGACCGGCGCCAGGGACAGCGAGCAATTGCCGAAAATGACGGTGGTGGCGCCGTGATCGCAAGAATAGGTGCACAAGGGGTCCCAGGTGACCTGTGCATCGTAATGGCAATGATTGTCGATAAAGCCGGGAGCCACGACATGGCCGCTGGCGTCGATCGTGCGGGTGGCGGGCCCGGACAGCTTGCCGATATCGACGATCTTGTCGTCCTTGATCCCGACATCGCCGCGAAAACCCGGCATGCCCGAGCCGTCGACGATGCGCCCGTTTTTAATCAACAAGTCATAGGCCATTTGCGGTTCCTTTCGTTGGCTGATCCCGACCCGACTTTTCTTTGTCAAAGCTTAGCACGGGCTGCGGCAACGCTGCGCACCGCGAATTCGACAACAGGGCCTGCCCGCGCCGCATGGCTGCCACATGATTCGCCCCTCGACCCTGGCCAAGGTTGGCCCAACCGCCGGGCGGACCAGGCCGGCCCTGACCACCCTACCCAAGGTTTAGAGCGTCTATCGCCCCGCTGTAAAATACAGCGAGTTTACAGCGAATACGTCACCCGAGGTTGAATAACCCTCACCGGCCGCAGCGCGACGGCCGCCGCCGCTGCGGTGCGGGCCGCCACAACGCTCGAACATACAATCGGTTGATGGCAATTTCGCGATCGTTGCAGCACCGCGGACGGCGCATGCCGCCGAACCGAACCGGTTACGCTCAGCCTCGGGTTGCAAGGCGGTGCCCTCGCCTTCACCATTGAGCGTTGATTGACATCACCGGGAGGAAACAATGCAGCAGAACATCCGGCGATCCTTGTCGCGCCGCTCGATCCTGGCAACGGGTGTCGGGTTTGCCGGCCTTGGCGCGCTTCCCCGCAAGGTCGCGGCGCAGCCGGCCAAAGCCGCGACCGCCGCGCCGGCGAGTGTGGTCAGCAACCCGCCGCGCGATTGGACGCCCGGGCATCCCTCGATTTATCCCGACCCCGACGTGATCGTGGTCGATCCCTCATTCAATCTGGTACGCCGGGCGATCGCACCGATCCAGCGGGTATGGACCGGCGCCTTGTGGGCGGAGGGGCCGGCCTGGTCAAGCCAGGGTCAATACCTCGTGTTCAGCGACGTCTCGGGCAATACCCAATATCGCTACATCTGGGACGACGGACGGGTCACGCCGTTCCGCAAGCCATCCTACAACACCAACGGCAATAGCTTTGATTATCAAGGCCGGCAGCTCTCTTGCGAGGATTTCTTTCGCCGCGTCGTGCGCTGGGAGCATGACGGCACGCTGACCGTGATCGCCGACAATTACCAGGGCAAGCCGCTCAATTCGCCCAATGATCTGGTGCCCCATCCTGACGGCAGCATCTGGTTTACCGACCCGCCTTACGGCGACTCGATCCCCGAGGGCCATCCCGACGAGGCCGGCGGTCCGGCCAACCCGCAGGGCCTTCTCAACCCCCGCATCGGCGCCGAAAATGCCGGGGCGATCGGCGGCCGCAAGCGCGAACTGCCGACCAATGTCTACCGCTGGGACCCGAGCGGCCGGCTCGAAGTGGCGATCGGCGAAGAACAGCTCCCCGATCCCAACGGCATCTGCTTCTCCCCCGATCATCGTACGCTTTACGTGATCAGCACCGGCAAAGGCCCGGGCGACAGCGGAGCCGGCGGCAATCGCGTAATCTTTGCCTTTGATATGCAGGGGACGCGGCCGGTCAACCGGCGCCTGTTTACTGATATGATGGTCGACGGGGTCAAATGCGGGCCCGACGGCATGCGCGCCGATGTCGCCGGCAACCTTTGGTGCAGTTCCAATGCGCCGTTGGGCTATGCCGGGGTTTTGGTGTTCAACCCGGCCGGCAAGCTGATCGGCCGTATTCGTCTGCCCGAAGTATGCGCCAATCTCGCCTTTGGCGGGCCGAAGCGCGACCGCCTGTTCATGACCGCCAGCCAGTCGCTCTATGTCCTCGAGACCCAGACCCAGGGCGCGGCGCCCGGATGATTGGGGCTTCACCCGCTCTTGCATGCACGGTCGCGGCGCGTCATCCCTATCATTCGACCGAGCGGAACACGGGCGGGGGCTGTCGATGGTGCGTGCGGCGGGAATGGCGGTCGGGGCGGGAATGGCGGCGGTCTTGCTGGCGAATGGCGCCGCTCCGGCGAGGGCGGCGCTCAGCGAGGAGGGGCTGACCCCGGGCGCCCTATCGCGGCCGCTGATCCTGGCGCAGGCCCCGGCCCCCCAGCCGCCCAATGTCGAAGCCAATATCGCCCAGCTGCACCAACGGCTCGCGATCACCCCGGCGCAGGAGCCGCAATTTAGCGCGCTTGCCAATATTATGCGCCAGAATGCGCGGATGATGCCGGCCGGCCCGCCGCCCGCCAATCTCAACGCCGTCGATGGATTGCGGCTGGCGATCCAATACGGCCAGCAGGAGATCGACGGCATGCGGCGTATGCTGCCGGCATTGCAAGCGCTCTACGCCGTGTTGACCCCGGCCCAGCGCCAGGCCGCCGACCAGGCCTTCCGACAGGGACCGGGTCAATAGCCCGGCCCCGCTCTCCTGTCGCCGCGGCTTTGAAGGAAAGGACCACCCCGATGCCCGAACATAACCCGCTGCCGCTCAACGGTTTTGTCGTGATCGATCTGACCGCCCATCGCGCCGGTCCAACCGCGGTGCGCCAGCTCGCCGATTGGGGAGCCGATGTGATCAAGGTCGAGCCGCCCGGCGAACAGGTCGACGCCACCGGCAGCCGCCGCGACGGCCCCGATTTCCAGAACCTGCACCGCAACAAGCGGTCGATGACCTTGAACCTCAAAAGCAAGCAGGGCCTCGACATCTTCTTTGAACTGGCGCGGCGTGCCGACGTGATCGTCGAGAATTACAAATCGGATGTGAAGCACCGGCTCGGCATCGATTACGAGGCGGTCAAACAGGTCAATCCGCGCATCGTTTATGGCAGCATTTCCGGCTTCGGGCAGGACGGACCCTATGCGGGTCGGGCCGGGGTCGACCAGATCGCCCAGGGCATGGGCGGGCTGATGTCGATCACCGGCCATCCCGGCCAGGGCCCGGTGCGGGTCGGGATCGCGATCAACGACACTTCGGCCGGGCTGTTGTTGGCCTATGGCATCGTGCTGGCATTGTTGGCGCGCGAGCGCAGCGGGGCGGGCCAGTGGGTCCACACCTCGCTGCTTGAAGCGCAGATCTACATGCTCGACTTCCAGGCCGCGCGCTATCTGATGAAGGGCGAAGTGGCGGGACAGGAGGGCAATTTCCACCCGACCTCGCCCGGCACCGGCATGTTCCAGACCGCCGACGGCTATATCAACCTTGCCGCCTCCGGCGACAGCCTGTGGCGGCGGTTCTGCGAGGCCGCGGGCGCGCGCGACCTGCTGGAAAATCCGGATTTTGCCAATGTCGTCGCCCGCGCCAACAACCGCGCCGCCCTGATCGCCCATCTGAACGAGATCATGCGCCGGCACAGCAGCGCCTATTGGGTCGAGCTGTTATCCAAGGCCGGGGTGCCATGCGGCCCGATCAACACGATCGACCAGGTGTTCGCCGACCCCCAGGTGCAGCATCTCGGGATCGCCAAGCCGGTCACCAATCCCAAGCTCGGACCGCAGAAAATGGTCGGCCAGCCGATCCATATGAGCGCCTATCCGCAGCCCGACGAGCTTTCCCCGACCCCGGAACAGGGCCAGCACACGGCCGAGGTGTTGCGCGACCTCGGTTACGACGACGCCGCGATCGCCGGGCTGCGCGCCGCAGGCGTCATCTAGCCAGGCGGAAGGCGGCCGCGTCGCGCACCACATGCCCGGCGGTGCGGCCGGCAAAATGCGTGCCGATCACCAGCACTGGCGTTCCGGCGAGCCGGGCCAGCATCGTCTCGCGCGTCGTGCGCGCCAATTCCGGGTCGCTGTCAGCGGTCGAGGACCATTCCGGGCGCGCGATCTGGCAGGGGTGATGCATGAAATCGCCGGTGATCAGCGCTTCTTCTGCGTCCGCGGCGATGCGCACACTGACATGCCCCGGGGTATGGCCGGGGGTCGGCACCAGGCTGACCTCGTCGCAAATCCGATGACCGGTCTCGACCAGATCGACAAGCCCGCTTTCCCAAACCGGGGCAATCGAATCGGCGAAGACCACGCCGATGTCGTCGCGATCGTGCCGCCCGGTCCAATGGGCGTATTCGACCCGGCCCATCAGATAGCGCGCATTCGGGAAGGTCGGCACCCAGCGGCCGTCGACCAGCATCGTGTTCCAGCCGACATGGTCGACATGCAGATGCGTGCACACGACCGTGTCGATCGTCTCGCGCGGGTAGCCGGCGGCGGCGAGATCGGCGAGGAATTGCGTCTGGAGCCGGTTCCAGCCGGGAATGCGGCGGCCTTCTTTGTCGTTGCCCAAGCAGGTGTCGACAATGATGCGGCGGCGCGGCGTTTCGACGACGAGCGCGTGGATGCTCATCTTGAGCCGCCCCTGCTGATCGGCAAAATCGGGACAAAGCCAGCCGATCGGACGGATTTCGTCATAGGTCGCCTGGGGCAGCAAAAACCGGCTGCCGCCCGTGACCTCGAGCTCGACGATTTTGGTGACCTTGACCCGCCCGATCCGCCACTCCATGGCTGTCCTCCCTGATGCGCGGCCGGGCCGGGGTCTTACGGCCGGCCCTGGTCCCGATCGCGGCGGCGGCTGCGGCGGGCGGCGAGGCCGGCGAATGCGGCCCGCCATCCGCGGCCAAAATTCGCCGCCGAAAAGCGGCGCGCCTCGAAGCCCGCGAGCAAGATCGTCGAGACCGACAGCGGCAGCAGAAAATAGATCCCGCGATAGGCGACGAGCGCCGCCGCCACCGCGCTGACCGGCACCTTGTCGCCGACCGCGTAGAGGATCACCAGTTCGAAGATCCCGAGCCCGCCCGGAACATGGCTCAACACGCCAAGCGCGAGAGCCGCGGCAAAGACCGCCGCGAATACAAAAAACCCGATCCCGGTCGGGGGCAGCAGCACCCACAAGACCGCCGCCGCGGCGAGCATATCGGCGGCGGTGACCGCGATCTGGCCGAGCACCAAGGTCGGTCCCGGCGGTTCGATGCGGATCCGGCCGATCGCCATCGGCCGCCGGCGCGTCGCCAGAAAAGCGAGAAAACTCGCCGCCAGGATCAGCAATGCCCCGGCCGCGGCGCGCAGCGGCTCAGGCGAGGTCCCGAGGATGGCGCTGACCCGGTCGGCGCAAAAGGCCAGCCCGATCGCGACCACGGTCGCCAGACCGATGCCGATCGCCACCGAGATGAACAGGATCACCCGCGCCACCTGGCCCGGCGACAGGCCGGCGGCGGTATAGATGCGGTAGCGGACGGCCCCTCCCGACAGCGCCCCAAAACCGACGGCGTTGCCGATCGCATAGCCGCAGAACGAGGCGAGCAGCGCCGACAACAGCGGCGGCCGGGCCCGGGCATAGGCCAGCCCGGACAGATCGTAACCGAACAGGGTCAGATAGCTGACGCCGGTGGCGGCCACCGCCAACAGCAGCGCCGAGGCCGGGGTCGCGCGCAAGGCCGCGATCAGGGCGGCGCCGCTGACATCGGCCAATGCCCGTTCCAAACCCCAGAACGCCAGCCCGGCAACGACGCAGACGACAAGCCCGGCGGCATGCCGGCGGCTGCCGAGGCGGCGCCATCCGGCACGGTTGCGGCGGTCGGAAGTGCCGGGCGGCGGTGGCGACCGAGACATGTCTAGTCGCGGCGGACCCGGCCGATCGAGCGGCAGCAACGCCGGTTGTTCCCTTGCAGCCTCGGACTCCGAAAGCTCGCCCATGCGGCGGCCGGGCCCGCCGTCCCGCCCGGGGACGCCGCCCGCGACCGACGCCATGCCCGGCCGCTCACGCCGTATAACCGAAGCCGAGCTGATTTTCAGCAGTCGCGAGCACCGGGCGGTTTCCGGGGCCTAGCCGGCAAAGCAGAAGATGCTCGCCGGCTCTTCGCTCCAATGGCGCTCGCGGCGCAGCCGGCCGGTCATCGCCTCGACATAAGGAGCCGCCGCCAACACCATCGCCATGTGCCGGTCCGACAGTTCAAGACCGGCGGCGCGGCAGGCGGCAGCGGCACGGGCGCGGGTCGCGGCGTCGCCATCGGCAAACGGCGGATCGGGCACCGGCGGCAGCGCCGGCGCAGAGGCCGCCGGCGAATCGAGCTGCGGTCGCCGGCCACGCCACGGGGTTGCCTGTTCATAGGCATGCGCCACCCGCAGCACGGTCGGTTCGGCAAAGGGCGCTGCGACAATCTGCATCGACAATGGCAACCCGTCGCGACTGAAGCCGATGCATTGGGCGAGCGCCGGACCGCCGGTGACGTTGAACGGGGTCGTCAAGGATGGCCGCTGCCAGAACTGGATCGTGCGCCAGGCGTCAAGCCGCGGCGCCGGTCCCCCGGCGGTCGCCGTGACCAGCACGTCGAACTGGTCGTAGACCGGTTTCATTTCGGCGAGCATCCGCCGTCGCTCACGCTGCGCCTCGACATAATCGCGCGCCCCGATCAGCACTGCGGGCAGCACTCGGCCGAGGAAATCCTCGCCGAACTCGCCGGTGCGGCTGCGCAGCGTCTGGTGATGCACGGCCAAAAGCTCGCTTTCGGCGATCGTCACCTTGACATCGTAATAATCCTGCGCCGGCCGCAGTCGCACCTCGCCCAGTTGCGCCCCGAGCCGGCGCAGCACCTCGAGCGCATCTTCGAGCGCGGCTTTGACTTCGGCCGAGACCGGGCAATCCTGCTCGTGGAGATGGCGAACCACCCCGACCCGCAACCCGCGAATGTCGCCGGTCAAGGCGGCGCGGTAATCGGGCATCGGCAGGCGGGCGCTGGCCGGATCGCGCGGGTCGTGCCCGGCGATCGCCTGCAACACGATCGCACAATCCTCGACCGTCCAGGTCATCGGCCCGGCATGGTCAAAGGTGAAGGAGTTGGTGTAAACGCCATGGCGGCTGACCAGCCCATAGGTCGGCTTCAGCCCGACGATGCCGCACAGCGCCGCCGGCCCGCGGATTGAGCCGCCGGTGTCGGAGCCGAGTGCCGCCGGCACCAGCCCGGCCGCCACCGCCGCCCCCGAGCCGCTCGATGAGCCGCCGGTGAAATGCTCGCGGTTCCACGGGTTGCGCGCCGGCGGCCAGGGCAGGTCGAAGGATGGCCCGCCATGGGCGAATTCGTGGGTGGCGAGCTTACCCGTCAGCACCGCCCCCGCCTGATAAAGCTTGGCGACCGTGGTCGCGTCGAAATCGGGGACGTGGTCGCGGCAGGTGCGCGAATGCGCGGTCGTGCGGATCCCGGCGGTCGCATAGATGTCTTTGAGCGCAAACGGGATCCCGTGCATCGCTCCGCGGTAACGGCCGGCGGCGATCTCGCGCTCGGCGGCCCGGGCCTGGGCGAGCGCCCGCTCCGGGGTGGCGAGCAGATAGGCGTTGAGCTGCGGGTCGAGGCTCTCGCCACGGCCGATCAGCGCTTGGGTCAGTTCAACCGGAGACAATTGCTTTGTCGCGATGCGCTGCGCGGCCTCCGCAATCGTCATAAAGGCGAGTTCGGTCGCCGGCGCGGTCAGCTCGTCGGGCATGGTTGCGACCTCGTTCAGCCCGGCGGCGCCACCGACAGGCGGCCGGTCACACCGTGCCGCTCGATAAAGCTCGCCACCATCCCGGAGCGCTTTGCCTCTTCGACAAATTGCCTCAGAAACGCAAACCCGGCGGCGTTTTTCTTTGGCGTGCCGACCGCCTGCTGCACCGCGGTGAATTGGCCGTCGAGAATCCGCGAGCCCGGCCGCGCTTGCTGCACGGCGATCAGCCCCGGCCGCAACCCGGCATAGGCGTCGAGTTTGTCGCGGTCAAACGCCGCCAGCGCCGCTTCGGCATTGTCGAATTGCAGCAACTGCCCCCTTTTGTAGTTGTTTTCGAGCCACAATCCATAGGCGCTGCGCGCCGTCACCGCGACCCGCCGGCCGGGCTGATCGACCTCGGCGATCGTGCGGATCGGCGAGCCGGCCGGCACCAGATAGGTCGCCTCGATCTCGCAATAGGCGGCGGTAAAGTCGATCACCGCCGCGCGCTGTGGCTCGGCGCCGATCAGACCGATATCCCACACCCCCTTTTCGGCGTCGTCGGCGAGTTCGCCCGGCCGCGCATAGGGGATGTATTTGACCGGCACCCCGAGCCGGGCGGCGATCGCCGCGGCCATATCGGGCGAAACCCCGGTCGGGTCGCCCGAGGGCGTCTTGCCGGTCACAAGCAGAAAATTGCCCATGTTGATTGCCGCGCGCAAAACGCCGCTCGGCGCCAGTTGCGAGACGACCTGTTGATCGGGCATCGGCAGAAATCCGCAAATGGTGAAAAGGACGGGCGCCATCCTGAAGCATCGCCGTCGCGACGGCACGCGAAAATTCAGCACCGATGCGCGGGATCGCCCGAGGCGGCGACCGGGCACGGGTAATCCCGGCCGGACCGCCGCCGCGACCATCCTGTCCGATCCCGATAAGGAGGCGCGGCCGCCGCCCGCCGGTTTGATCGGCCATCGCCCCTCGACGGGCGAGGCGGTTGCGGCTATGGGATGGGGTTCGACGTCCGGCGACAGTCAGGAGGGGCCATGCGGCCAACGCAGCGGGCTTGGGTGCGGAGCGGGGCGGTTTGGCTCATCTGCGCCGGATGGCTGTTCGTCGCCGCGGTTGGGGCGCGGGCGGCGACCGGCGGGCCCAGCGCGGTCGTACAGCAGTTCTACGCGCAATTGCTCGACGTCATGCAACACGCCCAGAGCCTTGGCGCGAAGGGGCGCTATCAGAAGCTGGAGCCGGTGGTGGCCGCGACCTTCGACATCCCGTTCATGACCCGGCTGTCGGTCGGACCGTCCTGGTATCGCCTCACCCCCGACCAGAAACAGCGGGCGGCCACCGCCTATGGCCGCTATGTGACGGCGGTTTACGCGACCCGCTTTGACGATTACGCGGGGCAGAAATTCGAGGTTCTGGGTGAGCAGAGGATCAAACACGGCACCCTGGTGCGCACCCAGATCATCAAGGCCAACGGCGAGCCGGTGTCGATCAATTATGTCGTGCACAACAATGACACGGCGTGGCAGATCCGCGACGTCTATGTCGGCGATGCGATCAGCGAACTGGCGACGCGGCGTTCGGAATTCGCCTCGATCCTGCGCAGCAGCGGCATCGACGGGCTGATCGCCTCGTTGAATAAAAAAGCCGACGATCTGAATATTTAAGACCTGTTAAAGCTTCGAGCCCCGAGACCGAAAGCTGCGGTTTCTCCCGGGGCCGGCCGTCCCCGGTTGCCGCGCGGTTGGCCCCTGCGGCAATCAAGCAAAGGTAATGGCCGCCAATCTCAGATAAAATCCTGCCGGCGCTCGCCATACTCGAAGTCTTGCCGTTTTACGTCCATCAGCAATGAGGAATTCGATGGCGGTTCGACGCGAGGATGCGTTCACCAAGGTGCCGGAAGTCACCTTGGTCTTCTGGATTATCAAGATTGCGGCGACGACTCTTGGCGAAACCGGCGGCGACACGGTGACGATGACCCTGAATTGGGGCTATCTCGTCGGCACCCTGCTGTTTGCGGCGGTTTTGGCGGTTCTTGTCGCGTGCCAGATTGTCGCCCGCGGGTTCCGTCCATTTCTCTATTGGGCGACGATTGTCGCCTCGACGACCTTCGGCACGACGATGGCCGATTTCGCCGACCGCTCGCTCGGGATCGGCTATTCCGGCGGTTCCTCCCTGCTGCTGGCCTGTCTGCTGGTGACCTTGGGCGTGTGGTATCTCGTCGAGGGGTCGATTTCAGTCGAAACCGTGGCCACAGCGCGGATCGAAGCGTTCTATTGGACGGCCATCACCTTTTCACAGACCCTCGGCACGGCGCTCGGCGATTGGATGGCCGACACGACCGGCCTTGGTTATGGCGGCGGCGCATTGGTCTTTGGCGCGGTGCTGGCGGCTCTCTATTTCCGGACCCACACCTCGCGGATATTGCTGTTCTGGGCGGCGTTTATCCTGACCCGGCCGCTTGGCGCCACGGTTGGCGATTTTCTCGACAAGCCGCTGCATCAAGGCGGCATGGCGTTGAGCCGGCCGCTCGCCTCGGCGGTGATTGCGGCGTTCATCGTCGTCTGCCTTGCGGTGTTGCCGCAGCGGGCCGGACGTCACCCGGGCGGGGTCGCGGCCGTGTCTTGAGCCTTAGCGCAACGCCGCCGAGAGCTGCTGCGGGGCGCCCGCCGGCGCCCAACCCACCGAATTGGAGGCCTGGGCCGAACCAAACGGGCCGAGATCGCCGGTGCTGGCCACCTGAAAGCCGCCATATTCGGCGCGCGCCTCGTCGGCGTCGTGATTGAAGGACAGCGGTGCCGTCCGCCCGCTCTGCCGGATGTTCCAGTCCTGATAGCCGAGCGAACCGTCCCAGGCGAGCGAGTTCGACAGCCAGGCATATCTGGCCAGACCGGCGCCTTTGACCTCCGCGCACACCGCGCCCGAGCCGTAGACTCCGACCGCATAATCGGACTTGCCGCCGCCCGCCGCGGTCAAGCCCGCGGCGACGCCGCGGAAGTAGTCGTCGACCGCCTCCACCCAACGGCCCCGGGCGTTGAAGTCGACGGCAAAATAGATCGCGCTCCCGGGCGGTTGGCCGATCGCCTTGGCTTCGAGATAGGCCTTGGTCGCATCACCATAGCCCGAGGCAAAGGTGAAGTGGGTCGGGTGCTGGGAATGTGATTCCCATACCGCGACAATCTTCAGACCCGCCGCCGACAATAGTCGGGCTTCGCCTGCCGACAGCGCCGGCCAGCGCGAATCCGGCTCGCGGTAATAGCGGGCGACAAAATCGAGCCGGCTGCCCTTGAGTTCGTTAAGAAAATAGCCGGTGTCGGTGGCCAGATCGATCCCCTGTCCCGATCGGATTTGTGGCGGCGGCGCCGCTGCGACCGGCGGAGGCGGCGGCGGGGCCGCGCACGCAGCCAGGGTCATTGCCGGAATGATCGACAGCAACCACGAACGGTTCAACCTATCCCCCGCACCCGGCGCGCCGGCTTGGCCCCGGCGGCCCCCATTTCGGGCAATTTTGGGTTACGCGCCGGCGCGGTGGCAACAAAAAATGGGCGAGATACCACAAAAAAGTCTCATCCCGAGGCTTGACTTGCCTGCTGCGCCCGCCGCCCGGCGCCGGCCCTGCGGGTGGTGGCGGCGCGACCCGCCGCTCGCCGGTGGTTGACAAGTGCGGATGCGGCCCGCCAACTGGCCTCGGTCTCAAAGGAGCTGCCGCCGATGCCGATCATCAACCGCATCGCCGATTTTCACGACGAGATGACCGCCTGGCGCCGTCATCTCCATGCCCACCCCGAAACCGCCTTTGAGGAGCGTGACACCGCCGCCTTTGTGGCCGCGCGCCTCGAATCGTTTGGCATCGAGGTCGAGCGCGGGATCGCCGGAACCGGTGTGGTCGGGACGTTGCGTGGCGCGCAGCCCGGACCGCGCGCGATCATGCTGCGCGCCGATATGGACGCGCTGCACATCGCCGAGCAGAACGGCTTTGCGCATGTGTCGCAGGCGCCGGGGCGGATGCATGCCTGCGGCCATGACGGCCATACCGCGATGCTGCTCGGCGCCGCCAAGCATCTCGCCGAGACCCGCAATTTCGCCGGGACGATCCATTTCGTGTTTCAGCCGGCCGAGGAGAACGAGGGCGGCGCCCGGGTCATGATCGAACAGGGCGTGTTCGAGAAATATCCGGTCGACGCCGCCTTCGGCATGCACAATTGGCCCGAATTGCCCGCCGGCCACTTTGCGATCCGGCCCGGGCCGATGATGGCCGCTTTCGACATTTTCGAGATCACGATCAACGGCCGCGGCGGGCATGCGGCAATGCCGCATCTGACCGTCGACCCGATCGTCGCCGCCGCGCAGCTGGTCAATGCCGTACAGACAATCGCCAGCCGCACCACCCATCCGCTCGACAGCGCGGTGGTCAGCGTGACCCAGATCCATGGCGGCGACACCTGGAATGTGATCCCGGAAAGCGTGGTCGTGCGTGGCACCACCCGCGCCTTCAGCCCGGCGGTGCGCGACCAGATCGAGACCGCCCTCAGGCGGATTGCGGAGGCGGTCGGCGCCGGCTGCGGCGCCGCGATCGAATGGCGCTACGAGCGGCGCTATCCGCCGACCCTGAACGCGCCCGCCGAAACCGAAGCCGCGGCCGCCGCGGCGGCGGCGATTGTCGGCGCCGGCAATGTCGAGCGCGCGCCGGTCCCGAGCATGGGGGCGGAGGATTTCGCCTTCTTTCTCGAGCGCCGGCCCGGCGCTTATATCTGGATCGGCAATGGCAGCGCCGCGGCCGGGGGCATGCTGCACAGCCCGCATTACGACTTTAACGACGCGATCCTGCCGATCGGCGCCAGCTACTGGGTGCGGCTGGCGGAGACCGTGCTGGCCAAAAACGCGGCCGCGACCCCGGGGTGAGGCGGCTCGCCGGCTCGCGCTCGGGCGAGGCCGGGGAGGCGTTGGCGAACGGGCAAGGCGCACCGCCGATGCATATGCCACTTGTCGAACTGGTCTGGCTCGCCACCGCGGTCGTCGTCGCCGGCGCCGTCAGCGGCCTGCTTGCCGGACTGTTCGGGATCGGCGGCGGGGCGGTGATCGTGCCGGTGCTCTACCAGGCCTTCGCCTGGCTCGGGGTGGTCGAGGCGGTGCGCATGCAGCTCGCGGTCGGCACGTCGCTGGCGATCATTGTGCCGACGGCGCTGCGCGCCTATCGCACCCATCTGCAGCACGATCTGGTCGTGCGCGAGGTCATCCGCCAGTGGTGGCTGCCGGCGATCGCCGGCGTCGCGGTCGGAGCCGGTGCGGCGGCGGTGGCGCCGGCCGGCTTGTTCGAGGCGGCGTTTGCGCTGATCGCGACCGTGATCGCGGCAAAGCTGTTGTTTGGCCGCGACCGCTGGGTGGTCAGCCACACGCTGCCGGGCCGGCCGGCGATGGCGGGTTACGGTTTTCTCGTCGGGCTCGCCTCGTCGCTGATGGGCATCAGCGGCGGGTCGGTGGTGACGATGATCCTGACCCTGCACGGCAAATCCATTCACAATGCGGTCGCGACCGCGGCCGGCCTTGGCGTGCCGGTGGCGGTGGCCGGCACGATCGGCTATGCGATCGCCGGGTTAGCGCATCGGGCCGAGCTGCCGCCCCTGTCGGTCGGCTTTGTGTCGCTGATCGGGGTCATGGCGATGGCGCCGCTGTCGAGTTATGTGGCGCCGTTGGGGGCCCGGCTCGCCCATCGGCTGCCGCGCCGCACCCTCGAAATCGCCTTTGGCATGTTTCTCTTGGCGGCGGCGGCGCGGTTTGTCGCGGCGCTGGGCTAGCGGCGGCGGGACGCGGGTGAGCGGGGGCAGGTCAGCGGGCGGCTTGTCGCGCCGCCGCAGGCAGGCCTAAATTGCGGCTGCCGCGCCGACCGCCGCCGACCCAAGCGCAGCGCGGCCCGGTGCGCGCCGCCTCCGACCGCAGCTGCCGGCTGACGCCAATCCGGCCATGGCACGGGTCCGCGCAGCGAGCCACTCCAGAGACCCCCACGCGCGATCGGGGCGGCCCTCAGGATCGCCCCGAGCTGGCCGCTAGACGCTGTAATACATCTGGAATTCGATCGGGTGGGGGGTGTGCTCGAAATTGTACACCTCCTCCCATTTCAACTCGATATAGGCGGCGATCTGGTCGGCGGTGAACACCTCGCCCTTCAGCAAAAAGGCGTGGTCGCGTTCGAGCTCGCCCAGCGCCTCGCGCAGGCTGCCGCACACCACCGGGATGTCCTTCAATTCCTCGGGCGGCAGATCGTAGAGGTTCTTGTCGATCGGGTCGCCGGGATGGATCTTGTTCTGGATGCCGTCGAGCCCGGCCATCAGCATCGCGGCAAAGGCCAGATAGGGGTTGGCGGCGGGGTCGGGATAGCGCACCTCGACCCGCTTGGCCTTGGGGTTGGAGACATAGGGGATGCGGCAGCTGGCCGAGCGGTTGCGCGAGGAATAGGCCAACAGCACCGGCGCCTCAAACCCGGGAATGAGCCGCTTGTAGCTGTTGGTCGTCGGGTTGGTGAAGGCGTTGATCGCCTTGGCGTGGCGGATGATCCCGCCGATGTAATAAAGCGCGGTCTCCGACAGATCGGCATAAAGATTGCCGGCAAACAGCGTGTTGTCGTTCTTCCACAGCGATTGGTGGGTGTGCATGCCCGAGCCGTTGTCGCCGAGCACCGGCTTGGGCATAAAGGTCGCGGTCTTGCCATATTGCTGGGCGACCTGCTGGACCACGTATTTGTAGATCTGCATATGGTCGGCGGTGTCGACCAGGGTGGAAAACTCAAACCCCAATTCGGCCTGGGCCGGCGCCACCTCGTGATGGTGCTTTTCCACCTTGAGCCCCATCTCGGCCATCACGCTCAACATCTCGGCGCGCAAATCGGCCTGGCTGTCGACCGGCGGCACCGGAAAATAGCCGCCCTTGACCGGCGGCCGGTGGCCGGAATTGCCGTCCGGATATTCCCGCCCCGAACTGTAGGGGCCCTCGCTCGAATCGATCGCATACATCGCCCCGTTCATGCCGGTCTGGTAGCGCACATCGTCAAAAATGAAAAACTCCGCCTCCGGGCCAAAATAGGCGGTGTCGCCAATGCCGCTGGCCTTCAAATACTGCTCGGCCTTTTTCGCCGTCGAGCGCGGACAGCGGCCATAGGGCTGCCCGGTCAGCGGCTCGTGCACATCGCAAAACAAAATCAGCGAAGGCTGGGCGGCAAACGGGTCCAACACCGCCGTCGCACAATCCGGCACCAGCATCATGTCGCTCTCGTTGATCGCCTTCCACCCGGCAATCGACGAGCCGTCAAACATGATCCCTTCCTCTAAAAACCGCTCGCTGATCGTGCGCACATGATGGGCCAAATGCTGCCACTTGCCGCGCGGGTCGGTAAACCGAAAATCAACATATTTGACCTCGTGCTCCTTCAGCAGCGCCATCACTTTGCCGGTGTCCGCCATCGCTCTCGTCTC
>Ga0209581_1000786_pt1 | contig 48624 bp, 44 predicted proteins | sample Coa_R2_FD_187160 | JGI IMG/M metagenome (GOLD analysis project Ga0209581, IMG submission 187160) | Surface soil microbial communities from Centralia Pennsylvania, which are recovering from an underground coalmine fire - Coalmine... | ecosystem: Environmental > Terrestrial > Soil > Unclassified ...
ATATTGAATAACCCCCAGAATACGCGAGCGAACCATATCGCTGATCGCCTTGAATTGCTGCTCGGTCGAGATGGTCAGACGAATGGGGATCTCTGGCATGATAACGGGGACGTCATCTGGCAACAATGGCAGCGCATCGTCCTGGTCTGGTAGTTCCGACGGGACCTTTCCCATGTGTTTCTTTCCTTTGTAACCGGCGATGGTTCATATGCTATCTTTCCAATACGTACTGTCCTTTTAGTACGTATTGGAAAGATAGCATATGAATTGGGCAAAGTCAAGATTTCCCCGGGCCTTCCCTTTTGCCTGCTTATCGGTTAAAATACTTTATAGAGAACGTCATACGTATGACGTTTTGATCATACGTATGATTTGATCTATCATATACTCTATTGTGCTTGATACTACTTTGAGAGTAATTCAGGAATATTCGGATGGAAACACAGCAGGAGACGGGAGCGCAGCCGCCGACGAGTTTTGACGTGGCCAGGCGCGCGGGGGTTTCGCAATCGACGGTTTCGCTTGTTCTGAATGGAAAGGCAGCGGGACGCGTCTCGCAGCGCGTGCAAGAGACGGTTCTGCGCGTTGCGCGCGAGCTTGGCTATCAGCCATGCCTGCCAGCGCGCACTCTGCGCCTGGGACGAACGCATGTCGCGGCGCTGATTATTCCCGATGTTGCCAACCCGGTCTTCGCGACCGTTTTGCAAGGCGCAGAGCAGGCTGCGCGCCTACGCGATTATACCGTCGTCCAGGTCAGCACCGGCAATGATGTGGACTGGCAGCAGCGCATCGTTCACGCGCTGGCGACGCGTTCGATCGATGGCTTTATTCTGTTCGCCGTAGACCTGTCGGCGAATCCGCAGTTGGAGTTGCTGCGCGGCAGCGCGATCGTGGTCGATGGATACTCGCCGGAATTTCCTTCACTCCTGCTGGATATCGAAGATGGCGCATCCACAGCCATGCGGCATCTTCTCGAGCTGGGACATCGCCGCATTGCGCATCTCGCCGCCCATATCGATGTAGAGACCTTTCGCATCCGCCAGCGAGTGTACGAGCGCATCCTCAACGAGGCCGGCCTTCCCCTGCGCGCGGAATACCAGGCGACCTGCGGCCTGGATTTCGCCGAAGCCTGCAACGCCGCCCTGGGCCTGTTCCAATGCACAGAGCCACCGACCGCGATCTTCTGTGACGATGACCTGATAGCGGCGGGGGTCTACAAGGCCGCCAGGAGTCTGCGCTTGCAGGTTCCCAACGATCTCTCCATCGTGGGCTTCTGCGACGGCCTGGTGGCTCAACTGCTCGATCCGCCGCTCACGACGGTGGTTGTGCCAGCGCTGGAACTGGGGCGGCGGGCGATGGAGGTGCTTCTCTCTGGCCTGGAGACAGAACTGGCCCCGTCGCAGGAAATCATTCCACTAGATTTTGTAGTACGCGAATCGACTGCTCCTCCGCGCGAGAGGCTCTGTTGAATTAACGAAAGGATGCTCCTGTGCGTCTGCGCGGCACTCTCTTTATACTTACGGCGTCCTGCATGTTTGGCGTGGGTACCGTCTTCGCTAAGCTGCTGGGCGAGTCCTTTAACCCTTTCTTCGTCTCTTGGCTCTCCCTGCTCTGTGGAGGCATCTGCGTCTCCGCCTGCCAGCTTCTGCGGCGCAAGCCGCTGGTGCCGCGTATGACGCGCGGGAGTTGGGGCGATGTCCTGCTGCTCGCCAGCATTGGCACAGCCCTGCCGCTGGTTTGCATAGTCATTGGCCTGGCGCGCACCAGCGCGATTACCGGCAGTTTCTTGCTCCAGTCACAGGGACCGGCGGCGCTTCTCTTTGCTCTGCTCTTCCTGAAGGAGAAGGTGGTCTGGCGGCAGGTGCTCGGCATGGCGCTCCTGCTTGTGGGCAGCCTGCTGGTCATTCTGCGCGATCTGCACGGTCCGATCCAGGTCACAGATGGCATGGGCAATCTGCTGGTCATAATCGCAGCGATAGGGATTGGTTTCTCCTATATCCCCGGCAAACGCCTCAGTGAGCGCGGGGACGCCTTGCAGGTGATCCTGTTGCGCCTGCTGGTTGGCTCTTTTCTCTTAACGCCTTTTCTGGCTTTCCAGACCAATGTGATGCTGGTTCCGCTCTCCTGGTTGCTCGTTATTGTGCTTGCCCTTTACATCGTGACCAACTTTGGCGTGGGATACCTGGTACAGCAGGCGGGCCTGGGCCTGCTCAAAGCCTGGGAGTCAGCCGCGCTTATGCAGACGCTGCCGCTTTTCTCTACGCTCTCCGCCGTGCTCCTGCTTCATGAGTCGCTCACGCCTCTGCAAATCATTGGCGGCTGCATCATTCTGGTCGGCGGCTTCCTGGTGCTCTAATCCATTGTCGCTTTCCTAAAACTCCGCCCATACACGATGGTGTTATAATAAAGGCACGCGTACTCGCGGCGTCCAGGATACCAGGGCCAGATCAGGAGCAACTCGCTTCAAGCGTTTGATTGGCACGTATCTCGGCTGCTTCTTGTTTTTGGGCCAGGCATCCGGCGCAACTCTGCAAGGGTAAGGAGCTATTGTGCGATTATCTCAACTGGTTCATGATTTACCGCCCTATCATTTTGCCGATGCGAAGAAGAAGATTGCCGAGCGCAGGGCCGCCGGCGTCGATGTTATCAGCCTCTCGGTGGGCGATCCCGACCTGCCCGCGCCTCAGCCGGTGCTGGATCGTCTGAGCGAGACGCTGCAACATCCAGTCAATCACCGCTATCCCGAGTACCGGGGCATGCGCGCGCTCCACGAAACCTTCGCGGCCTGGTTCTGGCGCCGCTTCGGCGTCGAACTCATCCCAGAGGTTGAGATGCTTCCGCTGCTCGGTTCCAAAGAGGGACTGATCTACCTGGGCGCGGCGCTGCTGAACGCAGGGGACGTTGCGCTGACCAGCGAGCCGTACTATCCGGCCTATATTACTGCCGCGACGAACGTGGGCGCGCAGCCCTTTATGGTTCCTCTGCTGGAAAAGAACCATTACCTGCCCGACCTGGAGAGCATCCCGGCGGAGGTGCTGAGCAGGGCGCGCCTGCTCTGGTTAAACTATCCCAACAATCCCACAGCGGCCTGCGCCGACCTTGCTTTCTTTCAGAAGGCCGTTGAGTTCGCGCGCAGGCACGACCTGGTACTCGTCCACGATATGGCGTATGCGGAGGTCTATTTCGACGAGTTTCGCCCGCCGAGCATTTTGCAGGTTCCAGGCGCGAAAGAGGTTGCGGTAGAGCTGCACTCGCTGAGCAAGACGTATAACATGGCCGGCTTCCGGGTGGGTATGCTGGTCGGCAATGCGGAACTGGTCGATGCGGTCGGGCGCTTGAAAAGCAACATCGACAGCGGGATGTTCCGTCCAATCCAGTATGCGGCCATTGCGGCCCTGGAACTGCCGGAGTCCTGGCTGCAAGAACGCAATGCGATCTATCGCCGGCGGCGCGATCTGCTGGTCGATGGTTGTATCGAATTGGGCCTGCGCGCGCAACGCCCCAGGGCGGGACTCTACGTCTGGTCCGCTGTGCTGGATGGCTTTACCTCGCGCGGCTTCACCGACTGGCTTTTCGAGCAAACAGGCGTTTTTATCACGCCGGGCAGCAACTTTGGTCAGGCCGGAGAGGGATATATGCGCCTCTCGATCACCGAGCCGGAGGAGCGCCTGCACATGGCTATCGAACGAATGCGCGAGGCTCTCCAGGTACGAGCCTGACCCGCGAGAACTGCCAATCACAGAGTCACGACCATGAGAAGGGAGCGCGATGCAGGATGCCAGGAAATGCATGGAACCTCTCGCTGGGGAGAGATATTTGCAACGACGTAACGGCAGGTCTTGATCGCGAATGGCTGGTCACAAACGGGCTGGGAGGATACGCCTCCGGCTCTGTTCTGGGCGCGACAACGCGCAGCTATCACGGGCTGCTTGTGGCTGCGCTGCGCCCACCGGTCGAACGCTTCGTGCTGGTGACGAAGGTCGATGAAGAGATCCTTCTTCCGCATGGACAGACCTTGCGGCTGGGTGTCAATGAATATGAGGATGGCACGCTCGATCCGCAGGGCTATACCTCTCTTGCCTCTTTTGCCCTGGAGGGCGATATTCCCTGCATCACCTATCAACTCGACGAGAATCTGCGGCTGGAGAAGCGCATCTGGATGGAATATGGCGAGAACACGACCTATATTCAGTATGTCTTGCGCGATTCCACCGGGCAGGGACTCCACGACGAGCCGCTTCTGCTCACACTCATTCCGTTTTGCCTCTATCGCGACCATCATGCTGTTACTCAGGGGCGAGCAGATTGGCATTTTTTAATTGAGAGCGTGGGCAACGGCTGCCGGGTTCAGGCTTTCGAGGGAGCGCGTCGCTACCACCTGCTGATGGGCAAAACCGCGCAATTTACCCCGCGCGGCCTCTGGTACTGGCATGTGCGCCATCGGCAGGATCAGGCGCGCGGGCTGAATAGCGTTGAGGATGTCTATCAGCCGGGCACCCTGCGCGTGCCGGTTCTGCCCGGCGAGCGCGTGACCCTGGTCATCAGCGCGGAGGAGCGGCCCGCCCCGGCGCTTGGCGCTTCCCAGCACGAAGAGTACGTGGCCCAGGCGCTGCGCCGTCACCAGCGGCGTCTGAGGCAACTGCTGGACATCGCCGATCGCTCCGCGCCCAATCTGGCCAAACGCGATCCTGTGCGCGCCCGCCTGGTCGTCGCGGCAGATCAGTTTGTCGTCACACGCCCCCAGCCGTCCCAGGACAAGGCAGCTTCCAGCAAGCTTCACCTGACGCCCGAGAACAAGACCATCATCGCCGGCTATCCCTGGTTCACCGATTGGGGACGGGATAGCATGATCTCTCTGCCGGGACTGCTGCTCTGCACCGGGCGTTATAGCGAGGCACGCGGGCTGCTCAGGGCCTTCGCCGGCTATATTCACGATGGGCTGATTCCCAATCGTTTTCCTGACGATGGCCGGGCCCCGGAATATAATACCGCTGATGCCACGCTCTGGATGTTTGCCGCCCTCAACACCTATCTTACGATCACACAGGATCGGTCACTGCTCAAAGAACTCTTTCCCCGACTCGTTGAGATCATCCAGTGGCACCTCCAGGGCACGATGTACGGCATCGGCATGGACCCTGAGGATGGCCTGCTGCGCGCGGGCGCGCCCGGCCTGCAATTGACCTGGATGGATGCGAAAATTGGCGATTGGGTGGTGACGCCCAGGCGCGGCAAGCCGGTCGAGGTGAACGCGCTCTGGTATTATGCCCTGGAATGCATGGAAAAATGGGCGGTTCACCTCTCTGTTGATGCACTCCAGTACGGTCAGTTGCGCTCACAGGTTGAACGCAGCTTCGCCGCTCGCTTCTGGTATGAGAAGGGCGGCTATCTCTATGACGTTGTAGATGTGGACGGCGTGCGGGGACAGAACGATGCCTCGCTGCGACCCAATCAGCTCCTCGCCGCCTCTTTAAGCAATCATCTGCTGACCGATACTCAGATGCGCAGGATGTTCCAGCAGATCACCGACCACCTGCTCACTCCAATGGGATTGCGCACCCTCAGTCCGCAGGACCCAGCGTACCACGCGCGCTTCAACGGCAATCCCGCCCAACGTGACAGCGCGTACCACCAGGGGACCGTCTGGCCCTGGCTGATCGGCCCTTATATTGACGTTCATCTGCGCATCTTTCACGACTGCACTGCGGCCCTGGGGCTGCTCTCGACGCTGGTTCGTCACCTGTGGGAGGGCTGCATCGGCACGGTGAGCGAGGTTGCGGAGCCGGAGCCGCCCTTTACGCCCGCCGGCTGTTTTGCGCAGGCATGGAGCGTCGCGGAACTGCTGCGCGCCTGGATGACGCTGGAAGAAGAGTAACATTATTGCTGGGTAAAAAAAGGTGATTGGGGTCGGACTGAATTGACAGGATGAGGAACCTTGCCTATAATGCGTGGAGACTTCAGGCAGTTTTTTGGCGCAGAAAAGATTTGGTGTAGAAAAGCATAAGAAGGGGCTTCGTTCATGAGTCAACCACCCAATGATCCATTCTATAACGCTCCCACCCAGAACGCCGGCTTCTCACAACTAGGGCCCGGCCCTAATTATTCCCCACAATCAGGATATCAGCAGTCAGGTTATCCGCCTCCCCCGGGTCCTATGAGCCAGCCCGGCTTCCCTCCACCATCAGGGGGCTATCCACAGCAGGGCGCGGCTCCTAATTATCCATCTCCTCAGGGACCGATGAGCCAGCCCGGCTTCCCTCCACCAGGAGGCTTCCCTCAGCAGGGTTCAGCGCCTAATTATCCACCCGCCCAGGGACCAATGAGCCAGCCCGGCTTCCCTCAGCAGGGATCGGCTCCCAACTACCCGCCACAGCAGCCATCCTGGCCTGGCTCTTTTCCACCGCCACAGGGACCCGCCAGCTATCCCGGCCTGCCGGGGCAGCAGGGCTTTCCGCCTCCCGCCGGCGGCTATTCACAGGGTCAGGATCAGTACGGCGCCCCTCCCTCATGGCCCAATCTGACGCAACCTCCAGAGGAACCCAAGAAATCAAATAGGGGACTGATTACCATTATCAGCATTGTTGTGGTGCTGGTTCTCGTCCTCGGCGGAATCGGCGCGGCCTTCGCACTGCGCTCGCGGGGCACAACGGCGAATTCCCCCACGCCAACAGCTCAGAACACACCTGCAACGAACGGCGTCACTCCGGCTGCGACTACGCCCGCCGCCAACACCACGCCCAGCACCGGCACATCCGGCCAGCTCAATCAGCCGATCCAGGCCGGCAACTGGGTGGTGACGGTGACGCATGTCACGGCAACCACAGCGAGCGCCCTGCCACCGAAGCCCGGCGATGCCTACCTGGAGATTACACTGACGCTCAAAAATACTTCCGCTACCACACAGCTTGTCTCCAGCCTGCTTCAGTTCTCTCTCACTGATGCAAATGGCGGAAAGTATGATGAAGCACTGACCGATACAAACATTCATCGAACTCCCGATGGAAACGTCAACGCCGGCCAGACGCTCAATGCGCAGATTGCCTATGAGGTGCCGCAAACACAGCATAACTTTGTGCTGAGCTTTGAATACAACTTGATCAACGGCAGCAACGCGACCGTAACCTGGCAGCTTTCAGCTTAAGGCATTTTCTGTAGCAGAAAGCATGAAACGCGTTTCATACTTTCTGCTACAGAAAATGCCTACTGAATACGAATCAGAATCACGCTGATATTGCCCTCGCCTCCGGCGAGATTCGCCTCCTCGACAAGCATGCGGGCCAGTTTTTGGGGATCGCCGTCGCGCGCAAGCAGTTCTTGCAAACGCGCATCACGCAGCATGTGCCAGAGGCCATTGGTGCAGAGCAGGACCAGGTCGTTGACATCCACATCCTGCGTGAAATAATCCACCTGCACCTGGCTGGACTGGCCAAGAAAACGATAGAGCTGCTTGTTCTTCGCGCTGCTGTAGACCTCATCAGGCTGCAAGAGATGCGCCTGCACCAGGTTGGCGGCCAGTGTGTGGTCCGCGGTGAGGAGGCTGAGCTTGCCACCAGGACGATAGTGGTAGGCCCGGCAATCGCCGACGCTGGCTATGTGCAAGCGGCGCTTATACACCAGGGCCATTGTGAGCGTGCTCGCCATCGAGGTCTCGTAATCGGCGTTGCAGTGAAAAATCACCTGGCTGGCCCGGCGCACGCTCTCGCGCATCCACTGCTCCAGGGTGGAGTCGGGGAGGGCCGGTGGCTTGTAGCCCTGGCCGGGGCGTGAGATGGCGGAACTATACCCGCCGGGCGGAGTGTAGGATGTGGCAGCCAGGGGAGTCGCCAGCAGCGGCAAAAGCACGTCCGCGATCGTCTCGATCGCCAGGCGGCTGGCCTCGTATCCGCCGGCAGACTTGCCCTGCTGGTCCCGCAGACCATCGGCCACGGCAAACAGTCCAAAGGGCCGGGGCGGTGGGGTCAGATTGGCGCAGAGTCCCTGCACGATTAACAGCATATCCTCGTTGGTTTCTGCAGCATACTTGCGCCCCGTATCGCTGGCGTAGCCAACCTGGCAGACATCCGCCACCAGGGGCGAAGTGTCGTCCAGGCGATGTCCACAGCGGCGGCAGAAACGCGAGCTGCTGCGGTTCTCCTGGCCACAGGCGCTGCATGGATTCTCTGGAATAATCGTCCGCACCAGGACATTTGTGCTGCCGGCCCCCTCGATGCGCGTGGCCTCCGCAGCGCTGGCCGGGACCTGCAACGCGGCATCCAGCGCGCGGACGAACTCGCCCGCGCTGGGATAGCGCTTGCTCGGATCGTTATCGATCGCGCGGAACACGACATCATCGACGGCGGGGGAAAGCGCAGGATTTAGCTCGCTGGGACAGGGCAGTTTGGCCGCGCGACTGCGCACGATAGCCTGAAAGGGCAGCAGACCGGTCAGCATCTGGTAAGCTACCACGCCCAGTGAATAAATATCGCTGGCCGGCTCCGCTTTCCCCTGGCTCTGCTCCGGGGCAGTATAATGCTCGGTGCCCAGCGCCCAGCCGCTCTGGGTGAGCGGGCGCTCCCTTTGCATCGCGCGCGCGATTCCGAAATCCGCCACGACCAGCCGCCCGTCCTCCTGGTGGATCAGAAGGTTGGAGGGCTTGATATCACGATGCACGATTCTTTGTGGATGGGCGTGAATCGCATCGATCGCCTCGGCCAGGTCGTGCAGGTAGCGCTGCGCCTGGGCAAGAGGTAGCGGCTTCTCCGCTTTGAGCAGATTTTTCAGCGTCCCACCAGTCACCAGTGGCATCGCCAGGTAGAGCAGGGAGCCGTCCTGGCCGAAATTCAGCACCGGCACAATGTTCTTGTGCTTGAGCTGATGAGCATAGCGAGCCTCGCGGCGGAAACGCTCCACCGCGGTGGCCTCATCCATCGTGCGGCTCGCGGTCGAGATTACCTTGAGAGCCACCTGCTGCATCTCAAATGTATCGCTGGCCCGGTAGACCGCGCCCATCCCACCCAGACCCAGCAGCGTCTCAATGCGATAGCGGCCAGCGATGATCGCTTCAGGCAAGAGACACTGGCAGTTTGGCTTCACGCATTTGAACGTGCCGGGCGGGTAGTCGGTGCTACACCGGGGGTTAGGACAACGCGGCATGGATCTTCCTCATTCCCCGCAGAGAGATCGAAGATTAGACGATTCTTGACTCACGGTCTTCGTATTGTAGAGTGCAGAATCAACGCTGTCAACCGCGACAGTTCGCCGACGCTCCTTCTTATTTACGCAGAAGTCTGTACGCGGGTTGGAGCTATGCTGTGAGCATAGGGGCAGAGACGACCTATGCTTAAAGCATAGATTTCTTCTTGTTTCTCATGCTGAAAGTATGTAAGGTATCTCTATCACGACTACCAATCCTTCATGAGGAGAGAACGATGCATATTTTGATTATCGGGGGAACCCGCTTTATGGGGCCATACATTATCACAGATTTGCTTGAAGCGGGACACAGGGTGACGCTCTTCCATCGCGGTCAGAGCCGGCTTGAGCTGCCGGCGGGCGTGGAAGAGATCCTGGGCGATCTCTAAGCCGAAACGTTCAGTTGCCGTAGGTGATGACCATTGGAGGCGGATTCAGGGCCATCACCTGGTGGGGCGTCATCAGCGTTTTGGCCTCGATGTGGTAAAACAGCTTGAAGCCGCCGTAGCGAAAATTGTGATACTTCTGCATATCCTCGGCCACCCAGGTGTGATACTCCCAGGTCTTGGCGGCCTGATCGCCGACGTAGCCGCCCACGCCATCGACGTGAATAACCACATCAACGCGCGGATCAAAGAGCAGGTGGCGCTTATCGGCGATCTCAGCCAGTCCGGGAGCATAGGGATTCTTCAGGCCATCGCCATCGCCCCGATACTGGTGGATCAGCAAAATCTTGCGCGGAACATGATATTTCATGGGCAGTTCCGCCAGGGTTTGAATGACTGGATTGAGGTCGGAGGCGCGCACATTGCTCAGGTTGATGCCCGGAATACCATCGTGGCGGGGAAACATCCATTCGGGATCGATCGCCATCTCTACGAAGGAATAGCGTTCCAGGTACGGCAGGAAAAAGTTCACCTCCTGCTGGACCGGCGCCCAGCCAAAATCGAGGTCCAGGAAGAGGATCAGGCCGTTTTTCTGGCAAAAGTTAATATAGTCCTGAATCGTCTGCGGATCGAGGTGATGGCTATAGGTTCCCGCCGGACCCGGCGAGCCATCGGGGATGCTCACAACGAGATCGATGCCGGGCTGCACCGGGTGAGCGGGATCGATCTGCTCATAGGCCGCCGCCTGCGCTCGTAAGTCCGCCAGCATGCCTGTAGTCAGATGATAGGCCGGTCCCGTCACCTCCGCGTTTGGAATGGCGTAGAAGGCAACCACGCGATGCGCCGGCAGGACAGCGCCTACATTGGGATCGAAAGGCGTTGGAGTGGGCGGCACGCGATGCACAACAGGCGTGCCTCCCTGCGCCTGTCGCAGAGACGAGGAGGCTTGCCTAAGCAGCGGATAGCCTATCACGGCCAGCAGTCCCACAAAAAGCAGGCCGACGGTCAGCAGGGCAAATGTCGTGGGGAGGCACCGCCGTACTCGCAACGTTTGGGATTCATTCAGATGCTGAGTGGGAATATCTTCGTAGTATTGCCGGGGTTCCGGGAATCTATCCGCATTCATGGACCTGTCCTTCTCCGTCCTCTTATTTATTCAGTTTACCATTCAACGTCAGAGACAGACGTGTATGGTGGACGATTTTACCAGCCCTGCCGGTAAATAAAGCGCAAGCGCCATTGCAAACCTCCACCTTGACATTCACCCCACAGCCTACGTACAGTATAGGCATGGCCTTTCCCGAACAAGCAGTCACCGTAGGCGTCCATTCTGGCTATTTTCACTCAGAGAGGAGCAACCAATGCCCGACAGCCGACACACCAAGTACATCTTGAGCGAAGACGAAATGCCCAGGGCCTGGTACAACATCGCGCCGGACCTGCCGCGCCCGCCGGACCCAGTTCTGCATCCCGGCACCATGCAGCCGGTGGGACCCGCTGATCTTGCGCCGCTTTTCCCGATGGCGATTATCCTGCAAGAGGTCAGCACAGAGCCGTATATCGAGATTCCCGAGCCGGTGCGCCAGGTTTATCTGCAATGGCGCCCCAGTCCACTCTTCCGGGCGCGTCGCCTGGAGAAGGCGCTGGACACCCCCGCGCGTATCTACTACAAATACGAGGGCGTCAGTCCTGTAGGCAGTCACAAGCCGAACACTGCCGTGGCCCAGGCTTATTACAACAAGCAGGAGGGCGTGCAGAAAATCTCTACCGAGACCGGTGCGGGCCAGTGGGGTTCTGCCCTGGCAATGGCGGGGGCCTTCTTTGGCGTCGATGTTGAAATCTTTATGGTCAAGGTGAGCTACCAGCAGAAGCCGTATCGTCGCAACCTCATGGAGGCATTCGGCGCAACGGTCCACGCCAGCCCGACCAACCTGACCGACGCCGGGCGCAGCATCCTGGCAAAGGACCCGGAGAGTCCCGGCAGCCTGGGCATCGCCATCAGCGAAGCCGTCGAGGTCGCGGCCAAAAGCGGAGGCAAGGTCAAGTACTCGCTGGGCAGCGTGCTCAACCACGTCTTGATGCACCAGACGGTGATCGGCGAGGAGGCACTCCTGCAATTCGCCCAGGCCGACGACTATCCCGACGTGGTGATTGGCTGCACCGGGGGCGGCAGCAACTTCGCGGGCCTGGCCTTCCCCTTCATCGGCGAGGCGCGCAAGAAAGGGCTGAAGACGCGCTTCCTGGCTGCGGAGCCAATGGCTTGCCCCAGCCTGACACGCGGCGTCTACGCCTACGACTTCGGCGATACCGTCGGCATGACCCCGCTGGTCAAGATGCACACGCTGGGCCACGACTTCGTGCCCGCCGGCATCCACGCGGGCGGCCTGCGCTATCACGGCATGGCCCCGCTGATCTCCCTGCTGCACGACGAGGGCATCATCGAGGCCAAAGCCTACCACCAGCTCAGCGCCTTCGAGGCCGCCGTCCAGTTCACGCGCGCCGAGGGCATCATCCCCGCCCCTGAGAGCAGTCACGCCGTGCGCGCCGCGATCAATGAGGCCCTGGAGGCTAAAGAGGCCGGGCAGGAACGGGTGATCCTCTTCAATCTCAGCGGCCATGGCCACTTCGACATGGGGGCCTTCGACTCCTATTTCGCCGGCAAGCTCCAGGACTACGAGTATCCCGCCGAAGCCGTGGCGGAGGCGCAGAAGCGCATGCCACAGGTCGCTTTATAGGGGTTTTTCTTATAAATGAAGAGCATGTGAGCAAGAGTCATGGAACGTGATTTTTGCTCGCGTGCTCTTCATGTGCATTTGAATAATAAAGTAAGACGACTACTCCTTGTCAATCGGGCTATATATGCGCGTCCCTCGTCCCTCCCGACAGACCGACAGAATGCAACCTGGACGCCGATCCTTTTTCGTGGTACACTGAGACCCTAACTGTCACGTGCAGGTGTTGCTCCGCAAAGACGAACCCAGGTGTGATAACGCAAAGCCGCTGCACAATTACGCAAGCGGAAGCGCGCTCGCTTCTTGCCCTTGCCTCCTGCGATAGGAAGACCCGTACACAAAAGAGATGCACAGAGAGATGTCCCGCACATCTGTTGTGCAAGTGCCCCAAAGGAACGAGCAGATGAGTGAATCGTTCACAGAGATATCCGAGCAGGCGGCGCGGCGTAACATGAGCAGTGCCAGCGCCTACTCTGCCCACATTCAAGAGGCGATGCGCTATGACAGACTCCGCTCTGCCGACTACTTTCTCGTCATGACCATCCTGCATGCGGTGCAGCACGGATACACCGAAGAGCAATGGCAAGACGAGCAAAAGCGTTCTGTGCAAACGCTTCGCCAACAACCTCCAGAAAAGGGAGGCTTACATGCTGACGCCGCCGATCATTACGAGCAGACTGTGCATTGCTTGAAGGATCTGGGGCTCTGGCCCTGGTAATGCTTTGAGTGAGCACGATGTGGAGCCAGAATATCTCTACATCTGTCGGCCAGACCCGGCCTTTGCAGAGGTATTGCCCGTACCCTTTGATGTGCCGGGAGATTCGACAAGAGAATCAGAGAGGAAGGTATAAAGGAAATCATGGCTATCCCAACAGTAAATCAAACAGAGGGAATCTGGATTGAGCGCACCAGCAATGAGGGGAATCATTACGTCCAGTCGATTTTTCCCCAGGAGAATCACTCTGATCAGGCCCACAGAGCCAATTGCCGCAAACTCATTCAGCGCGGAAGTCTCCAGCCAGAACATGCCGATCACCTCCAGCCTGCCCAACGAGAATGGGATCAGCAACAACGCTACCACCGGGTCCATGTGTGAGCCACATATGGCTCCTGGAATGCAGAACCGGAAAATGCTCTCTCGAAGAGAATATTCTCCATCTCATCCTGGTTCCTGGACGATTTGCGATTGCTGGATCAGGTGAGGAAATCCATCGTGGCAATCAACCAGATAGGTTGCGGCCTCTCCGTCGGTATAGGCCGTTCCTGCAATGGTGTGATAGCCCTTTGAGGGGTATTTGCGACCGGACGCTTCCTTGCCGGGAGGAATGCTATAGATAATTACCCCGCTATAGAGCCGCGCATGTTCTTTAATCGTCACATGCTCCCCCAGATGATAGGCGCCTTGATGGAGATCTCCAAAGAGAGCGGCAAGCTGGCGGGTATCCGCTGCATCAAAAGGGTAGAGCTCATAGACGCGCTGCCCATTTCGTATACGTTCAATAATCGGAATGCGCTCATCCGTCTCCAGCGTAACAACCCACAGGCTCAAAAATGCCTGCGGCTGCACGACAGCTATCGGTCGCCACATGAGAGCCTTCAATTCCGCTCCCGCCGGCATGGCTTCAAGGGCCGCACGCTCCAACAGTTTGAGCTGGATCAGGCAAAGCAGGTCATCCCGCTCGCGCTGACCAAGCTCAAGGAGCGGAGCAATTTCAACTCCATTGACTTTTACCAGGGCCTGCATGCCCCAGCGCTGCCAATCGATATGATCCAGGGTCAGCGACCACTGTTCGCAGAGCGCAGCCAGATATTCGGCCTGATGGGCTGCCTCTTGTTGCTCTTCAATGCTGTTGCGGCGTGAGTAGGTCATATGAACACTCTCCTCAGATGGCAAAGGTGAAACGTACTCTCGTCTTCTCTGTATTTTGTGCTTACCGCTATCAAAAGGCCCTCATTGGACTCAGTTCCTGCTTCTCCTGGCGGGACTGTGGCCTGCTCTGCTGATGGAGTATCATCAGGAAGATGAAGGAGGAGAAAGTCGCAGTTTCGGAAAAGAAACACGTCTCAAAAGATCTTCTCTCCCTTTAGTAAGTCACATATCGTTGGGTCTTGTCAACTTTGTGTCAATTTACCAAAATTCGCAAGCAAAAGCACGTTCCTCCAGGTTAGTTAAGGAAGAGTTTTTCAGGGGTTTTCTTTGTAGAACCAAAAGCGTTATAATCTAACCCGGTGAAGATCATTCATCACACCTGAGCCAGACAAAGCACTCAAGAAGGATTGAAATAGAACCATGCTCACGCTGCCATTGATGTTGTTCATTTTGCTGATCGAGTTGTGCGTCGGGCAGTTTACTGTGATGTATCTGCTCGATATGCGCCACGCGGTGAAGCGTAGTTTTCTTGTTCTTTACGCTTTTATTTACCTCCTCCTGGCCGGACTGACCTATCTGTTCCAGCAGGGATTTTCGTCGCCGGATCTGCTTAATTCGTTCAAGCTGCTCGACCATAGCTGGACCGGCTCTCTGAGCCTCCCGGTTCTGCTGTTTATGCTCCTGCTGATCCCCTATACGCTCTTCCTGCTGATGGATAAAAAGGCCGGCATCGCCAACGATGGCACGAAGCCGGAGGCCGAGACAGAGAAACGTCCGGTCACGGTGGTCTTTATCCTGCGCATGATAAGCGGCGGGCTGGCGGTCCTGGCGGGACTGAGCGCGCTCTTTGTGGCAGGTATGATTTATCGTCCCCTGGGCGGCTCGGGACTGGGCGGCGCACTGGTCGTGGCGGGCTTTTTCGCGGCGTCCCTGGCTCTCGGCGGGGTGATGACCGCAATGTGGCTCGGCCACTGGTACCTGGTCACGCCTGCCATGACCGAGAAGCCGCTGCTGCTCTCCACTACACTGGTCCTGATCGGCGTGCTGCTCGAAGTGATCTTCTTTGTCGGCGCGGGAGCCAATGTCGCGCCGGCGCAGGCCACGATCGCTCCTCACAGCACGCCGACGGTCGTCGCTACTCCAACGGTCGGCAATTCGAACCAGCCACCGCCAAAGGTAACGGTCAAGCCCGCCGACGTTCCGACGGTCACGCCGCTCGGCACCGTGGCAATCGGCTGGCTGCGCATCCTCGTCGGCTTTGCTCTCCCGCTGATCCTGGGCGGGCTGGCCTGGAAGCTGGTGCGCGACCGCTCGTTCCAATCGGCGACCGGCATGCTCTACCTGATCGTCGTCTGCACGCTGGCCGGCGAGATTCTGGCGCGCGGGCTGTTCCTGGGCGGCCTGTATTGATATCAAAGTTGCGCAGATTCAAGCTGTTTGAGCATAGATTCGATGTAAGAGCGATAATAGAGATGAGCTGTGTCAAGCAGCTTGCGTAAGCGCTCAACCGCGTCTGCCTCGCCCAGTCTGCCAAGAAGAAAGAGTATCTGCATTTGGAGATAGGGTTGATTTGGAGCCGTAATGTTCGTACTGAGCGCGCTCCACAGCGGTTCAATGGCGCGTTTATCAGGGAAATGGTTGAGAATCGCCAGGCTATGGAAGAGCTGTTCATGGGTAGCAGCAGGCAGGCGCTGAAGAAGCGGTTCAATCACAGCCGGATTGTTCAATTCGCACAAGGCCCGCGCAATCTGCCAGGCGGAGGCTGGATTTTGAAAAAACGCATTGAGGAGCGGAGTAAGCGCGCGGGCGTCGTGGAGTTGACCCAGCGCCTGGGCCGCTGCGCTGACAATATTGGCGTGCGGGGAGGAGAGCAAGGCAATCAGGGGTTCTACCGCACAAGTGGCGTTCAATCTTGACAGCGCAAAGATAGCGCAGCAGCATACCCAGGTATCCTGGTCGTCAAGCAATGAAAGGAGCGGCTGAATCGCTGCGGGATCTTGCAGCTCCCCCAACCCCTGGGCCGCATGCTGGCGTACCCCTGCCTCGCTGTCGTTGAGAGCGGCAATCAGAGGCTGCAGCAGTTCCGGGCGGGGAAAACACACAAGCGTCTGCACCGCGCAGACGCGCGCGTGAGGGTTCCTGGTTGGATCGGCTAGAACTTCCAACAGCACAGGTACAACTGGCTCTCCTATACGTCCTAAAGCATCCGCAACTGCCCATTTCAGGCGCAAACCGTCCAAACGATCCAGCAGAGCGAGCAGCGGCTCAACCACACATAAATCGCCCAATTCGCCCAGCGCATATGCCACATCAAAGATCTCCTGATCTCCTGCCTTTGCCAGATAAGCGAGCAATGGAGTGAGCGCTCGCGGATCTTTCAGCCTGCCGAGCGCCCTGGCTGCAGCCTGGCGAACTCTGCTCCTGTCATCACCGAGCAAACCTATGAGCGGCTGGACCACGCTCTGATTCCCCAGATTGCCCAGCGCCCTGGCAACCTGCGCGCGCACCTGGGCATTCTTGTCGGAAAGTTGAGCCATGAGTGGCTTCAGCGCACGCGGATCGCCCAGGCGACCCAGAGCTTGCACCGCCTTGTTGCGCACATCGCCGCGCGGATCGTGCAGCAGCGCCAGCAGAGGTTCCAGCGCCTGGGGACGATAGGAACGCGAACGCATGAGTTTTTTGATAGCTGCTTTGCGCACTTTGTAATCCGCATCGCTCAATCCCGCCTGAAGGGACGCGAACGTAGATTTTGGCATATTCCCAAATCCTCCTCTGCTTTTTGCATCTACTGACCCATTCTCTGGCCGACCTGCTTTTGCGGAAGATATTCTCCGCTACGAGAATTCTCCTGGCACGAATAGGAAATTCTCGGGAATGAGAGCACTATGGGGTTGACAAAGCCGGGCCGGATAGTGTATCCTCAGAAAAGTAAACGACGACGTATAGAGTAACTTCAGCAATGCTGCTGGGCGGCTCTGTATGTCTGTTTTGTTTTGGAGAAGTTATTTCGGCAATCTGGAGTTGCAGGATGCGCTATCTGGCGAGTACAACTGAAAAATATCCAGCAAAGGCCGCTGGCTACGGCTGTACTTCGCGTGCGCGGCGCATGCATACCTTCTCTCAGCCTATGCCAGCGCAGGCAATGTGCGGCATGTGGGCAACTGCGAGCGCAGCCGCGAGCATCCTCCTCTTTCAAACCGGCGTATCAGCGTCGGTTTCTTTATTTGCCCTGCTCATTACCCTCGGCAATCTCGTTCTCGTCAGCCTGCTTGGCCTGCTTGTTCTTAGCGGGCTACTTAGCCTTAGCGGCCTTACCGGGCTGGTGCTTAGCCTGGTAGGGCTTATTAAGGGGCTAGCGCCCAGAACGATGACGGGAGACTAGAGGAAGCAACGACGCAACCTATCCAGAGCAGGTAAACCTAACGAGGACCTCCCCGATTTGGGCGGTTCTCGTTTTTTGTTGTTCTTATGCAAATTCAATGGTAAGGAGTTCCTATGCAGGTAGCTGTATCTATGACCCAGGCCACGGGGACCACGCAGACAGCTCAATCCTCTCGCGCCGAGGAGGAGGCGCGCGAACTTTCAGGCAGCCATATTCTGTGCGAAGCCCTGGTTCGTGAAGGCGTTGAGCTGCTCTACGGCTACCCCGGCGGCGCGATTATGCCGTTCTACGATGCGTTAACGTCGTATCCCAAACTCCATCATGTGCTGGTTCGCCATGAGCAGGCCGCGGCCCACGCCGCCGATGGCTATGCGCGCGCAACCGGCAAGGTGGGTGTGTGCGTCGCGACCAGCGGCCCCGGCGCAACGAACCTGGTGACGGGCCTGGCCACGGCCTACATGGACTCAACTCCGGTTGTCGCTATTACCGGACAGGTGGCTCGTCCGTTCATCGGACGCGATGCTTTCCAGGAGACTGACGTGCTGGGGCTGACTCAGCCGATCACCAAGCATAATTTTCTCGTCGAGCGCGTGGAGGACCTGGCGGATATCGTGCATGAGGCGTTTCGCCTGGCGAAAGGCGGACGACCCGGCCCGGTGCTGATCGATGTGCCGAAGGATGTGCAGTTTGCCAAAACCCTCTATCGCCCCTCGGCCTCGGTGACTTCGTTCGAGTACTTCCAGGCCACGCGCGTTTCCCGGCCCGCGCCCGAGGCGATTGCCCGGGCGGCGGCTCTGATCGCACATGCGCAGCGCCCGGTGATTATGGCCGGGCACGGGGTTATTCTCTCCCGGGCCTATGAAGAACTGCTGGCCTTTGCCGAAAAGAGCGGGATACCGGTGATTACCACCCTGCTCGGCCTGAGCGCGTTCCCCGAGACGCATCCTCTGGCCATCGGCATGCCCGGCATGCATGGTCCCGCGCACGTGAATAACGCCATCGGGGCCTGCGATCTGATCGTGGGTGTGGGCCTGCGCTTCGATGATCGTGTGACCGGCAAGGTCTCTGAGTTTGCCCCCAACGCGCAGATCATCCACATCGACATCGATGCCTCCGAAATGCACAAGGTCAAGCCAGCCGCCGTGCCGATCGTGTCCGACGCGCAGGCTGCCCTGGCCGCGCTGACCGAGGCCATCGAGCCGGGCGATCACAGCGCATGGCTGGGGGAGATTCGTAGCTGGGAAGCTGCCGCGAATGAGCGCGGACGCGTGATCCATAACGAGGACTATCCCGATCCCACCACTATTCTGCAAGCTATTCGCGAGGAGACGAAAGGCCAGGCGATCGTGGTCAGCGACGTGGGCCAGCACCAGATGTGGACCGCGCGCTTCTATACCTGGACGCGCCCGAACAGCCACATTACCTCCGGTGGCCTGGGAACAATGGGCTTTGCGCTTCCTGCCGCGATGGGCGTCAAGATGGGCCTGCCCCACGAAACCGTCTGGGTCGTAGCCGGCGACGGCGGCATCCAGATGAATATTCAAGAACTGGCAACGCTCAAACAGCAGGGCGTCGAGGTCAAGGTCGCAATTATGAACAATGGCTACCTGGGCATGGTGCGCCAGTGGCAGGAGTTCTTCCACAACCACAACTACTCCGAAACACCCATTACCGGCCCGGATTATGTCAAGCTGGCCGATGCATATGGGCTGAAGGGCATGCGCATCACGAAGCGCGAGGAGGTGGCGCAGGCGGTCCATGAGGCCATGCAGACCGAGGGCACGGTCATCATCGACTTTGTGATCGAGTCCGAGAGCAATGTCTACCCAATGGTAGCCCCTGGAGCGGCCATCACCAATATGATCGAAGAGACCGGTGAGGAGAAGTAAACCTATGACGAGTGAGAAACCGGGTACGCAGGCCGTCGCGGCCTCCACCGATGGAGAAACGCCCGCGGCTGAGACCTGGGCTCCATCCATCGAACGAGCAGGCCAGTCGAACGCGCCCGAAGGAGCTGCGCGCACGCACACACTGGTCATTTCCATTAACGAGAGGCCCGGGGCCGTCGATCGCGTGGTCGGCCTGCTGCGCCGCCGGCGCGCAAATATGCAGACGCTGACCATCGGGCGCAGCGAGCAGCCGGATGTCGCGCGCATCACCGCTGTGACGGACGATTCTGAAGTGGCGGTCGAGCAGTTAGTTGAGCAACTGCGCAAGGTCGTCGATGTGCGCCACGTGATTAGCCTTTCGTCCGAACAGATGGTTGAGCGCGAACTGGCTCTGATTAAGGTTTCCAGCGACGCCGCGCGCTCCCACGAAATCATCGAGCTGGGCGAGCAATTCGGCGCACACATTGCCGACGTGACCCCCGAGACGGTCACGCTTGAAGTCGCCGGCAATGCCGCGAAGGTGGAGAAGCTGGTCCATCTTTTGAAGCCCTTTGGCATTCGCGAGATGGCGCGCACGGGCAGCGTCGCCATGCCGCGCGGAACAGTCCAGACAGAGGCGTAACGACGCGCTCTGGCTTCAAGAAAGACAGGAGAAGAAAGAGAAACATGGCACAGGTTTTTTATGATACAGATGCAAACCTCGAACTTATCCAGAGCAAGCGGATCGCGATCATCGGCTATGGGAGTCAGGGCCACGCGCACGCGCTCAACCTCAAGGATAGCGGCTGCGATGTCGTGGTTGGTCTGCCCACCGGCAGCAAGAGCCGGGCAAAGGCCGAGGCCGACGGAGTGCGCGTGACCACCCCGGCGGAGGCCGCCGAGCAGGCCGACGTGATTATGATTCTGATCCCCGACGAACATCACAAGGCCGTCTTTGAGCGCGATATCCGGCCCGGCCTGGCCCCCGGCAAAATGCTGATGGTCGCGCACGGCTTCAGCCTGCACTTCGGCCAGATCGTGCCCCCGGCGGATGTGGATGTTACCATGATCGCGCCCAAAGCGCCCGGTCACATGGTGCGCCGCCTGTACAAAGAGGGCGTCGGCACCCCGGCCCTGATCGCGGTCCACCAGGACGCGACCGGCCACGCGCACGCTCATGCGCTCTCCTATGCGCGCGGCATCGGCTGCGCCCGCGCGGGCGTCCTACAAACGACCATCAAAGAAGAAACAGAGACGGATCTCTTCGGCGAGCAGGCGGTCCTCTGCGGCGGCGTCACCTCGCTGATCCGCGCGGGCTTCGAGACGCTAGTTGAGGCGGGCTATCAGCCGGAATCGGCCTACTTTGAGTGTCTCCACGAAATGAAGCTGATTGTGGACCTGATGTACCAGGGCGGCATGAGCTATATGCGCTACTCGATCAGCAACACTGCCGAATTCGGGGATTACGTCTCCGGGCCGCGCCTGATCGATGAGCGCGTGCGCAACGAGATGCGCCAGATCCTGCGCGAGATCCAGGATGGCACCTTCGCCAGAACCTGGATTCTGGAGAACCAGGCCGGGCAGCCCAGCTTCAAGGCCATGCGCCGCGCTAACGCCGAGCACCAGATCGAGCAGATCGGCAAAGAATTGCGCGCGATGATGCCCTGGCTCAATCCCGTCGTCAGCAACTCGGAGAGCGCGGAAGAGAAAAAACCGGAAATTATTGAACAGAAAAAGTAGCGCTCGCATCCAGGTCGCGCGAGCAAGCTGTTTGCTCGATCTGGCTGCGAGCGGTAGCGGGCGGCTCGCCGGTTTGGCGGCGGGCCGCCCCGGGCGGAAGTACACAGCGGACGTGTACATTCCCTCTAAAGAAGGAGTGACAAGAAATGGCAGATCCTGCGGTTATTCGAATTTTTGACACAACCCTGCGTGACGGCGAGCAGTCCCCCGGAGCAACCATGACAACCGAAGAGAAGCTCCAGGTCGCGGACCAGCTCGTCCAGATGAATGTGGACATCATTGAGGCGGGTTTTCCCGCAGCCTCGCCCGGCGACCTCGCCGCGGTTAAAGAGATCGCCCATCATGTGCATGGGCCGGCAATCGCGGGGCTGGCGCGCGCGAACATCACCGATATCGATGCGGTGTGGGAGGCGGTGCGTGAGGCCGATCGCCCGGTAATTCACGTTTTTCTTGCTACTTCCGAAATCCATCTCAAGCATAAGTTCAATATCAGCCCGGAGGAGGCGGTGCAGCGCGTCAAATCGATGGTCGAGTACGCGCGCAACCTCTGTCCAACAGTTGAGTTTTCCGCGGAAGATGCCACGCGTAGCGATTGGGACTATCTCTGCAGGATCTGCGAGACGGCGATCAGGGCGGGCGCGACAACCATTAACCTGCCCGATACCGTTGGTTACACCACGCCGAACGAGTACGCGGAAATGTTCCGCTACGTGCAGGCGCGCGTGCCCGGCATCGAGGAGATTACGCTGAGCGCACACTGCCATAACGACCTGGGCATGGCCACCGCTAACACTCTGGCGGCCATCACAGCAGGCGTGCGCCAGGTCGAAGTGACTATCAATGGCATTGGCGAGCGCGCCGGCAACACGGCGCTCGAAGAGGTTGTCATGGCTCTGCATACGCGCCCGGATAAGTTTGGCGGCGCTACCACCAGAATCAAAACCGATGAGCTGGTAAAGGCCAGTCAGCTTGTCAGCCGCCTGACCGGGCTGCCGGTTCAGCCGAATAAAGCGGTGGTCGGGGCCAACGCCTTCGCGCATGAGGCCGGCATTCACCAGGACGGGATGCTGAAGAACCGCCTGACCTACGAGATTATGACGCCGCAATCGGTTGGCTGGGGCGAGACCAAGCTGGTCCTGGGCAAGCACTCCGGTCGTCACGGCCTGGATGCGCGCCTGCGCCAGTTGGGCCACCGCCTGAGCGCGAATGAACTGAAAGTGGCCTATACGCGCTTCATCGCCCTGGCCGATGCGAAAAAACACGCAACCGACGAAGATTTGATTTATATCGCCGAAAGCTGCAAAGATACACCGGCGGCAATTTAAGTGCATTACACCGCACGACCGGAGAGTCGTGGCTCTCCGGTCGGCGCGGCCTGTTGCAGGCATAGTGGGAAGGAGCAATCATTGTGACCCAGACGTATTCATCAGATACCCAACAAGAGAATCAAACGAAAAAAACTGAGAGTCCCAAAGTTCCCGTTCTCGATCCAGAGGAAGGGTACGTGTACTTCGAGGGCCGAATCGTCCCGATGAACGAGGCCAAAGTTAGCATTACCACTCATGCCCTGCACTACGGCACCGCTTGCTTTGAGGGAATTCGCGGCTACTGGAATGAGCAGCATCAGAAGCTCTATATTCTTAAAATGCGCGCCCATTATGAGCGTATGGCCAACTCCTGGAATACGCTGATGATGCAGCCCAAAGAGTCGATCGACGAACTGTGCGCGATCACCTGCGAGCTGGTGCGCAAACACGGCTATCATTCAGATGTGTATATTCGTCCGCTGGCCTACAAGTCCTCGCGCACTATCAAGCTCACGCTTAGTTCGCTGGAGGATGCCCTTGCCATCTATCTCTTCCCGATGGGCAATTATGTCGATATCAACGCCGGCCTGCGCGTCTGCACCTCCGCCTGGCGGCGCGCGAACAGCAACGCGATGCCGGTGCGCGCCAAAGTGACCGGGGCCTACGTCAATAGCTGCCTGGCGGTCGATGACGCGACGGCGGCTGGCTTCGACGAGGCGATCATGCTGACCGACGACGGCACGGTTTCTGAGGGAAGTTCGTGTAATCTCTTTATCGTGCGCAACGGCAGGTTCGCCACGCCCGCGCTCTCCGAGGATATCCTGGAAGGCATTACGCGCAACGCGTTGATCGGCATGATCGAGCGAGAGTTTGGCATGGAGGTGGAACAGCGGCGCATCGATCGCACGGAACTCTATGCCAGCGACGAGATTTTCCTGTGTGGAACCGGTGTGCAGGTTTCGCCGGTCGTGAGCGTGGACCGCAGGCGCGTCGGCTCCGGTCAGCCAGGACCCCTGACTATGAAATTGCAGCAGATCTATCTCGCTGCCTGCCGGGGCGAGAATCCAGCGTATAGCGACTGGGTCACGCCCGTCAGCTATTAAGTGTAGATACGTGCCGGAGGGCCGGCATAAGAAGCATTGCGAGGTGGGAGAGATGGGACCTCGCAGCCAACCTCCTACACCGGCCCCTCTATGTAACACGTACTAAGGAGAGAGAATGCGTTCAGATCAAATCAAGCTCGGCTTTGAGCGAGCGCCGCATCGTGGGCTGCTGCGCGCCACGGGCGTTGTGGGAGAGAAAGACTTCTCCAAGCCTTTCATCGCCGTCTGTAACTCATATGTCGATGTCGTGCCGGGCCATGTCCATCTGCAAGCCTTTGGCAAGATCGTGAAAGAGGCGATTCGCGCGGCGGGCGGCGTTCCCTTTGAATTCAACACCATCGGCGTGGACGATGGCATCGCGATGGGCCATATCGGCATGAAATACTCGCTGCCCAGTCGCGAGTTGATCGCTGATTGCGTGGAGACGATGATCGAGGCGCACCGCTTCGATGGCATGGTCTGTATTCCCAATTGCGACAAGATTGTACCCGGCATGCTGCTGGCCGCGATGCGCCTGGACATTCCGACGATCTTCGTGAGCGGCGGCCCGATGAAGGCTGGACAGACCGCCGATGGGCGCAGCGTGGATCTGATTAGTATCTTCGAGGGCGTGGGCGCATACCAGGCGGGCAAGATCAGCGAGCGTGAGCTGACTGAGCTGGAGCAGGTGGCCTGCCCCACCTGCGGCTCCTGCTCCGGCATGTTTACCGCGAACTCGATGAACTGTCTGATGGAAGCTCTTGGCCTGGCCCTTCCTGGCAATGGCTCCTACCTGGCTATCTCTGAGGAGCGCAAAGAGCTGGCGCGGCGCGCGGGCCAGCAGATTATGCGCCTGATCGAGGCCAACCTGACGCCGCGCCAGATCGTTAATCAGGAGAGCATCGATAACGCCTTCGCGCTCGACATGGCGATGGGCGGCTCGACCAACACGGTTCTGCACACGCTGGCCCTGGCGCGTGAGGGCGGCATCGACTACTCGCTAGAGCGCATCAACGCGGTCGCGGCGCGCGTGCCACACCTGTGCAAGGTCAGCCCGGCGGGCAAGTGGCACATGGAGGATGTTGATCGCGCCGGAGGCATCAGCGCGATCCTCAAGGAGCTTTCTAAAAAGCCTGGCGCGCTCAATCTGGACCGCCCGACGGTCACGCTGCGCACCCTGGGCGAGAATATCGCCGAGGCCGAGGTCAAAGATTACGAGGTCATTCTGCCCATCGATAAGCCGCACAGCGAGCGCGGCGGCCTGGCGATCCTCTTTGGCAACCTGGCTCCCGACGGAGCCGTAGTCAAAGTCGCGGCAGTCGCTCCGTCGATGATGAAGCACGTTGGACCCGCGAGGATCTTCAACTCGCAGGAGGAGGCTTGCGCGGGCATTCTCAACGGACAGGTCAAAGAGGGGGATGTCGTCGTGATCCGCTATGAGGGGCCGCGCGGCGGCCCCGGCATGCAGGAGATGCTGGCCCCCACCGCGAACATTATGGGCATGGGCCTGGGCGAGAAGGTCGCGCTGATCACCGATGGACGCTTCTCCGGCGGGACACGCGGAGCCTGCATCGGCCATGTCTCGCCAGAGGCCGCAGCCGGCGGTCCAATCGCGGCCCTGGAAGATGGCGATATGATCCATATCGACCTGGTCGAGCGAACGCTGCACGTCGCGCTGAGTCCCGCAGAGATCGCGCAGCGCCTGGAGAAAGCGCGCTCGCCGCGCGAGCCAGTCAAGAGCCGCTGGCTGCGCCGCTACGCCTCGCTAGTCACTTCTGCGAATACCGGCGCGGTCATGGCCGACGTGTAAGATTTTTTCTTTCCTGTGCCCTGTGTTAAGGGGATGTGCCGCTCAGAGCATCTGGCACGTGCTCCGGGCGGCACATCCCTTTTTTGTTGCCCTTGTGGAACAAGCAAAAAGTGACGTATACTCTACAGCAAAAGATTCGCGTGCCGGGTGTGTCAGCAGAAGACCCTTTCCATCCGTCTAAGAAGTAACCAGCCACCATAGGGAGGAAAATCTATGGCAGAGCAAACGACCCTGGAACTGGACAACTTTTTCGCCACCGTCCAGGACCCGTATCCGGTGTATACGTATCTCAGAGAGAACGAGCCTGTCCGTTGGAACGAGATGTTCAACTGCTTCATGCTGAGCAAGTACGATGATGTCAACCTGGCTTTTTCCGATCATCACCGCTTCTCATCCGATGTCTGGTCCAACGTCCCGGTCATGATGAGCGAGGCGCTCGGCCTGGCCGAAGAGGACGAGAGCATGGGCTATCTCAAGCAGATCGTGCCATTTCTGGCATATAACTTACAGGGCATGGACCCGCCCGGCCATACGCGCCAGCGCACACTGATGACCAAGACCTTCACTCCACGCATGCTGGAATCGTTTCGTCCGACTGTGCGCAAGCTGGTCAACGAACTGATCGATCAGCGTTTGAGCGAAGGCCGCATGGACCTTGTAGCCGACCTGGCCTATCCCCTACCCTCGAATGTCATTCTCGATCTCTTGAGCATTCCCAGAAGCGGGCGGCCCTACATCAGAGCCAGCTCCGAGGCGATCAACGAGTTTGTCTCTACCCTGCTTTTCAACGGACCGGCGGTCTGGCCACGCCTGGCCGGCGTCTTCGCTGAGGTCAAGGCGTATCTGAAGAGTTTGATCGCCGAACGGCGCAGGCAGCCGGGGGACGACCTGCTCTCCAAGATGGTTCATGCGGAAGAGAATGGCGATGTGCTGAGCGAGGACGAGATTGTGATCGCTACTAATTTTTTGCTTTTCGCCGGCCACGAAACAACTGCTAACCTGATCGGCACCGGCATGTACTATCTGATGAGCCAGCCTGAGCAGATGGCCCAGTTGCAGGCCGACCCGCCCAAAATTCCAACAGCGGTCGAGGAGCTGCTGCGCTATGTCAGCCCGGTGCATGTGCTCTCCCGCCGCACCACGCAGGATGTGACGATTCGAGGTGTAGAGATCCCGGTTGGGAGCAGCATCTATCTGCTGGTCGGCTCGGCCAACCGCGACGCCGAGAAGTTTCCCGATCCCGAACGGCTGGACATCAACCGTCCGCCCTCCCGCACGCTCGGCTTTGGCTACGGCATCCACTACTGCCTGGGAGCGGCCCTGGCGCGTATGGAGAGCCAGGTGGCCTTTGAGACGATTCTTCAGCGCCTGCCCGACATCCACATCGCAGGCGAGGCCCCGGTCTTTCGCCCAAACTACTTTCTGCGCGGCCTGCTAAATCTGCCGGTAGCGTTTTAATTTTTTAAGTTTTGCCTTTGTTTCGAGTTCGCTCTCACGCGGCGCAGCTACGAAAAAGTACGATGTGCATGGGCCAGGAAAAATCACATTTCACGTGATTTTTCCTGGCCCATGCACATCGTACAAATTCATGCGGCAAGAAGCTGGCAAGCAAGCGGCTTAACGCAGGCTGCTGAGAAAAGGGATAAGAAAAACCTGGAGCAAGTTTCAAGCGGCGACGTTCTTGTAAACAATCTTCGCTTTGTGGCCCAGGGCTTTAACGATGATATTCTCTGGAAAAGCATGCCCTGGTACGCGCCGCTTGGCGTGCTGACCATCCCTCTCGCCTGCATCGGCGTTTACTTCAACCTGAAAGAGCGCCGGCGCCGTTCTCTGATCTTTCTGCTCTGGCTGGTCGCGGCCCTGCCCATCTTTTTCATCTACGACCTGAACAGCAATCGCGGCAATAGCCTTTACCTGCCGATCATCGCGCTGGCGGCGATCGGCCTGGTTGGCCTCTACGACGCAATTCAGATCAGACGCACCAGAATCACGATTGTCTCTCTGCTGCTGGCGGTAGCCACGATTTACAGCGGCGTGTTTGGCTACGACTATCTCAGGCACTACAACGGTCTCCTGCTCGGTACCCCCTACTATGTTGGTTTCGGGCAGGCGCTTACTCACGCCACAGGTGTAGCGACGCCCGGCGAGCCGATTTATATATCCAGTCAAATCAACATCTTGCACCGGGCTGATGTCACGCTCTTCTTCCTAAAAGCCGATGCACGGGATTTCCAGCAGCACGCCCAGATCAAGATTGTTGATGGCACTTACCGGGTGGAGTCCTATCGCAATTTCTACTTTGTGTATCAGCCCGTGCTGGCCACAGCGCCCTCGTATATCGCCATCCTGCGAGGAGGCGAGCAGGTACACTGCGCCAGCACCCAACTGCTCTACCGAGAGACCGGTTGGACGGTTGAGCGGTGCTTTCATCCTAGCAGCTAAGGAGATCAGCGGGGGCCATTCTGATCGCGCGCCGAGGCGATAGTTATTTGCGGGGATGTGGAGAAACTGGTCTATGATGGTTTCCTCCTGAGTGGTCAGCAGAACTCGAGCAGAGAGGACACCCGTTTCGTCTCTTCCTGAAATCGTTCGTCTAAAGAAAGAGGGAAGCCCGCTGTTGCTGCTGACGACAACGGCGGGAGTGGTGAAAGGTTGTTCTATCAAACAGACGGAATCTTTGCTTTGCAGGCGTCCAGAGTGAGCAAGTTGGGGATCGGGTGAGCGGTAGGCTGTGCGACCTGGACGCTCTCATGGTCTTGCCCATCTCGGGATGAACCGTTCTTCGTTTACTCAGACTCCAGGATTCTCCGGTTTTTCCCCAGTGCTATCATAAAGAGAGTCAGAGAAGGGCTGTTGAGCTCGATGGGCAAATGACGTCTTCCATTGCACTGGAGGATGATCGTCTGTCTCCGATTTCGGGTCTTTTCCCTCATTACTTGAACAAAGATCTCGGTGTCCCAAAAGGTATGCCCATCATCGTTCCTCCCTTTGGCTCCCAGATAGGTGTGTTTCGTTGTGGGCGCGCCCGCAACGTTTCCGCGTGAAACTCAACATTTCTCGGCCTTCTGGCAAGGAGGGCTGGCTCCCCTCCTCATTCGTTCAGATCTGCAAAAGCGATCGGCAGGTGTTCTGGACCACGCAGGGCCGCATTCTTGCGGTAGGGTGGCGGGTCAGTGACCAGACGCGGGGCCTCGAGACGACGCGCGAGGGCCTTCAAGGCCGTTACCGCTTCGAGTCGAGCAAGTGGCGCGCCGACACAGTAATGATCCCCACCGCCAAAGCCAAAATGCTCGTTGTCCCCCCGCTCCGGCCAGAAGCGATCGGGATCGACGAAGCGCGCGGGATCACGACTGCCCGCCGCCAAGACCAGAACGACCGAGGCTCTTTGCGGGATGGTCACGCCGGCGATCGGTACCTCGGCCAGGGTCGTGCGTGTACGAAACTGCACCGGCGGGTCGTAGCGCAGGACTTCTTCCACGATCGGGATCGCAAGCTCAGGGCTGCGCCGCAGGCGCTCAAAGACCTCTGGATGACGCAGCAAGGCCAGCATGCTGTTCGTGATCAGGTTGACGGTTGTCTCATGGCCTGCGATGAGTAGCAGTTGCATCGTGGCCAGCAACTCCTGCTCAGACAGGCGACCATCTGGGTCTTCCCCGGCCACCAGGCCAGAGAGCAGATCATCCTGGGGGTGTGCACGACAGGCGGCGCTGAGCTGGCGCATGTATTCCTGGATCTCCGTCCGACTTTGGATCGCCTGCTGTACCTCCGCCTCGCTCAAACTTTCGGTGGGATCAAGCGTCCGCACCAATGCTTCCGACCAGACCCGAAAGCGCGGCTCGTCCTCAGGCGTCACCCCGAGCAAGCGGCAAATGATCGTAACTGGCAGGGGATAGGCGACATCCTGAACCAGATCAAGCCAACGATCTTGCTTTTTGGCATCGAGCAAGCTCTGGACGGCTTGCTCGATGTGGGCTCGCATACCCGCAATACGTTGGGGGGTAAACTGATGCATGATCAGACGGCGCAGCCGGGTATGCTCCGGTGGATCGGTAAAAATGAACGGCGGTGTGGCTGGCACATTCTCTGACGCAGCCAGAGCGCCCGCCCCGTGCGCACTCTTGCGCATGTCGGAACTGATGCGCGGGTCATGGAGCAGTAAGCTGATCTCCTGGTATGTGCTGACAACGTAGGTTCCATCTTCTTGCAACGAGACTGGCGTCTCGCGCAGGCGGGCATAGAGCGGGTAGGGATTGACCCGGCTGGCCGGGTCAAGTATCCTGACAAACAGCTTGCCTGGGGCAACAGGGGTTTGAGTCATGAGCGCATTTCTCCTGTCTGTTCTTGTCTCTCCCATATGCCGATACCGTTCGGGTGCAGCGTCAAGAGGGGTGGTGCGCCAAGTGGCACACGCGGGTCCAGCAGTTTGAGCATCTCTCCCTCTACCCGCCGTTCTGGCGTATTCGGACCGGCACCTGTCGGCTCAGCGCCAGGATCGTGAGTGGGCTGTTCCCGCTTTGGGAAGCCTGCCGGTAAGGGGTGGAGTTCGGCTGGCCCATCGGAGGCATGCACCTCTGGCGGGAACGATGCGCGGGCCTCAATCAGCGCCTGGTAGGCAGGCAAAGACCTGGGCGCGTTGACGGCCACTGCTGCAACCATGCGGCCCTGATGCCCATAGACAGCGACCAGGCGACGCTCCTCGATCGATCCCTGGGTCAACACGATGGTATCAGCAATGGTAGGCAATCCAACAGCTTTGATATTGACCCCGAACTGATTCGACCAGAACGAGGGCAAATGCTTGTGCGCGCGGCGGGTCGCCGCACCGGCCAGCATGTTATGGGCTGCCGTCTCCGCCTGAGCGGCGGCATTGCTCCAGTGCTCGACTACCAGCAGTTGCCCATCATAGAGGGGGTGGGGCCAGCGGGCCACATCCCCGGCCACAAAAATGTCGTCTGTGACCACGCCTTCGGCATCAAAGACGCGACAGGACGCATCGCAGACTACGCCGCGAGCATCAGCGGCCAGACCAGCCCCGCGCAACCACTCAGTATTACGCACCGAACCCAGGGCCACAACGGCCACCTCCACATCCAGTTCGTCGCCATCAGAGAGCCGGGCGCGACGGAGCTTCTTCTGCGCATCACCCTCCAGGGCCATGACGGTGGTATTGCAGCGCAAATCCACTCCGTGCTGGCGCTGCAAATAGGCGGCAAAGGTCCCAGCTGCCTGGCCCAGGGCACCCGCCAGTGGTGTTGCACTGCGCTCGGTGACGGTCACTTCCAGGCCAAGTTCGCGGCAGACCGAAGCCACCTCCGAGCCGGTGAAGCCGGCACCAATAACCAGCACCCGTTTGGGTCCGGTCGCGAGACGGGCATGGAGCCAGACGGTATCGTCACGGGTACGCACCGTAAAGACCCCGTCAAGAGCCGCTTGTTCCTGATCCGGCCAGGGGCGTGCCCGCGTGCCGGTGGCGATCAGCAGGCGATCGAATGGGACCCGGCGTCCATCAGCGAGCTGCACCTGTCGGTTGGACAAATCGAGTCCGGTGGCCGGGATTCCCAGCAGCCATTCCGCCGCGACATCTCGTCGCCGGGGCAGGGTGGTGTGCTCCGCCGAGATCCATCCCTCCTGCACCGCTTTGGACAGAGGCGGGCGATCATACGGCTCGTAGGGTTCATCGCCAATCAGGGTCAGATGCCCGGTGAAGCCTTCTGCACGTAGGGTCTCCGCAGCGCACAAACCGGAAAGTCCGGCTCCCACGATCACCACGCGACCATTGTTCGACAAAGGAGGTTGGTTGCTCGTCATGCCTTCCCTCCAACACTCTCTGGTTGAGATGCTTTCTCGGGTTGCTCATCCAGGTAATCGAGCGTAATGGCGTGGACCGGGCACGCTGCCGCAGCCCATCGAACCTGCTCACGCAACTGATCATCGGGGGTATAGTCATATTCCAGGGCTTCTTCGCCATGAAACCGAAAGACACTCGGCGCGGCAAAGACGCACTGTCCATAGCTCTGACACCGTGTCAGATCCACCACAATTCTCATATGAGCGCTCCTTTCTCCTTCCTCTTTCTCTGGTCTACCTCCGCGAATGAGAGAGGTTCCTTTGATAGTATGAGCATGGGGACAAAGATCAACAAAAGAATAGTGGCCTGATCCAGAAGAAGCACGGGAAGGTGTAGCTGACGCCTCTTCGTGTAGCCCAAGGAGGGGCCTCTTCCTGAGCATGACCTCCCTCCATCCCTCCTGAGTATTTTACCGACGACACGCATATGGCACTTTCGACCCTGTCCTTGTTGGCACAATAAGAGCAACTTAACCAGGATCACCTGGCAGGATTTGGAAGTGACTGCGAATTTGGTACAAAAGCAGGAGGAACAGGAGCGTATGCAGGAGATCGCTAACGAGCTGGCCGAAAGGGCGCTGAGGGGGAAGCTCTCCGCTCAACGATGGCTCCCCCTCGACGAAATCAGCTATTTGACTATCTTCGATGAGATGGATTTGCTTAACGGCGGTTCCATTCCATACGGATCGCGCCGTCGAGACGCTAATCATAGCGTCTCCGTTAACCTGACCCGGATGCGCGAGATTACGGAAGTTCTGGCAAAGTTGTTTGGTCTGACTCTTCCCATACCCGAAAAGACGGCACAAAAAGGTAAGTCTGCTCCTTGCCCAGAAAAATAGCGCAGGAGATGCTACCCGCGCTATTTTTCTGTCCGGTGCTTCTTACAAGCTTTAGTCCATCCGGTGTTTAATGCGCATCAGGCGCATGCGTTCAAAGAATTGCTCCCTGCCCCGTTCGCTCAGGAGCGTCAGGCCGATATGCATGTCGATAGGCATGTCTGCCTGGTTTCGGTAGCGGTCAAAGAGCGGGTTTATAGGATCGCCGAATGGAAACAAGTCTTCTTCGACTGGTCCTACAGGATCTATAAAGCCGAAAAGGTCTTCCATTACGCGTTTCTCCTCGCTTCTTTGCTGGCTTTATACGCTGACAGAATATTGTCCAGCTTGTCGCCTGTGATGAACTGGATGGATTCAATCACTGGATCATCCTTGCCAGGCGGTGGAAACTCGTTTTCGTGATACTCCTGGATAAACTCGCAGCAACTCTGCTGGATCGCCTGCCGGACCTCCCTCAGATTTCTTCCCCTGACCTCTACGGCCATGAAACTGTAGAGGACAGCTTGGCCAATGGCATTCGTCGAGACTCTGCGGCAGTTCACGCGGCTTTCTCTCGTCCTGAGAATAACGGGGTCACAGAGGGACAGGTGAACAGGCTCAAATTTTTGAAGCGCCAGATGTTTGGTCGTGCTCATCTGGATCTGCTTCGCATCAAAGTGCTCCATGCCGTGTAGTCGGCTTTCGCTTCGCATTTTTGAGAGAGCAGGATCATCTTCGCTTTCTTTGCTTTTACACCGTTCGCTGTTTTCGTTACAAGCAAGCTCTGTTCCCCAAATGTTGGGGAGATCCCGCAACACTTCCATTCGGGTACGGCAATCATATCTCTCTGGCGGATTGGAGGCCGTGTTGCAAGATAAAAAACAGCAACGCCAGCGCCAGGCATTGACGGATGGACAGGCGGCCCACCTGATCGCGATCGCTTGCACCCCGGCACCCGATGGCCATGACCATTGGACCTCGCGTTTGCTTGCCGAAAAAGCTGTCGACTTGGGCTTTGTGGATTCCGTCTCGCCTGAAACGATCCGCCAGATGTTAAAAAAATGCATTGAAACCCTGGCAGCACGAGTCCTGGTGCATCCCGGAGGTAGGTGCGGACTTTGTCGCACCTATGGAAGATGTGCTTGGATCTGTTATGAAGAAGAGTATGACTCTCGCTATCCAACCGTTTGTTTCTTGGAGTTTCACTCCACACCCAAACACGGCAGTTGGTTGAACATGGCCGAAATCGAGATCAGCATTTTTCAACGAGGGTGTTTGTCTCGCCGCGCGGATTGCTTGGGAACGTTGCGCCGGAGCATCAACACGCTCGAACTCAAGCGCAATGCGCAACGTGCTACCATCTCCTGGCGTTTTACTTCCAACGATGCCCGTGAGAAATTGCGTGATCTGTATTTGACATCAAACACCAGCAGGACTGACTACGAGTGGTCAGTCCCATTGGGAGAGCGAAGGTGCCAATGCTCGCTCCTCCGGCTTAACCAACCACAACGAGACAAATGTTGGCTGCATGGTTTTCTGAACCACTGCCACAACCTGCTCACTTAATTGAGCCACATCCACTTCTGTGCGCAGCATGGCGCTGAACGCTGCCAGTGTTTTCGTGGCATCATACTTTTGCCGATAAAAGCGCCGATCGATGAGGCTCTGGAGACGCCTTCTTAGGGGCTGGAAGAGCGTGGCAATCGCCAGCGTGGAAACGACCAGCGCGATGTCATTGGTCTGCTCAATGACTCCTCGCAAGAGTGCCTGCGAGCCGAGAATCAGGCCAGCGTAGACTACTGTCAGCAGGGCCGTCAACAGCCCATAGACCAGTACCTTGTTAATCAGAGTGTCAATCTCCCAGAGCCGATAGCGCAAGATGGAGAGGGCGATCGCGAGCGGGACGAGGAGGAACGCTAAATTGTTTATAAGGGTCACGGAGAGCAAAGCCGGGAGATGGGCAGCGCCTTCAGAGGGAACAAAGTACCATACAAGATTGAGCAGCGCCACCACCATCAGGGCTAGCAATACCCACTTGGTCTGCTGGCGCTCCACGGGCGTCGAGTGGTGCCGATAGCGGGAGACCTGTGCCACGATCACCAGCACAGTGGGACCCAGGTTGAGCGCAACAACCACTGCGGGCCAGGTGCTCAGGAGAGAGCCAGGGAAGAAATCGACGAGCGCCCTCACCAGAATCACTGCCAGCGCCGCCCAGCGCGTCCAGCAAGGCACAAACCGCCCATTGGGGAAGAGATAAGCGAAGAGAGTTCCACAGGCTTCGGTGAGGAAGCCAAATGCTTCAAGGGGCAGCCGCCAGGCCGGTGCGACCATCGTCAGGCTGGGCAAACCCCAGAGCTGGATGCCAACAAACATCAGGCAGAGGCCGAAGAAGCGTGCGTAGAGCTCAACGGACTTGTGCCAGCAGAGGAGCGCCCCCAGCCCAATGAAAGCCAGGAAAACCATCAGGAACAGCACTATAAAACTCGTCGCGACGAAGGTGAGGGGAATGCCCCATTGCTCCAACGTTTGGAGATCCTGGGGACGCAGTTGCATGATATCGCACACTGCTCCGCTACACACCTGCTCCGCTTGTGTGAGCATAATTGGGATGCTCAAGACGGGGAGGGTGATGCTTGAGATTGCCACAAACAGACAGGCCACTCGCCAGCGGAACAGCCAGCGACCAGCGATGCGGGTATGTACAGACTGACTCATGCGAGCCCGTGCTCTCGCGTATGCCAGGAGACGCCGGAAGTGCATAGCGCCCCTCCTATTCCGACTCAAGGTCGAGATGCAAACATGCTTACCGAAGCACAACCACCATCAACAGGATAGTCTCCTCGATGAGGAATGTACCCTGATCGGTGTGTACTCTCTCCCCGTCACAAAAGCGTTACGAACAGCGAGAAAGAAGGATCTCCTTTCCTCCTTTTGGCATGCCCCCCGAATCTCTCCCTCCTGTCAATACCCATCTGGACTGGCTACTAGCACCATTGGTTACTATCGGGCTATTTTATCAAGGCAACGGTCACACGCTCCCCCTCTTCCACAAACCAGACCACAGTCTGTCCAGTCACAATTTCGACCGATGCTGGATTGGGAATGCCCCCGACGATATGTACAAGCGGCGCTTTTGATGCCCGCTCAGCATGAACTTCATACGGTAGATTTTTGTGACTTTCAACGAGAACGACCCCCTCGGCTTGATTATTTACTCTGTAGTGATACTCCCCAGGCAATAAAAACATGTGTGTGAGGACATCGTGTTGGCCCATGCCGCGACTGTCAAACACTGTGCCAGCATCGCTCTCACCACGAATGCCATAAGGCGGGATAGCAGGTGTATCTGTTTCGACATGCCAGAGCACATAATCATTGACATGTGCAGTAATGCTCTCTGGATCGGGGAGATAGGCATGCTGACCCGCGTTCCAATGCAAAACCACGTTGTATTGTGATCCTTTGCCAGTCTCACTCCCATTCTTGCCCACGTTAATGGTATACCTTGTATCAGGCTCGCTGTTTTCATAGCCCGGAGGCAAGAATAGGATGCGGTACTTGTAAACACCGGGCGTGCGGAAGACATGCAAGTACCCATCCTGCTGGGTAAGCTGCTGTGAATTGAGAAAATCCATTATCTATTTCTCCTTGTACTAAGCGAAATCAGCCGTCGCTACTAGCTCATGGTCGTTAATGCTCGCTCCAAGAGCAGCAATCGTAATATCTACTTCAGGGTCAGAAGGTCCGCCTGCCGGAAGCATCGCCTGAGTTTTGGCAAAGGTGAGCAGTGGCACCGGAATTGTAGGTGAGAACAGGTCCAGAAGCAGAATCACATCGTGGACAAAGGAACTAAAGGTACTTAGAATCGCCAACAGCACGCTGTTAAGTGCTCCAAGTACCATGTTCACCAACCATGCGATCAAACCGCCAATCAGTGGTATATTGTTGAGAGCCCCATCTATTGCCGATTCGATCGCATTAAGAATGACAGTTGCCATGGGCGAAAGATCAATCAATAGGGAGAATGGAAACACTAGCAGATCAACCTCCCAGTTGGTACCGGCGTCTCTCACAGAGAGTCCAAAGTCAGCAGACACATTGACTGAGAAGGGGAGATTGATAGGTACCGTGATGGATGGCCAGGTAATACAAACCTGGGGCGTGCAGACCTCGCCGATGAAAGGTATGTCTACACAGACCTGAAACGGCGGAATACAAATCGTTGGCAAGATTTGTCCGAGATCGATTGTAAAGAATACACCAACGTTCCCCGAAATGTTGAGGTTATGTAGACGAATGATATTGAGAGGGGCATCGATCAGTTCAATGGTTCCACCAGAGAGCGCTACATTAACATTATACCCCACAGTGAAAGGACCCCAGCTCGCGGAGTCGCTCTTTGAGATTGACTCGCCGGCCAGCAGTTTCTGCATCAACTGATTTGCTCCACCTTCACTTACGGCAATCGTTGCATCCATGATTTCTCTCCTTCTCGCTTCTATAAGATATCGCCCCAGATTTTAAGCTGGTCATCACTAATTTCTGGGCCAGCGGCAAGAATGAGGCCAAACGCTCCAAGTACCAACTCACTGACCTTCTGCTGCAACTTCACCAGTAGTGCATTTACCATGTCCTTGGCGACACATTCTACGATCTGCTCCAAATCGCAAATGTTCCTCACCACAATTTGATCGATCTGGAGACCGATCAGCTTGTCGGTCGCGCTTAAAGGCTCAACCGTCGGATGACCAACGGCCCAGACATGGAGAACCGTACATAGCCTTTTGGGCGACCATTCACGATCACTCTTGTTAGAAAGGCTACCTACGCTTTGGTGGTCAATCAGGCCGCAGGCGATGCAGAACTGCACATCAGCGGTGAGGCTGAATTGATTAGGGCCGAGTGTGAGAGGAGCAGGCAACGTAGAACTGGCATCCTGGGGTACAAAATCAATTACAGGTTGACCGATTGCTATCGAGTACTGGATGACCGATCCCAGACCTGGTACGTCGATCGGACTGAGCAAGTCAATGTTGGTAGTGCCGCCACCGAACAGATTGGTAGCGTAGTGAAAGTAATGGGGTCGTACAAAGTACACATTACGAATAAACTTGTTTAAGCCGTTTTCATGCAACGCCGCATATGCGGCGTGTCCTGCAGTCAGGGCCATGAGCGACCTCCTTCAACTTGGTGAGTAATCTACAAGGTTATGTGTTGTCTCCTTTACACCTAAAAGGTGTACGCAACAACCAGGCTTTGCTGTTGACTTTTTGACCCTAACCGATATACGAGCTTAGCAGGCTCAAGCCACGCTAACTGTCATAGATGCAATAGACAATAAATGGCCTGCGCGAATTTACAGCCATCGAGTGCCGCGCTCCGCGCGGCGAGCCGTGTTTCCAGACACTGACTCACCAGTGCTCATGTTTGAGGGCCAAAGCTGCTCACACTTTTCGGATCATTTACCAACAGCACAGCGTATACATGTGCTGAAAACTGAGTATTTCCACACCTGCTCATCAAGCCGCTTTGAGCAGCAGCGGTTGGTCATCGATGTAGTGGCGCACGATCTCAGCGAGTTGCTTCACAAACTGCTCTTCATTATCCCAGTAGTTGTGGGCCTGCAATCCTCCCCCACGGCTCTTTTCCACATTATTCACTTCACAGTCCTCAACCTGAACCCAGCAGGGAGCCTCGCTCGTCAGATCGATCCGACTGAACAGTTTTTCCCGTGAGGAAAGGATCTGATTCCCCGCGCGCCAGGAGAGAGGAGGGGACAGTGGATCAGCAACAGGGTCGCGCCGATCCCAGAAGTTGTACCAAGTTTCGATCGGAGCAAGACCCTGAATCTGATTCCCCCAATGGAAGAGATCGACATACTTGCGCAACGGACTCCCTGCCGTGACAAAGACCTTGATTTTCCGCGTGACCGCCCCTGGCAAGCGACGCAAGACATCAAAGGCAATCACCGTCCCATTACTATGGGTGTTGAGCACCAGATGGTCCACGTCTGGGCGGCAGGCAAGACGCGTCAGGGCTTCCTGCACAAAACTGCGTACCCGCTCCCGCTCCTCATTGTAACAGACGTAACAGGCCACATCATCTTCCAGATTCCTGAAAGCTGCCAGCAGCCCCGGAGTTGAAGCAAGAGCCGTCTGTCCATGGTGACTCAGGGATTTAGCTGATCGGAGTCCGAGGTCATTGCGCGGACGAGTGCTGGTCGGCTCTTGCTCGGGAGCAGCAGGGTGTCTGAACTGCGCCAGGGCGTCGGTCAGGGCCAGATGCAGGAGTCCTGAGGCACTCGCATAGTGTGAAACAGAAAAGAGGCCCATCCCCAGGGTCATCAGCGCCGCCCCTGGCTCTGGCCCCGTTGGTTCTAGATTGGAGTAAACGAGTGCAACATGGGAGATAGGCTCATTTTTTGTCCTCAAAGGAGCATCGGCAATCTCTACTTGCTGCAAATCATCGCACCAGATTCCGAGACGCTTCATTCCCTCTTCATGACTGGCTTTGCCTTGCGCGTCAAGCCAGCGGCTCTCCACATAGATTGCCCCATTATCACCAGGACGGCTGCGTTTGCGATGGGGATCATCGCTGAGCAGATTTCCGAGGTAGATTTTCAGATGCTGATGTAACGGGTCAGCATAGCCCGAGTTGTCCACTCTCTCTTGAGGAGGTTGTTCATACCCGATCCCATGCAGTGTGACCAGGCAAGTCATCTTGGATGTCATACCTTCTGCCCTCTCCTTCTGAAAGGAAGGATTCCTATGAGTGGCTGGTAGTAGTTGCGCCTTCCATCTCTTCTCTATGCCCATGTTCTTCTTGTTCGTGCATTCTCTCTCTGCACCTGCATTGTTTGGCGACGATCATGCGTCCCTCCAAAGATCCAGCAGAGGACGCGACGTTTTTCCATTCGATCTGTGCTGTCGCCGCCCGATCGACGATATAGTCCCTGAGCGGTCCCATGGCGAAGCCCTCAGGAGGAGTGCGCCGCAACTCAAGTGCTCGCGCGACCACGGCGGTCACAATGGGAGTGGCAAAGGACGTGCCGATCCAATAGGCCCAGCCGTAGGTATTGGGCGCGGAATAGGTAGCCTGCTCATCCGTTATGGAGAGCGCCGGGTAGTGCAACTGCGTATAGATGCCGATGAGAGCATCGATCTTGTTTGTGTCTACTTTCGTCATCCCGTGCTCTTTGTAGATATCACCTTTCCCGGGGATTTCTCCTCCATAGGTTGCTATCCCTTTTTCGCCAGGATAACAACTAAACGAAGACGCCTGCTCCTGCTCATTTACAGCCCCCACCGGCACAATATTATCGATGCCCTCATTGGCGAAAGCGGCCGGGTAGAGAGCCCTGGGATGCGTCTGCCCTTGCTGCTGGCGGTCATCGCCCTCATTGCCGGCAGCAGCAACAAACACAACTCCGAGCGAGGTGAGACTCCGGATCACCTCCCGCAGAGCGGTACGTACCAGTCCGGGATCAAAGCCGCCGTCCTGGATATCCTCGTCGCCAGGAATCACCAGGCTCAGATTAACTACCACGTCCTTATTGTACAGATCCCCTCCTGCAGCTATGCGTTGCAGTATACGCTGGAATTGCTCGATGAGAGTCTGCGTGGCTCCTGCTCCCACATCATTGAGTACGCGAATACACTCTACTCGCGTATCAGGAGCGATATCGCGTATAATACCGGTCACAAAGAGGCCATGATCGGGCATGTGGAATCTCATAGAACGTCCGTAAAGGTCTTTGCCAGTCTGTGGCCGCTGTGGATTAGGGAGATCGACAACATCTGGCAAGTGAGGATGAGTGAACGTCACGTTGTTCATAACATCGAGTAAGAGCAGATTGTGCGCGCCGGCTGCCTCTGCTGCCCTCCTGATATGCCCTACTGGTGGCAGCGTGTCCATTACAAGCACTGTAACGTCATCGCCTGTTGCCCCTTTCAACTCATTCGGTAATTGCGGCAGAGAGATGGGCCAGAGGCCATAGGAGGATGAGCAACTGTGCTCTGCCGGCACGGGAAAAGGAGGCATCAAAGGACAGCCCGTTGTGACGTTGTCCGAAGAGCCACATAGCCAGTGGGGCGCGGCTGAAGTGATGGGGATGGGCTTCAATGCTCTTCCGTTGTCTAACGTTATCTTGCCGTCCATCAGCATCTCCAGATTGCTATTCACCAGGTTGACCAGGCGAGGTACAGGCTGAGATTTGGGATTGTCAATGTGATACTGGTGACTACCCGGTTTCTCCTGCCTGGCTTGCAGAGCATCAGCAGTCGTCTCCGACGCTTCATTGAACTGGAAGAATGCCACGACGAAGCGCGTCTTCCTGTCCTGAGGACTGAGTGGACCGGGGAATACATAGATGCCGGGAAAATTCTGGGGACCCTGGTCAGAGGGCAGGTTTTTCGCTGCCAGATAATCGGCCAGCGTGCGGGCATTCTGAGCGCTCTGATTGTCTGAATCCGCGAGAAAACTCAGAACGAAGCCATGCTCATCTAAGAAAGCGGCGAGGTCTGGCAGGTTTATGGCTTCAATGATGTTCTCCGTTGTATCATCAGGAATCGCGAAGGTAAAAGAGACTTGAGAATTGATCCAGAAGGTGTTGTGCCCGTGCATACCGGGCTCAGGCATCGCTTTCATTTTCTGTTTCTCCTCAGCAGCTAGAGAGTGAAGTTCAAGGAATAAGGACGTTGCGAATCTTCTTTTTCGTGAATGGATTTCTTCTACTGGATGGGCGCTTTCAGAGCATCCTACTCAAGCAGGTGATGGGAAGTGTTTCAGCGGATGAATATCACCGACAAGACGAAATGCCGCCCAGAAATAGGGATGGGCGTAGGGCGATTCTGTGCGTGAGAGAAACTCGCACTGAACTGTTCGTAGAGCCTGTACCTTGCTTTCCCCTTGCAGGAGGTTGCGATAGAAGAGCTCCATAAACTCACCAGTCATTTTATCCTCTACAGACCAGAGACTCATTACCAGTGTCTCTGCTCCAGCCGCTAGGAAAGCTCTTCCCAGTCCTAACTGCTCGTCTCCTCCGCTACTGAAGGAAAAGCCTGTTTCACAACCACTTAGTGTGATCAGTTCGCAGCCTTGCAATTTCAGATTGAAGGCATCGATAGCGTTGAACTGTCCGTCAGCGAGCAGAATAGAAGAAAAGTTGGGAGCATCGAGTCTGCTCTGCCCATGGGTAGCGATATGAATAATCGAACTGCCTGGCGCCTCTTCTTCAAGCCGGGCGATCGTGGCTTTTTCTTCGAGATAGCACTTACCTTGTAGGATAGCGGCCAAGAGCTTTGCCTCTTCTAGAGCGTATGGGAGTTGTCCACTGCCAGAATACCCAAGAAGGAGAGCGGAGGCAGTCTTGCCCTTCTCGTCGGGAGCATCGAGGGAAATGCCGGGAACATGCTTGAAGGAGAGCAGATTGCTTGTTAGCAGATATTGAAGCTGGAAATCTTCAATCAAGAAGCGTGCGCCATCGAAAAGCGCATGAAAAGGGAGATTATGGAGCGGGCCATAAGGAACAATGGTGAGTAGTCCTTCTGGCTCTGGCAACAAAGCTCGTACAGGAGCAATTAACAATGCGTAGAGTTCCTGTAAAAGCGCCCGGATAACCTGTTGTTGTGGAGGTTGCTGGCGGGGTCCCGCCTCTATCTGTGGGCGCTGCTCCTGTAAAAGCGCCTGGGTGACTCGCTGCTGGAGTGATTGCTGCTGGAACCAGGAATCCATCTGTATATGGGCGTAGAGGAATGGGAGCACCTTCTCCAATTGTTCGACTCCATCAGAGATCTCATGCCAGATCAATTTCTGTGCGTTCATCGCAAAGATGATAAGTTTCTTCTTGTGAAGAAAGTACGCTAGCAATGTTTGGTGTTCCGCCAGATTCTGATGCAAGCGGGCCAGATCGAAATGCCTTTGTTCGAGTCTTTTCATGCCCCGGGAAGTATGCGTTAAGGGGGGCCATTCTGCCTGATAGAGCGCAAGGCGTTCAAATAATTCGCTGATTTTGTTCTCGCAACCCTTAAGCTCTGCCTGGATGGTCTCGCGATTGATTGAAGCTGAAACCGAGGGATCGAGATGGGAAAGCAAGATGCTGTAATGGCGATAACGGTCTTGCCAGTCTTTGAGTTCCTCTTGAGCACGTAAGAAGGTCAGGCGCACCGTTGATACCAACACATCGCCGGCGTCTTGTTTTTCGGCCTGCTCCCTTGTCTGTGCCGAATGAATAAGATACTGGCGCAGTGCCAGCGAGCGAGTCTGTTCTAGATAAGTGAAAGCGCGCTCAACCTGATCGTGTTCCAGGCAAAACTCGATCATATCGCCATAGACAGCCCAGGCAGTGCGCAGGAAAGCAGGAGAGAGATCGTAGAGCAGATCATCGAGAATGCGCTCGATCTGTGCAATAGCCGCCTGATAATACCTGCCGGTTTGACCCATATTTTTTTGGAGAGAGGCGATACGTCCCAGGAGATAGTAGCATTTGTACATTGCCTCCTGTAAATGGCGTTTGCGGGCCAACGGGGCCAGATGTTTGCATAACTGCTCGGCCTCCTGCACCCACATGTCACGCTGCTCACTATTCGTATCCGGTTGGTTAATCATCGCAAGTAGTGCGCTGGCCATAATAAGCTCGGCTCGGATAATGTAGACGACCGGTCCACGGCTTTCAAAAGCAACCTTAATGAGCCGGGCCTGAGTGTAAGCGGCCGAAGCATCTGGAATTTCCAGGAGCAGTTCGGCTTTTTGCAACTGAGCGGTGACTGTATGATGCTCGAAACCCGCACGCGAGAACAGTTCTTCCGCTTCGCTAAGAGCTTCTATTGCTTTCTCTGTGTGCTTGCAAGCCGCCAGTGTTGTAGCATGAGTGAGGAGAGCCAGTCCCGTGCTCAGAGAGATATCGAACTGGCGGTAGAGAGTAACCGCTTCGTTTGAGAGCTGGCGAGCCTCCTGCGCCCTGTTTAATTTTAATAAGCAATTTGCAGTCCAGAGCTTGAGTTTCGCGATGCGCGAGAGATCGTTGAGGGAGGAGTGGTGCGCAACATCGAGCGCATGGTAATAGCGTCTCAGAGCTGAGCCGTAATAGCCCTGCATGTAGTCGAGGTCGGCGATATTGACCTCGGCGATAAGCTGCAAATTGACCTCTGCAAGTTCCCGAAAGCTGTCACGGGCCTGGCATTGGAGGGTATACGCCTCTGCAAAGTAACCCATCCGAGCCAGGTTGATAGCCTGGTTGAGATCAACAAGCGCGATGTTACGTCGAACAGAGATGCCATCCTGATCATCCAACGAGAGGTAGGTGATGCGCATACTCTCGTATAATTCGAGGGCTTCTTGATGCCGTCCGGCATGGTCATAGATGACCGCTCTATTATTATCGATCGTACACGCCCAGAAAGGTTCGCCCAGGCGTAAAAAAACTTCACGGGCTTGTTGGGCTTCATAAAGGGCTTCTTCGATATGACCCAGCCAGGCACAGGCAACGACCCAACTGATACGGCTGCGCGCCCAATTCCTTTCATCTCCCTGTTGTACAAATATCGCCCCGGCTTCATCAAGGCTCTCCATCGCTGCCTTGTAGTGTCCTATTTGGACCAGAGCATCCCCTTTTGCCTTAAGACCAAGAGCGTAAGCAGTGCGATCGTGAACATATTCGCCGAGAAAAATAAGTAGCTCAGCCAATTTGAGAGAGATGAAAGGCTCGTAGAGCCTATCCAGAGCTTCCTTTTCAAGCCAGGCACTGATGAGTGCATGTTGCTCTAACTTATCACAGCACTCTTGAAGGTAACGTTTCCCTTCTTTCAGGCCAAGTTCATGCAGGGGTTGCAAAAGATGCTGTTCGGTCATAGAAAATATTACTCCTCGCTATAGTGCTCAACAGGTACCAACAGGTTCTCTCTACTTTCAATGCTTCCTACGAGGAGATCCTTAATGGGTCCTATTCTAATTGCACCTGCTCGATCAACAACTCTGTATCGGGCAGATAGATACGAAGGGCATATATTCCTGCACGCAGAGGTGCGAAGGAGAAATGACCCAAACGGTCCACGACGGTAGACATCAAGGGTCTTTCTGCCAGCCTGTCTGATAGTATTGTTGCGGGAGAGGCCGATGGATTCTCTAACTGGTAAAGGTCTGCCACGGAATCCTCAAGGGTTTTGAGCTGCTCTTCATCATTCGAGAGAAAGATACCTAGCAGCATAAGCTGGTTGTTAGCCGTGCGCGAAATGTGCAGCGAAAGATTGGTGTTGCCGGCCTGGTAGTAGCGAGGCCATGGGAGGGAAGAGAGCTCCCGGCGTGCCGGGTATGCTGGTTGGACAAGACTGGCTACAATACGCTTCACCTCCTGGGCAGTCTGCCGCAAAGAGGGCACTGGTGGTTCAGGAAAAGGAGTAAAGAGGGCCATCTCATGGCGAATACCTCTGACTTCGTCGCTACACAGGAGACACTCACGCAGATGTTCGGCGATATCAAACCTCTCATCAGCAGAGAGCGCATTTGCGCAATAGAGCGTCAGTTGTGTTGCACTGGGGCAGAGAGTGCGGTACAATCGTGAGAGATACATCTCGTTCATCTGCTGGTAGTCTTTGAGCCGCTCTTGGCAGGTGGGGCAATGCTCAAGATGTTGCTTCCTCCCCTCGTTGAGAGTTTCTTCGCCAAACACGTAGGCGAGCAGTTCTTCATCGTCAGGAGCCATCGAATTAGAGCAATCTATCATTGCCTCCTCCTTTGCTTAAGCACATTGTCGCTGGCACCGCAGTGCATAATCTTGCCTGACAGAGGTCTGACTATACATAACTAGACGTTCGTACAATTTGCTTTTTACTTTTCGATTTTTACAACGACGGTTGCGATCCATCTTTCATCAACCTCTTCGGGGCTGCTCCTCCCCTACTCTTCTTCGTAGTCAATCTTCCGGCGGATGATAGCTGAGTGACGTTTAAGCCGATCCATGGCACTTTTAGTCAGGCTATATATCTCCTTCACATCTGCGAACTCTTTAGGACAGTGCTGTAAGATTTGTCGGGGCTTGAGACCTTCGTGATACAATAAAAATATTACCCGGAGTTCTCGTTTGTTGGTGAGAATAGTTTGTATCACGTGCCACAACTCCCGCCTGATGATGTATTCCTCACTCGTGGAAGGCGTCGGAGGGTCATATTCAGGCAGCGAAACCCGCTGCTGGCGCATGGAGGCCCGCAGATTATCCCTGATCAGACTTTCTAAACAGTCATGGAGAAACTTAAGCGCGCCTGGCAGACTGTTAAATCCTGCCAGTTGGTCAAATTCTGTCAGGTTGTCAAGTGCTTTTCTCTGGTTATGTCCCCACTGCCAGAAACGCTTAAAAGTGTCATCTACATAGTCTTGTTCGTTTTCGATCTGCAGTGCTTCCTGCCTTTTCGAGTGGCGACGCAGCCAGAATAAAATGTTTGCGCGGAACTGCTCTTGTAAGGCCATCCAGGAGTCGTTATCATCTCCTACGAGCGCCCTTCTGAAAAGCTCCAGGCAATACCGTTCGTCGCCTGGTTTACCGCGCTGGGAGTTGCTGATTTCTTGAGAACAGCGATATTTCAATGCGAGTAGAGGCATTCTTTCGGGCGGCTGCTCCATTGTCCTGCTTCCTCCTTCCTATCTCGGTTGAAGGCAGATTTCCTGGGAGCAGGATACTCAGCACTTCATGTTAAATATGCTGCAAGAGCCGTCCCAGGCTAAACACGCTGTAGGGTACTGTTCACCAGATATATGTATCGGTCAGGAACATACGACAGCGGTCAGTTCATTCCCCCACAAAGACGGACATACAATATAGACCTAAATAATAGTACATTATCCTGTGCTTACTTCACAAGGCGGTACAGTTCCGCTACAGAGCTATTTAATTCTCCAAAGACAGATCACTCTCTGTTACAATGAGTTTTGCACCGATCTCAGGAAGAAGGCGACCCATTTCCATTGGCAATATCCCGATCATCAGGACATAACCAGAGATGGTCCATGAGGCGGTACCGAGTGGGGCATGAAAACTCTGTCCAATGGCGGGGAGTGCGACATTCACAATGAAGAGATCAATATACAGCATGAGCAGGCCAAAACAAGCTGCGATGAGCGTGAGCCACCATTTATGCTTTCACCAATCATTGGCCTGAGTTGTTCAGCCCGCTATAATCAACAAATGGGTAGGCGGCAATGGCTGGCCAGAAGTCGTCAGCGGGATCAAAGCTGAGAGCAGCGTTGAAGCCAACCTGGATGTTGAGACCGGCGCGTTGGATTTCCTCTTTAGCAGCGACAACCCCGCGAACCAGGGCTTCCCGTACCTGGGGGATGCAGCCATCTACCTCAGGAGTCATGGTTACATTCGCTTCCTCCGTAATTTGCAAAGTTGCGAGCATCGAGTTGTAGCGATGGATAGCCTGGCGAATAAAGGTCAGCCAGCCATCCAGGTCGGATTGGCGAAAACTAAGCACAAGATCAAGCTTGCGCCCGTCCTGAATGTATTGCTCAGCCGCTGCCGGTGTCTCAATGGCGAGAGCCTCCGCAACAGATAGGGAACCGGTATAAGGAAGGTAGCCGCGAACTAGTAGGGGAGGACCATCCATCTGAAGACGATTCAGCGCTTCGTGAATACGAGCTGGATCATCGGCAGTGACGGCCCGACCGCTGCCGAAGCCAGTGTGCCCTCCTGGATAGATGCCGAAAATCAGAGGTGAGGTGCGAGTATCAGACATCTCAGTTTCCTTTTCAACCGAATAATCAAGACAGAGGTTGGTCCTCAGTCGCTTCATGCCAGGGTGTGTCCAGGGAACGTCTCGTCTCGGCTTTGCTCAGGCGCTGCTCTACCTCCTCCAACCACTGCAGTTCAGCGGCCCGCAGGAATTCTCGCCGCCGGAAGACAGCGATATCAAGGGGTTCGAGCATGCCCGCAGCCTCCAGCCGTTCGCGCTCTACCCTGACTCCAGTGAGTTCCCGCTCCATGGCCTCCTTGCGAGCCCGGAGAAAAGCAACAACCTCCCCCATCTGGTCAATTCCCCCAAAGAGGAGGGCTACCCCCACCGCATCTGGACTGACATATAAATCAGTCAACGCCTCTTCGCGCAACATCCGGAGGTATTGCAGACCCGCAGGCGTAATCTGGTAAATGGTGCGCACTGGCCGACGCCCGATCTGCTCGGTGCGCACGGCTTCGAGGAGCGCCTCAGTTTCCATCTGGCGAAGTTCGCGATACAATGCTCCCACACTGACTCCTCCCCAAAGTTCAACATGGGTCACTTCAGCATCGTAGCGAATCTGGTGGCCGTGTCGAGGCCCATTCCTGGCAAGTAATCCCAGAATCATGAGTCGTGTTAAATTCATGAGAGTAGTATCGCGAATCCATTCTGTTTTGTCAAGAGTTGAAAGACCAGTTGCAACATCTCCTGAGAGATTTGTTTCCTCCAAATCTGCTCGCTTGCTTTGAGTTTCGTTGAGCATCGCGTGGGAAGGAGCTCCCGAAGGCCGCGTTTTTGTTGTACAAAAACATGGCTAGTCATGCAAAAACATTGCAACACAAGCATACTCACGGTATTACTAAGAGAAAATAACGAGCAATTTTCTGCTCGTAAAACGGGGGAAGACATTTGAGAAAGAGCCATGTTGAGGCAATCAAAAATCAGATCAGGGAAGATATCAAGAGCGGCAGGCTAAGAGAGTCCGATGCGCTCCCACCGCGCAGCGCGCTGGTCGAGCAATTCAACGCAACATACGACACGGTGGAAAAGGCGCTGCACGCTTTAGAAATAGAAGGGCTCATCGTGAAGAGCAGAGGCCGGGTTCTGCGAGTCAGCCCGCGACGGGCACGCGTGACGACCAATGACGAAGTGTTCAGGGATGTCATGGCCGCGATGGGCTACGAGGTAAAAGTAGAGCACCTCAAAACACCGGGCATCATCCCGATGTCGCCATCGCTAGCGAAGCTCTTTCGGATGCCAGAAGGCACACCGGTGATCGAGCGGATGAGGCGAGAGATCGTCAATGGCATTGTATACCGCTACAGCAGAAAGACCTACCTGGCCGAGCTCGTACCGGCTGAACATCTGGAAAAGAGGCAGGCTGACTACACCTACAATGTGCGCCGGGTGCTGGAGGAGGCACGGCCACTCTCTAGGATAGAAGAGATTATCATCGCCAGAGCCATCACGGAAACCGAGGAAGCGCATATTTTAAATGCGGCAAAGGGCGCGCCAGTGCTCGACCAGGCGGACGGCAGCAGCCTGGTGATTACGAACCTGGTTGCGTTCTCAGGCGGCAGGCACGCGCGCACCGAGAAGTACGCGACCGCCGCGGATAGAGACAACGCGCTCGCGGCGGCGCGCAGCCAGGTAGAGCGTGAGCAGCTTGGAGCGAAGCATACCGGTGTGCTGGTTGGATGCACAGAGAGCACGCAGATGGAAACGACCAGGGCAATAGTCGCCTAGTCGTGTCGATATGCAACCTATCACGCGCCAGCAGGAGTGCTGGTGCTGTCAGCCAGTGTCCAGGGAGAGAGCATCGTGTTGAGAGTAAGAGAGGGACCGGATAAAGAAGCTCTGGGAGAATCGTAAGGCGGAGGGCATAGTAGATGAAGCCACCGTGCTACAA
>Ga0209581_1000787_pt1 | contig 48528 bp, 39 predicted proteins | sample Coa_R2_FD_187160 | JGI IMG/M metagenome (GOLD analysis project Ga0209581, IMG submission 187160) | Surface soil microbial communities from Centralia Pennsylvania, which are recovering from an underground coalmine fire - Coalmine... | ecosystem: Environmental > Terrestrial > Soil > Unclassified ...
AGGGCCGCCTTGCCGCTAACCTCAGTCGCCCTACGGGCTCCTTCGGCTAGCGGCAAAGAAAAACCAAAACCGGACAGATTATGTGCTATAAAAACCGGACATCTTCACGTGCTAACGACAACCCATAGGACAGACGCAGCAAGGGAAGGCCTTCCTTGCCGAGAGTTGTTTGGTTCACGCAATAGCGCTGCACGATCAGTGGGTCAGATCAGCACGCCGGTCGCGCCTGTCCTGCCGGATGTCTCTCGTGTCACGCCGAATATCACGGCGGTCGCTTCGCAGATCACGGGTGTCGCGCCGGATGTCGCGTTTGTCCTGCCGGATGTCGCGTGGATTCGAGTTGGGATTCATCCTGTCGGCACGCAAGTCGCGGCGGTCTGCGCGGATGTCGCGGATGTCCCGGCGGGCGTCGCGAACGTCGGCCCTGCGGTCGCGACGGTCCTGACGAATATCGCGAGTGTCGCGGCGGGCATCGCGCCGGATGCTCTGGGCCTGCGCCGGCAAAACCAGAGTCGAAAGGCCGAAAAGGCCAATGGCTGCGACGGTGAGTGTACGTCGAAGGAAGCAGGTGCTGTTGAGTTTCTGAATCGGCATGGTTCACTCTCCTCAGGCGAATTTGTGACTACATGCAGATAAACACGCCGGTGGGAAGAAAGTTGCGCAGGCTTTGCGCGTATTTTTTCACAGGGTGCGGGAACAGGGCGTGCAAAGTGGCCGCCTTCAGTCTGCGTTCAGAGTTACGGGAACCCAACTCGGAGTCAGATGTGCGCCACTCAGGACGGCAAGGACGCGCTTCGCCGACGGATTCTGTGCCCGAGCATGACCATCAAAACTACAGCGATTACATTGAGCAAGGACTTCCCAATCCAGTCGATCATCAACGCACCGGCGGCGAGAACTATGAACCCCGCCGACATGTTCGCTATAAGAGCACCGAAAGCAAGCGCGAAGCGGTGCAACTCCGAAAAATCGGCGCTGGACGCCCACCTCCGGACGAGTAACAGACTGATCAGAGCGTACACAATTCCGCCAGCCAAGGGAATCCACAGCGGCAAATTGGGACTTCCGCCGTAAGCTACAACGATGAGCATGAAGCAGGGAATTGACAGCAGACAACCCGCGACTCCGAGCAGCGAGGGGTGAAGCGCCTGGCGGGTTGCCACGGGGCGCGCCAACCGGAATCCACGCAGGCCGTATGCCAGGAAGACGAGAAGCATGATGCACGCGAGCGCAATCGCGATCGCCCGAGCCGGCGGATTATATTTGGGGACGTGGAAGACCATGGGGCGCGCACGTTGTGTCCACAGAAACCAGGCGATGAACGACCCCACGAGAAAAACTGCTCCGGAGATCACAAGCCCCGGGACTTTCAGCCAGGGTTGCCCTCTCACGCGATCATAAATCAGTTCGGTGATCTCGACTGGAACGAGGACAACCCACACGCATTCATAAATCAAGAGCGCAAGAAGATAGACCCAATTCACGCCGAGGTACCGACCATATACGTGCTGTGCGCCGACAAGCGGTGCGAGCGATGTCTGCTGGATCACACACTCCTCGGCCATCGCCAGGGCCAGCCCCAACAGGATCATACTGGCCCGGCCCGCGCGCCATCGCGCCACGGCCTCGCGGACCAACAGCGCGCCGCAGCCCCAGACCATGATTTCAGGGATAAGCACAAAGATGACGCTGATGCGCGTGGCGCCGAAGAGGACCTCGGCAATCAAGGGGGCAAGCAGGAGAAGCGTGGCAGCAGGTGCCCAGCGGGGTGCCTTTGCAGGTGGCAAAGTGTTGAGGGCAGGGGACAAGTGATGTGGGTTCTCAAGCGAACTCATTCGGAGTCCTTTCTGTTAAAATACGTTTCACGATTATAAATTCTCAGATACAAGTATCTTAGATATAAGATAATATGTCAACATCCAAAACCAAATTCAAGGCCTCGCCTGAACTCCTTGCTTATGGCCGGTCGCTCGGGCAGCGATTCAGCACGGCCATCATCATGTTTCACGAGGCAGTGGCGACGCGCCTGGGTCTGAACGCCGCAGAATGGCGGTGCCTGGGCTTGCTCGACCTTCACGGGCCGAGCACTGCGAGCCGGCTGGCGGAGTGGTCAGGATTCACCACTGGCGCGATTACCGGCATCGTTGACCGGCTGGAGAAGGCGGGCTATGCCGAGCGCAGGCCGAATCCGCACGATCGGCGAAGTGTTATCATTCATCCGCTTCGGTTACCGGAATTACGGAAGGAGGTCGAGCCCATTTTTGAATCGCTGGGGCGTGCGATGGCTGAAGCGGCAAAAGGTTATTCTCCAAAAGAACTGGCAGCCATCGGCATGTACCTTGAGAAGGCAATCGAGGTGCTGCGCGCGGAAACGGTGAAGATTTCGAAGTCCAAATGGGCGAACGGGCGCAGAAAGTGACTCAGGCGATTCGGGCGAAGGCCGATCTACGCTGTAGGAAGTGCGGAGGTACTTCGCTTCGCGCAGGATAACAGAAGCAAGCACTCAAGACGTGATGTACGATGCTCAGTGTAATAAGATCGCGTGGTAGAGTGATGAGGATGCAGCGCGGATTCCCCAGTGAAATTTGACATCCGCCACAGGATAGGTCATCCTCATTGCAACCGCATTTGGTGGGGGATTCGAACGTTAAGATGAGAAAAATCCAGATTTACGACACCACCCTGCGGGATGGCTCGCAGGGCGAAAATATCTCCTTCTCGCTGGAGGACAAGCTCCACATTGTTCGGAAGCTGGACGAACTTGGCGTGGATTACATCGAGGGCGGCTGGCCCGGCTCAAACGCGAAAGACCTGGAGTTCTTCCAGCGGGTGCGCGAACTCACTTTAAATCATGCGCGCGTTGCGGCGTTTGGCAGCACTCGGCATCCGCGCTACGGGGTTGAGGATGATCCGAACCTGAAAGCGCTGGTTGAGGCTCATACTCCTGTCGTAACGATATTCGGCAAAAGCTGGGATTTACATGTGCGGACCGCTCTTGGAATTACGCTCGAAAAAAACCTGGAACTGATTCGAGGGTCCGTGGCGTTCCTGAAATCCCGCGGCAAGGAAGTGATTTACGATGCCGAGCATTTTTTTGACGGTTACAAAGCCGACCCTGAATACGCTCTGGCCACGCTGAGAGCTGCGGAAGAAGCCGGCGCGGACACGATTGTCCTGTGTGACACGAACGGCGGCACACTGCCTTCTGACATTCGGGAACGGTTTTTGCGAGCCGCTGAGCACGTGAAGACCCCGCTCGGCATTCATACGCATAATGACAGCGAAATGGCCGTGGCGAATTCAATTGTTGCCGTACAGGCGGGAGCGATGCAGGTGCAGGGAACGATCAACGGCTATGGCGAGCGCTGTGGCAACGCTAACCTCTGCTCCGTGATTGCTAACATCGAGCTGAAGCTTGGTATGCACGCGATCGGCAGGAAAAATCTGAAGCGCCTGACGGAAGTTTCCCATTACATCAGCGAATTAGCGAACCTGCCCCCGCGTCAGGACCTGCCCTACGTCGGCAAGAGCGCCTTTGCGCACAAGGGCGGTATCCATGTGAGCGCAGTGATGAAGGAAACCGCCGCGTACGAGCACATCGATCCTGAGGTTGTGGGCAATGCGCGCCGCGTGCTGGTTTCAGAATTGTCCGGGAAGAGCAATATTCTGTATAAGGCCGCCGAGCGGGGATTGAAGATCGACAAGTCGTCCGCTGCGAAGGTTGTTGTGGACAAGCTGAAAGAAATGGAGCACTACGGCTACCAGTTTGAAGGCGCCGAGGCGTCATTCGAAGTGCTGTTCGACAGACTCGTGCACGGGACCCGCGACCTGTTCGAGTTGGATGGCTTCCGGGTGATTACGGAGAAGCGCGGTGCGAACGAATCAACCTCTGAAGCCGTCATCAAGCTGCGCGTGGACGGTAAGGAAGAGCATACGGCCTCGGAAGGTGAAGGCCCCGTAAGCGCGCTTGACAGGGCGCTAAGAAAATCGCTTACCACTTTCTTCCCTTCCATCCGAGACATCCGCCTCACGGATTACAAGGTTCGCGTGCTGAATCCTGAAGGCGGAACCGACGCCAAGGTGCGCGTGCTGATTGAATCGAGCGACGGCAAGGAAAGCTGGGGAACGGTGGGCGTCTCTGAAAACCTGATCGAGGCCAGTTGGCAGGCGCTCGTGGACAGCATCACCTACAAGCTGAAAAAAGAATACGGACGGCGGGGTAAGCGACCCGGCGAAGAAACCGCGACGGCAGGCCAACAGCATCCTACCTGCAAAGAGCCCGTCGAATCAAAGCATTGCTGACACCAAGGTTTCCGCGTTTGCAAAAGTGCGGGCATTCAGATGCTCATCCATGCTCCCCCCGGATGACGCTCCCTGGTACTGACCGGAACCGTTGGTTGAACGGTACCGGGCGAGGGCGTGTGAAGCTGATTGCGTTCGTTGCCGCGTGTGATATTGCGTGCGGCAAACGGTTCTGCCGGACCACGCTTAATTTGCGGCCCGTTGGCGGGGATTGGTTCTCGTTTATATTCGACGCTGCCGGAATTAATTCGCGCCTCACGTCTGTGAAGGAAATGACGCCAGCGAACCATGCGGTTTTGCACTGACAGACGAAAGGCATTGCTCAAACCGCAATGATGCTTTGCGACGCCAGCGTGACCATTGCGCGATACGCGAGGGCGGGGCAGGACGAACTCAGTATTCGGCACTCACGACGTGGTGCAATAGCCGTATGGTTGCCAGACCCCGACGGCAATACGCTGAAGGCCGCGCGAGGTTGACCGGATGCGCGGAAAAGATTCCGTTGAAGAATCTGCCTTTTCCCTATAGAATTAAGTCACGCCTCATCTACTGACTTCGCCGGGTGTAGAAGACCCATGGGAACTCTGCCTACGCCTGTACAATTGCCCCTGTCCAGGCCGAATTCCCTGCGAGAAGAGAGCAGCCCAGGAAATGTGTTAGATCGCTGACCTCAAGGGGGGGCGGCTTTTTCAGAGATTCGAATGTTTACGAATTTGAGAGGGCATAAGCCTGGTGAGCAATCCTCCTTGATTCAGGCAGAGGAAGCCCGGAAAATAAGGATCCCCGCCTGCTATTACGTAGCGACCAGCGCAGACGGACTGATTGCCGACTGGAGTGGCAGCGTAGATTGGCTTAACCCTTTCTTCAATACCGACTACGGGTTCCACGGCTTTGTGGAAACGATTGACACGGTAGTGATGGGCCGAAGGACCTATGATCGCCTCCTGAAGACGTCGAAAACGAACCCCTATATGGGCAAGCGATTTATTGTCCTTTCCCATTCCAAGTCCAGCGGCCCTCATGCTGATCTGTTTTGGCCGGGTCCGTTAGACGACTTGATGGTACGCCTCGACTCGATGGGCTCAAAGTCGTTGTGGGTCGTCGGCGGCGGATCAGCGGCCGGTGCCTTTCTCGAAGCCGGGCTGCTTGATGAAGTGCAACAGTTCGTCATGCCTGTGGTTCTCGGTTCGGGAACTCCTCTTTTTGGCCCGCTGCGTCAACCGGTTTCATTTCGCCTCACTGCGAGCCGGTCTTTTCCCAATGGTGTCGTGCATTTGAGATATATGCCACTGGTCTGATCGGTCGACGCGATTGTTTTGACGCAAATCCATACTGATCTGCCTGGCGCAATAAGTCATGCTCTTGAAGCATTCGAGCGGATCAGGAAGCTGATGCAGCTTCGTGCACGGGGGATTCTTTCTTCGCACGGACGCTGATCATCAGGGCGCAGCCAAGCAGCGAAGCGATGAAGAGAGTAATCATCATGCCGGTGTCGTCGGCGGCGTGCGCAAAGGCCCCGGCGATGGAGCCGCCGGCGAAGCTGCCCAGGAATTGAAGGCTGTTGTAAACACCCAGCGCGCTGCCCTGAGCGGTTTCCGGGGCGGACCTGCTGACCATGCTTGGCAGGATCGGCTCGAGGCCTGTAAAGCCGATATAAAAGAGCGTTCCACCGGCGAGAATGGCAGCAATATGGCTCGGATCGATCCCAAGCAGCGCGGGGCGAAACAGCAGGGTCGCACTCGGCAAGAAAACAAGAAAGGCGATTGCGGCAAGGGGGCGGGCCAAACCATGGTCCGCGCCTCGCGTGAAGAGGAACATGGTGACGCCGCTGATGAAAATCATGGGGAGCAAAATTTCATAATACTGCGTCATCATGATGTGGTAGCGGCCCGTGACGATGAGGGGGAAGTAGAAAAAAAACGTACTCATGAAGAAATTCATGAGGAACCCGCCGGCGTCAAGCGCGAGCAGCGCCGGGGTGCGGACGATTTGGCCCAGGGGCGCAGGCGCGGTACCCGAGGGAGGGGCTTCCGGAAGATAATGCGCGAGGAGGAGGTCAGTCCCGATTCCAAGCACTCCCGTAATCCAAAAGAGCGACGCTGTCCCAAAAATCCCTGCCACGATCGGACCGGCAATCACCCCGATGATAAAAGCTGCACCGATAGGAATTCCGAGGATTGCCATGGCGGTGGAACGTCGTTCGGGCTGAATGTGATCTGCGACGGCAGCGAACGCCACGGAGATAATCGCGCCGCCGCCCTGCACGAGCCGCCCGGCGATCAGTACTCCAATCTGCATTCCTGATGGGAACCAGTCGGGAACCGCGCAGATGAACGATCCCAGACTGAACAGGGCCATGCCGAGCATGAGGACCTTACGGCGACCAATGCGGTCCGACAGGCGGCCGAGCGGGATCTGAAGCAGCGCCATGGTGAGGCCGTAGGAGCCGAAGGCGAAACCCACCAGAAAGCGCGAATGCGTAAACTTCAGGCCGTAAAGTGTGAAGACGGGAAGGACCAGGAAAAGTCCCAGCATCCGCAGGCCCACCACGCTGGCGAGACTGAGCAGGATTTTCTTCTGGAGGGACGTAAACGGTACGCGATTGGCTTTTGATCGTCTCGCCATTTCAGACCAGGAAAACAGACCGGCGGGAACAGCACATCAATTTCTTAGAGCTTTAGCAGCCCGAACCGTTACCTTCATCTTAGCGATCGCTTCTTCCACGGAGCGCGTTTTCAGACCGCAATCCGGATCGACCCAGACATTTTCTCGGGGAATAACGGCCAGCGCTGCGCGCAGGCGCTGCTCGACCACAGGTTCTTCCTCGATTACGTGCGAGTGAACGTCCACCACGCCAAAGCTGATATCTTTGGTGTAGGGGTCCTTCTTGAACAGCTCCAGCATGTCGAGTCCACTGTTGGACATTTCCAGGTCAAAATTGTCCACTGGGAATTTCAGCATCTGCGGATAGATGTTTTCAAACGCTCCGTAGCAGATGTGCGTGAGGAAATAGGCGTTCAGCCCTTCCGTCACGATGCGCATGGCCTCGATGGCCATCGGCAGTTCCTCCGGCCTCACGGAAGTGGCGGGTTCATCGATCTGGATGATTTTCGCGCCCGCTTCCACCAGCGCCTGCACTTCCTTGCGAATCTCACCTGCCAAAGCGAAGCATGCGGCTTTGCGGTCGGGATAGGCCTCGTTGAATGACCAGTCCATTACGGTATAGGGGCCGGTCAGCATGCCTTTGACCGGCCTTTGGGTGAGGCTCTGCGCGTACTTCCACCAATCTACCGTGATCGGCCCCTGCCAGCGGACCTCGGAAGTGATGATGGGCTTATGATAATAGCGGTTGCCGTAAGAGCGCACCAGACCGCCCTGCTCGAAGCCCGCGATGTGCTCAGAAAAGTAAGCCACCATGTCGCCGCGGTACATCTCTCCGTCCACGAGCACATCAACATCGAGTTCTTCCTGCTTCCGGATCCAGAACTCTGTCGCGCGCTTTTCGCTTTCTTCCAGTTGTTCGCGTGTGATCTTCCCTTTGGCGAACTCCGACCGCGCCTTCATCAGGTAATCCGGTTTGGGAAAGCTTCCCACCGAAGTCGTTGGCAGAATGGGTAAATCGATTCCAAGTTGTCGAAGTTTCTCTCGGCTCATTGGCCCTTCCCCAGGAATGTGTTCCTGACGGTTGTGAGGTGCTTCAATTTCAGTTGCGCCCGGTCGCGCGGCAGATATTCCAGCCCGCACGATGGCGTGAGATATGCGCTGCCGGATTGGATGCCGGCGGCGACCTCTTCAATTTCGCGCGCCAGAACATCGGCCTTTTCAAGACGGGTATTGCGGCCATCGATCAGACCCAGCGCGAGTGTTTTGGATGAGCCGTCCGCCGCGATTACTCCCGGCAGATTTGGACTATACGTGAAGTCAAGGCATAGCGCATCGACCGGGAGCGACTGGAGTCTCGGATAGAGCGGCGCAACGTCTCCGAAGTAGAAGGCCAGCATCAGTTGCGCGTTCTTCTTCCGCGCGGCCAGGGCCTCAACGCCTGATTTGAACAACGCAAAATCGTCCGCGTGTTTCAGGATGGCCGGCTCGTCCACTTGAATCAGGGTCGCTCCAGCCTCGGCAAGGGCAGCGACTTCATCGGCCAGTGTGCCCGCATAAGCCTCAGCGAGCTTCGCGACTTGAACGGTGCCGGCGTCCTTGGCAAGCGACAGTCGCGCCAGCGTGTACGGGCCGGTCAGAACGGGCTTGACCGCCCGCGCAGTTTTGGAGCGCGCGAATTTAAATTCGTCAACGATCAGCGGCTGCCTGCGTTCGATCTTCCCTTCGACGACGGGCTGACGAAAATAAAAGTTGGTGTCAAAGAACCGCAGCAGGCCGTTGATGCGAATTCCTGCGAGCTTGCCGGCAAGATGTGATACGGGATCGTACCAGCGAATCTGGCCATCCGTGACGACATCGAGGCCCGCTTCATCCTGCTCGGCGAGGGCGAGTTCCGTCATGCGGTCTTCCGCAGCACGAAGATCGGCATCAGTCTTTTCACCTTTCTCCCTCAGGGCAATTGTTCGGCGGAGCAGTTGTCCTTCCGGGTTGTCTCCGATGCGCGGATAACTGCTGTGGTTTGCGAGCTTCAGTTCCATTCGGATATTTCCCTCTTAAAGTTGATGTCGTCCGAAGAAAGAGCGAACCTTGCTGACCCGGCTGGAAGGCCCGGCTGACTTTTCTAGAACGAATGGCAAATCATTGCCCCACGAACTCCGCCTTAATAGCGTGAGGGATGATCCCGGCCTTGTGGCCGCGGTCAAGCAGGGTCTGCACGGCCCGCCGCCCCTTTTCGCCATAATCGAGCGTCCACTCATTAACATACATCGAAACGAAGTGTTCTGCCGTGGCCGGCTCAAGGCCCCTGGCAAAGTGCAACGCATATTCCAGCGCTTCGTCGCGATGCTCAAGCCCGTAGGCAATGCTTGAGCGGAGAAGCGAATCGGCGCGGCGGATGGTTTCCGGATCAAGTGCGCGGCGGATCACATTTCCCCCCAGCGGCAGCGGCAGACCCGTCTCATTCCGCCACCACGCTCCCAGATCAACCATCTTGGCCAGGCCGTAGCTGCCGTAAGTCAACTGGCCCTCATGGATGACGACGCCGGCGTCGGCTTCGCCTTTCACGACTTTGTCCAGAATTTCATCAAAGCGTGCTTCCACCGTTTCGATGTCAGATTCATACAGGCGTAGTGCAAGGCAGGCCGTGGTCTTCTTTCCAGGTATCGCCACCCGTTTTCCTTTGAGCTTTTCGCCCACGAGAGAGGCGCGCGTCACAACAATCGGGCCGTACCCGTCTCCGAAACTGGCGCCGCAAGACATCAGAATGTAACGGTCTGCAAGGTCCGCGTAGGCATGAAAGGAAACGGCCGTAATATCGTAAACCTCTTTCTGTGCCCGGTGGTTCAGCGTCTCGATGTCTTCCAGTACGTGAGAGAAGACCAGATTGCCCGTGGGGACTTTCTTCGTGGCCAGTGCGTAAAACATGAAGGCATCGTCAGAATCGGGGCTGTGAGCCAAGCTCAGTTCGACAACCGCCGCGGACATTCCGGAGCCAGGCTGGGTGGTCTTCTGGAGCATCGTTCCTCTTTTTCAAGCTCAGGGGAAGTGGCAAACGCTCATCTTACCACAGGGTTCCAACTTCGCTCAATCGTAATAACCCAACGGGTTGGCCTGGGCAGTTGGCAGTTGCACGAAGAGACCTTTCACCAGCTTGACGAGCAATTGACACAAGTGTCTCGAGGATTGACCTGTGGCCAAGAAATAGCCCTGCGATGTAATAAGCGGCCTTCTGGCGGAAATCCCCCTTTGAACAATGGCTCGGAGTACCCGTGTGCGGCGAACTTGGCGATTCGTGGGAGTCTTGTCTCTGTGCTAGAATGTTTCAAGCCTCTCGACTTCCACGACCTTTACTTCTGATTTGAGAGGTTTCAAGGGATGCCTTATTCTTTTTTAAGCTTTAATCAGTCGCACCAATAAGGGTAAGATTTCGTGCAACTAATCGAAGCTCTACTTCTGCTGCTGCTACTCTCTCGCACCATTGGAGAAGTCTTTGAGCACTATGGGCAACCCGCCATGCTCGGGGAGATTACAGCGGGAGTAGTCCTCGGACCTTCTCTTTTCGGCGTAGTTCATTTCACGGATGAAATCAAGGCGTTAGCCGATCTAGGTGTACTACTGCTTGTTTTTCTGGCGGGCATGGAAATGAACCTGGAGACCGTCTGGAAATCTTTCCGTGGTCGCGGGGCCTTTGTCGGAATCGCGGGTTTTATCTTTCCGATGCTGCTTGGGATCGGCTTGGGCTATTTGTTCCAGATGGGAACCACACGTGCGATCTTTATTGGTCTGTGCATCGCTATTACTGCTTTGCCCGTCAGCGTCCGCATCCTAATGGACCTCGGCAAGATTCAGACTGAAATTGGCCAGAGGATTATTTCGGCAGCTGTCTTCAACGATGTAACCTCTCTCCTGATTCTGGGAGTAATCCTGCAAATCAAAGGGAAAGGCGGAGGCGTTGGAATTGTTCTTGCATCAATGGGTCTGGCCCTGGTGAAAGCGGTAGCGTTTATGGTGGGTGTCGTCCTCATCGCCCGTGTCATCAAGCGCTTTTCTCCCCAGCGTTTCTTATGGTCTCGCCACCCCTTGGACCGATTGCTCATCAAGCTCAAAGGAAAAGAGTCTGTCTTCGCAGTCGCTTTGCTTTTCGTTCTCGCGTTTGCCAGTTTTTCCCAGGCATTAGGCTTGCAATTCGTAGTGGGAGCGTTTTTTGGGTCGATGCTGCTCACCTATGAGGTCCTTGGGAGAGAAAAATTCAATGAGGTGCAGAAAACGGCCTCCGACATTACGATGGGCTTTCTGGGCCCTATCTTTTTTGCAGCCATCGGGCTGCAGTTTGATGCTGCCAGCCTGAGAAACTGGGGGCTTGTTGTGGCCATCCTCGCAGCCGCATTTGTAGGGAAGATCTTCGGTGGATACCTGGGCGGCCGGTTGGCAAAGCTGACGAAGGAAGAGAGTTGGGCGCTTGGCATCGGTCTGAATGGCAGAGGCATCATGGAACTTGTCATTGCGAACATTGCACTGTCAAACGGCTTCATCGGCGACCGCCTGTTTACAATCCTCGTGCTGATGGCAGTGGTCACAACCTTCGTGACCCCGTTCCTGCTCAGGAAGGCCTATATTCAACTCCCAGCGGAAAGCTCACGTCCTGTGGTCAAGGTGATGTAGTTTCCTTGTCCGTTGTAGCCCGTTGCCTTTCTTGACTTAGCGGCGGGTTTCCTGAACAATGGCGGATTACGCCGGCAGGTTGCAGGCAAACCTGTACGGGTGGCTTCATGCCGCCAGATGACAACATGGACTTACGTTAATTGAGCCGGGTTGCGAGATAGAAAGGTGGCGAGATAAACTCGCCTCTACCACGTCAAAACCTGCGGCAAGAAAGGTAAAAGCATGCGTTGGAGTCAGGTCTTTATTCCCACGCTTCGGGAAATTCCTGCTGAAGCGGAAGCGCCCAGCCATCAGCTTCTGCTGCGCGCCGGTTACGTCCGGCAGGTGTCGGCGGGGGTTTATGCATATCTGTTTCTGGCCCAGAGGTCTTTCCTGAAGATCATGCGGATCATCCGCGAAGAAATGAACCGGATTGGTGCGCAGGAGTTTTATCTGCCGGCGCTGAACCCGGCTGAACTTTGGCGGGAAACGGGCCGATACGATCTGTTTGGCGAAACGATGTTCAAGTTCAAGGACCGCAATGGGCACGATATGTGCCTTGGCGTCACCCATGAAGAAGAAATGACCAACATCGCTCGCGGAGAAATTCGTTCCTACAAGCAACTTCCGCAGATCTGGTACCAGATCCAGGAGAAATTCCGCGATGAGCCGAGACCCAAATCAGGCCTGCTGCGCCTGCGGCAGTTTATCATGAAGGATTCCTATTCGTTTGATCTTGATGATGCCGGCCTCGACAAGAGCTACCAGAAACACTATGACGCTTACTGCCGCATCTTCGACCGCTGCGGACTTAAATACGTGATTGCAGAAGCATACTCGGGCGCAATGGGAGGGACTGTCTCACACGAATTCATGGTTCCGACCGATTCGGGCGAAGATTTCGTTGCCATCTCTGATTGTGGCTATGCGGCCAATCTGGAAAAGGCGGTGTCAAACGTTTCTCCGGTCGAAGATCTTCCCGGCAATGCCACGCCGGAACCTTTTCCCACCCCTGGACAGAAGACCATCGAGGACCTGGTCAAGTTCACGGGCGAGCCCGCCTGGCGTATGATCAAGACACTTGTGTATATTGTTGAAAGCCAGCCGGTTGTTATTCTACTGCGGGGTGACCACGCCTTGAGCGAGACTAAGCTTGCGTCCGTGCTGCAAACTACGGTTTTCCGCCCAGCCACTGCGACGGAGGCTTTTGCGGTTCATCATGCTCAGCTTGGCTCGCTCGGCCCGGTTGGGATTAAAGGGGCACGAATCCTGGCCGACCGGGCGCTCGAAGGCCGCAAAAACCTTATCACAGGGGCGAACCAGGACGATACACATTTACGGAACGTCACGCCCGGGCGCGATTTTATGGCGGAATACGCTGACCTCCGCGTCGTTCAGTCCGGTGACCTGTGTCCACGATGCGGTAAGCCGCTTCGGGTTTCGGTGGCTGTCGAACTTGGCCACGTTTTCAAACTGGGACGCCGCTACTCAGAGGCCATGCACGCTACTGTGCTCGATCCCAGTGGCAAGGAAGTGCATTTGACGATGGGTTCTTATGGGATCGGCATCGAGCGGATCCTGACTGCAGCGGTAGAGCAGAACCATGACGCCGACGGCATGTTTCTCCCCAGGGCGATCGCTCCCTATGATGTGGTTTTGACGGCTGCGAATATGGACGACGCAGGCGTAAGAACAAAAGCGGAAGAGCTTTACAGGCAATTGCAGGAAACAGGCCTCGACGTGCTTTACGACGACCGCGAGGAGCGGCCGGGCGTCAAATTCAAGGATGCGGACCTGATCGGAGTTCCGTATCGGATTACACTTGGCAAGAAAAAGCTTGCTCAGGGGCTTGGCGAAATTTACGACCGCTCGACAAGGCAAGTCCACGATGTTAACCTAAACGGGTTGGCTGTCACGCTGCAGGAACGCTTGATGAAGGAAAATTGAGCGCTCAGACGGCGGTAACGGAGATGACGTCACTCAGCGACTCGGGGAGGGTGAGTGAAAGCGATCCTCTCCCTGGCCTTTCTTGGAGCAGTAATCTTTTGTGCATTCAAGATTGCGCCAGTATATGTTGAAAATTATGAGCTTCAGGATTACCTGAACAACCTGGCGGTACAAGCAACCGTCCAAGTGCCTCAGGCTAAGCCTGAAGATCTGCAAAACGAAATTTACGCAAAAGCTGAGTCTCTGGGGCTGCCCGTGGAACGTCAGGACATCAAAGTCTCGATCGGCCAGACCGTCAGGATAAACGTAAGGTATTCGGTTTACGTCGACTTGAAAATCTACACGCTTCCCCTTCACTTTGCCCCCTCGGCTCAGAACAGCAATATCTGATCTGTGAGTTCACGGCTGAAGCCGCCAACCCGGAGATCTTCGAAGCCCAGAGCCAAGGGCAGGCGCCTCCGCGTTCCAAGTCTGAAGCCCTGGCAGGAAGCAGTGCTGGCTGCCGGCGTCCTGCTTACCCTGATTCTGGTATTGGGCTATGTCTATCTTTACGTGCATTTTTCAAGGATGATCGATGCGCGGTTGAGCGGGAGAGTATTCAACCACGCCTCGCTTGTGTATGCAGCACCGACACCGGTGGAGGTGGGTGAGCGCACATCGCAGGGAGAGATCGCCGCGCGGCTCCAGAATGCTGGTTATACGACCGGAGCAACGGATTCAGAGTTCGGCAGTTTTGACCTTGATGGCAACCATCTTGTCATCAGGCCGGGGCCGGAGTCCTTTTTCCACGGTCCGGTGATCCAGGAAGGCCCTGCCGATCTCACTTTTAACGGTGACCGGATAGCCTCGATTACTGACCTTCAGCACAATACCCCCCTCATGAACTACTGGCTTGAGCCTCGAGTAATCACCACCCTCTTTGGCAGCGAGCGCGCCAAGCGTCAGGTTGTGAGTTATCAGCAGATTCCCAAAGACCTCGTTAATGCCGTCGTCGCCGCGGAGGACCATAGCTTCTTTACGCACCCTGGAATCAACCTGTTTCGCATCTTTGCGGCGGCGCTGGCCGATTTGCGCGCCGGCCGGGCCGTTGAAGGCGGCAGTACGCTGACCATGCAATTGGCGAGGAATTTCTTCCTGACTCCGAGGCGAACCATTCGTCGAAAGACGGAAGAGATTTTCATCGCCCTGTTGCTGGAGCACCGGTTGACCAAAGAACGGATCTTTGAACTCTATTCGAATGAGATCTACCTTGGCCAGAGCGGCAGCTTCTCGATTTACGGCTTCGGCGAGGCGGCGAACGCCTATTTCAACAAAAACATTTCATCGCTCACCCTTCCGGAGGCCGCGCTGCTGGCGGGGATCATCCGAGGCCCCAATTACTATTCGCCGTATCGCCATCCCCAGCGCGCAATGAGCCGCCGGAATCACGTTCTCGAGGAAATGTCCGAGATGGGCTACATCACCAGGGAAGAGGCAAAAGAAGCGTCCGCAGCTCCACTGGGCCTTGCGCCGGAAAACACCGGCAGCAGCCAAGCGCCGTATTTCGTAGATATGATCCAGGACGAACTGCTCTCTCATTTTTCCGAAGAGCAGTTGCTTTCGCAAAGCTACAGGATATACACGACCCTCGATCCTGATTTGCAGCGCGCGGCGACCGTGGCCGTCAGCACCGGCATGGCGGAGGTTGACCAGCGGATTGCTGCCATGCGCCATCATCCAAAACAGTCGTCCAACGGCCCGAAGGAACCCCAGGTCGCGCTGGTTGTTCTCGACCCTCACACAGGTGAAATCAAAGCGCTGGTGGGCGGGCGCAATTACGGCCAGAGCCAGTTGAACCACGCGCTTGCGAAGCGCCAGCCCGGCTCTTCCTTCAAGCCCTTCGTGTACGCGGCGGCCCTGAATTCTGCGATTGACGGCTCCCAGCCGCTGATTACGCCCGCGACGGTGCTGACCGATGAACCGACGAGCTTCGAATTCGACAATCAGGTCTATGAGCCGAAAAATTACGAGAACGAATACTTTGGCCAGGTGACCGTCCGAGAGGCGTTGGCGCATTCCCTGAACGTCGCAACGGTGAGCCTTGCGCAAATGGTCGGCTACGAGAAAATTCGGGACCTTGCCATTGCCGCCGGTATTAACCAGGACATTCAGGCGACGCCTGCCCTCGCGCTGGGGGCTTACGTTGCAACGCCGCTCGAGATTGCAGGATCGTACACAGTCTTCGCCAATTCAGGAACATATGAGCAGCCGCGATCCATCCTGATGGTGAATAACGATGACGGGCAGACGATCTATCGCGCCCCGGAAGTTTCCCGCCAGGTGCTTGACCCTCGCATCAGCTTTATGATGGTAAGCTTAATGGAGAGCGTTATCGACGAAGGCACCGGGGAAGGGGTGCGCAGCCGAGGATTCAGCCTTCCGGCGGCCGGCAAGACCGGAACATCCCATGATGGTTGGTTTGCCGGATTCACGTCAAATCTGCTGGCGGTTGTCTGGGTGGGATATGACAATGATCAGGAGCTGAATCTGCCCGGAGCGTCGTCAGCGCTTCCTGTGTGGACGGCGTTTATGAAGCTTGCCACTGCGCTGCCGGATTACAGCGATCCGCAGCCGTTCATCGAACCGCCGGGAATTGTGAGCGTTCCGGTGAACGACCAGGGACAACTGGTCGCTGGGGGATCCTCAGGGAATGTTCACAATGAATTTTTCATTCAGGGTACAGAGCCGCATTCTGAAAATCCGATTCTGAGCGTGGGCGGGATCCTTGGACGGATTTTCCATCCGGACAGCAAATCGGTTGCCCAAGGCGCACAGCGCGTAATTTCAGGACCTATGATGCCTGCGCCGAAGCCCGAAGAGCCGCTTACTCCTCAGACCGCGCAGAACGGCCGGACAATCCAGCAACCTGCTCCTGCTGAACAGAAAAAAGGCGGGTTCTTCCACAAATTCATTTCGATATTCAAGGGTGGCGATTCGAAGCAGCAAAAGCCTTCCACTGACGCAACACCGCCCTGAGGCGTTTTAGCCCGGGGCAGGGAGGGTTAGCCATGAAACGGGGAACTTCCATTCTGGCTATAGGAATCCTGCTTGGGGTCTCACTAACGTTGAATGCCGGCAACCGGAGTGCACACGAAGGCCAGGCCGGTGTTGCTGAACAGATGGATACAACGCAGCAGACCCTCGGTTCGGTCAAGCTCTCTGATGAAGAGCGCGCTGACATCTTTATGGCTCGAAAGTCGTACGATGAGGCAATCGACTACTATTCTCGGGCCATCAAGTCGCTTGAGGGTTCGCAGCAAAACAAACCTCAAATTGCTGCGTTGTGGAACAAGATGGGCATCTGTTATCAACAGAAGATGGATTACAGGCAGGCGCGCGACGCTTACAAGCGCGCTACCCGCCTGAATCACCTTTTCGCCCAACCATGGAACAATATCGGAACAACTTTTTACCTTAGTCACAAAGCAAAAAAGTCCATCGGCTATTACCGTCACGCGATCAAGCTTGGCCCCAATGCAGCTGCGTTTCACCTGAACCTGGGCATGGCCTACTTCGCGCGCAAGAAATACGAGGAGGCTTCCAGGGAATATCGCACTGCGATCCTGCTTGATCCCGACATCCTCAAACAGAGGTCAAACGAGGGATCGGCCATTGAGACTCGGCACGTCAATGCGAAGTTCTATTTCTATATGGCCAAGGTTTTTGCCTCGGTTGGCAATACTACTGAGGCGGTCCGTTACCTTGAGCACGCCATGGAAGAGGGCTTCAACGACAGGAACCGAATCTTAAAGGATCCGGACTTCCAGAAGATCAGCAAGGATCCGGCCTTTATTGCTTTGATCAAGAATCCTCCTGTTCCCATCAAGGAGTGATGCCGAGAGAAACAATCAGGTGCAAGATTGTCTTCCCGCACGGAGCCTATCAGCAGGTGCACCTCGGGACTGCCGGACCTTCCGCATCCTTAGGGTCGTGCTCCCGCCGGTGTTATAATGACCGCCGTTGGATCGACTGCACGCTATGAAGCTCAAGTCTGTTGGATTGTTCGTCTTGCTGCTTCTTGTCGGGGAATGCCTCTGGGCAGCCCAGCCGAAAGTGTTTCTGGTTTTTCCTTTGGAGAATATGAGCGGAAATCCGTCGGTTGGATGGATGTCCGAGGGCATTGCAGAACTGATCGCGACGCGCCTGGCTTCTCCCACACGGTATGTGTTGCAGCGAGAGGACCGTGATGATACCTGTGAGCAATTAGGGCTGCCTCGCGAAGCGCCACTGACTCTTGCCAGTGAGTTTAGAGTCGTCCAGGCTCTTGGCGCAACGGTTGCCATCATTGGGCATTTCACCCTTGCCGGAGACCAGCTTACAACATCCGCGCAATGGCTCGATGTGCCAAAATTGAGCCTTTCGAGGCCCGTTGTGGTGACCGGCAAGCTGAATGAACTGGACGTGCTGGAAACGCGCCTGGCCTGGCAACTCTTGAAAGCGCACGGTAAGGACGGCGTAGAGGGAAGGGAAACAGAGTTCAGCAACCGCTTTCCGCCCGTACGTCTGGACGCCTTCGAAAGCTATATCCGAGGGGTTTTGTCCACCGACTCAACAAGCCGAGTGCATTTTCTGGAAGAAGCCAACCGCCTGAATCCCGATGACCACCGTGCAGCGTTTGCGCTTGGGCGGTATTATTTCGATCAGGAAGATTACACAACCTCAGCCCGTTGGCTCCGAAGCTTGAATCCCGGCGATCGCGACTATCCGGAAGCTCTGTTTCTCCTCGGAATTGACGAATATTACCTGAACCAGGACGGAACGGCCGAAATCGACCTGAAAAAGCTGCGTGGAATTGCTCCATTGGGCGAGGCCCTCAACAATCTTGGCGTCGTGGAATTGCGCCTGGGGCATTATGACGAGGCACAGGCGGATTTTAAGCAGGCTCTTCTAAAGGACCAGGACGATTCCGACTACGCTTTCAACATGGGACTGGCCCTTTGGCATTTAAAGAAATACGACCAGGTCGCGGAATTGGCCCGCAAAGCAATCGCCCAGGATTCAGATGATCTGGATGCCCATGTTCTTCTCGCGGAAGCTTCAGGAGAACTCGGTGATTCTGTCACCCGCCAGAACGAGCTAAATTGGATATCCAACCACGAAAAGGCCGATGCCGACGATCCGCCCAGAAACGGCGGCAACAATCAAAACATCGGCAACGTCGTGCCCTCGCTTCCCGATCTTACTCCGCGAATAAAGAAGGATTATGATGCGAAAGATTTTCACCTTGCTTCGCTGACACTAGCACGCGATATCCAGCGCAAGCTTGCGGAGCAACCGGCCCAGGAGGTCCGGACCGAAGGCGAGACGCACCTGAAGCAAGGTGTGACGTTAGTTGCAGCAGGGCGGCTTCCCGAGGCTGAACGTGAATTGACTCAGGCGGCCCTGCTGCTTCCCGAAAGCAGCGAAGCCCACCAGGCGCTTGGACAAGTGTATGAGCGCGAGGGCAAGCACACGTTTGCCGCGGTAGAATTTGAAACTTCGCTGAAAGAAAAGGATTCGTACCAGGCGCATTTGTGGCTGGCGCGCGCCTATGTCTCCCTGAAGCACCTGATGCCGGCTTTGAAACAGGCGCAGTTGGCCCTGGCGCTTGAACCTTCAAGCATCGAGGCCAAAAACCTGGTGCAGCAGATCCAGGCTCAGCTTTCGGCGCTCAGAGACAAACCTTGAGACCCAAACTGCCGCTGCAAACACTCGTGCATACTTTCCTGCTGACGGGAGCCTTCGCGTTTTCACTCCATCTGTCAGCCTCCCCGCCACCGGTTGTCGTACAAATCAATCTGGACGGGGTTGTGCAGGCGGTCAGCGCCGATTACGTAGTTCGCGGAATCGAATATGCCAACCGCGCGAACGCAAGCGCTATCCTGCTGGAACTGAGCACGCCCGGCGGGCTCGAGGACTCTATGCGGGATATAGTTCGCGCCGTGATGAACTCGCGTGTGCCTGTGATTACTTACGTTTATCCCACGGGCAGCCGGGCCGCTTCGGCGGGATTTTTTATTCTTTTGTCAGGGGACGTGGCCGTGATGGCTCCGGGAACCAACACGGGCGCCGCCCATCCGGTAACAATCGGGGGCATGAACATCGGCAAGACCGAAGAAACGAAAATCCTGAACGATTCAGCCGCCTTCATCCGTTCGATTGCAAATACGCGCGGCCGCAACGCCCAGATGGCCGAGGAAGGGGTGCGGCAAAGCATATCCCTGACAGACCAGGAAGCCCTGAAAAACAACCTCATCAATGCCATTGCTAACAGCCCGGAAGAAATCTTCCGTGAATTCAATGGGAAGACCATTAAACGCGCCAATGGTTCTGAAACCGTTCTGGATCTTGCAGGAGCGCGCATCGTTCCTTATGAGATGCCGTGGTTCAAACAGGTGCTTTCCTGGGTATCAGATCCCAATATCGCCTTTATTCTGGGGGCAATTGGTGTGTTGGGATTGTATGTTGAATTTACGCATCCAGGCGGGGTTTTGCCCGGCGTTGTGGGCGCTATTGCCCTGGTTTTGTCGCTGTTCGGTTTTCACATGATGCCCATCAACTACGCCGGTGTCGCGCTGATTCTGATTGGCTTAGCCTTGTTTGGTCTTGAGGCGGCCTACACTTCGCATGGGATCCTCGCCGCGGGTGGGATCGCCGCAACGATTTTTGGTTCTATGATCCTGATCAACTCGCCTTGGCCGGGTGCCAGGATCCATTTGGCGACGGCCCTGAGCGTGGTGCTGCCACTGGCCGTGATTACTGTTCTCCTGGCGCGCTTTGCCTGGCGGGCGGTGAAGAGCAAGACAGTTACGGGCGTGGAGGGCCTTGTAAACCTGACCGGCGTGGCTCGCACGGACCTGGACCCGGTGGGCAAAGTGCTGGTTCGTGGAGAATTGTGGGACGCGCGAGCCGAGCAGCGCGTTCCGGCCGGCGGCCATGTCCGGGTACGAAAAGTCGAGGGTCTGACATTGCTTGTTGAGCCGGAGGAAGAAACTCGATAGACTGTCACCAACCGAAATGGGTTATAAAAACCCAAGCGGCGGCTAACGGTAACAGGCCGTTCGAACGATGGGTTCGAAGACCAGCGCAATCCATGCTTCGAAAAATCGAGAGGAGGTACGATGGGCTACATAGTCGCCTTGGTGATCATCTTTTTCTATGCCGCAGCCTGCCTGAACGTCTTGAGAGAGTACGAGCGAGCGGTCGTCTTCCGGCTGGGGCGTGTTCAGACCCCGGACAAGGGGCCGGGACTGATCTGGATCTGGTGGCCGATTGACAAACTTGTCAAGGTCTCCCTGCGGATTGAGACCTGGGACGTTCCTCCGCAGGACATTATCACCAGAGATAACATATCCGTCAAGGTTAACGCTGTGCTCTTTTACAGGATCATCAATGCACAAAAAGCGGTGATCGAACTGACGAACTTCCGCTTTTCGATCGAACAGCTTTCGGCGACGACTTTGCGGGCCGTGCTGGGCGAGGTCGAACTGGATGACCTGCTTTCGCAGCGCGAGAAGCTGAATATGCGGCTCCAGACGATTATCGATGAGCAGACCGAGGCGTGGGGGATCAAGGTGACCCAGGTCCAGGTGAAACAGGTTGACATTCCGGCGGATATGCAACGTGCCATTGCGCGTCAGGCAGAGGCCGAGCGCGAACGCCGCGCCAAGATCATCAACGCTGACGGCGAGTATCAGGCTTCGCAAAAGCTGGCCGACGCAGCAAAGATTCTTGCGCAAGAACCCATCACGATTACTTTGCGTTATCTTCAGACTCTGGCAGAATTAGGAACGGAAAAGAACACGACGATTGTTTTCCCAATCCCGGTCGAACTGCTGTCCGTATTGATGCACAAGGTGAGTGGCACACAACCGACCGTTGCGGGTCCAGAAAAAAGTTAGATTGAGAAGAGGCGTGAATCCGACGCCGGCGGGAGGAAAATGGCAAAGCTGATGGAACGATACGAGAACGAGGGCGGGTCTTCAGCCCGCAACCTGGTCCTCATGTTTCTGGCCGCGGTGGCCGTTTGCGCGATCTTCTTTTCCCTGGGCTTTGTTGTAGGATACAATCACAGCCCATCAAAGGTTAATCCTGTCACCGAAAACGTGACGAACTCCGGCAACATTCCACCTGCGGTGAACGCGCCGGCAGACGCCTCTACCCAGCCTGCAAACCAGGGGATTGAAGCAGAGAATGTGGGCTCCAACGCAGGCTCCGCTCCTCCACCGGAGCGCCCTCAGCCGTTGGGGCGAGCGCCTGCCGAAACAGCGAAACCGACGGTCCAAAGGACAGCGGAAAGTGTTGCGCCACAGCGAGCGGCCAGAAGCAGGCCCGCACCGGAGAGAACAAGCAGGGCGGCACACACAGGCTCCACCAGCGGGGGCTCGCATTTTGCTGTTCAAGTGATGGCTTCAAAGTCTCGAACGGACGCGGAAAACCTGGTCAAGTTGCTGAAGGCCCGCGGGTACCCGGCGTTTATTCTTACCCTGCAGCAGTCGCAGGCGAATGACAATCTTTACCGCGTCCAGGTGGGCCCGTATCCGTCGCGTGTCGGAGCTGATAGCGTCCGAGACAAGCTGGAAGGGGAGGGATTCCGTCCCTTCGTCGTACACTAAGATCCGGGCTGCCGGGCGCCATTGGGGTCTCCAAGCCTGAAAACCATTCAGCACCCATCTCGGGCTGTCACTCCTGGGAACGATCTCGTCCAGAAAGAGAATGACTACCTCCAAGGAAACTTTTCCAAACTGGCTTAACAACGGTTTAGTCCGTGCAGGTTCGAGTGCCCTCAGCGGCGCGCTTCTTTTTGCCTGTTTTCCGCTCATCAATTGGTCGTTCCTCGTGTGGGTGGCTTGTACGCCGCTGCTGCTCGCGGTGGCTGCCGAAAGGCGATGGGGTCGGGGGTTCTGGCTGGGCTACCTGTCGGGAGCCATATTTCTAGCCGGAAGTTGCTATTGGTTTGTCAGTGTAATGCAGGGATACGGCGGTTTGAGCTTCCTTGTTGCTGCGGGAGTCCTCGTTCTGTTTGTAATCATTTTTGCGAGTTTCTACGGCGTCTTCGGGCTGGTAGAAAGCCTCATCGCGCGGCGTTCGGTGACTTTCGCCCTTGTTTTAAGCCCCTTTCTTTGGGTGGCCCTGGAACTGGCTCGAACCTACATGATCACCGGGTTCCCCTGGAACCTGCTGGGATACGCGGTTCGGCCGGTCGGGCTGGAGCAGATGGCGACAGTAACAGCCGTCTATGGCCTTTCGTTTGTTGCCGTGAGTACCAGTGCACTTTTGGGCTGGGTTGTCTTGCGACCTGCTAAAAGGGCTGGCTGGGTGGCCCTGGCCGTGTGGATTGCGGCCCTGGGCGTCGGCGACCGGCTGCTACAGCCTCCCCCGCTGAAGCTGGCAACAGATGTTGCCATCCTGGTGCAGCCCAATATACCCTTGGGAGAGGCGGCCATGGACACCTGGATCCCATGGGAAAACCCGGCACCTTTAAATAGCCTCGTTCAAAAAAGCGTGGAGGCCGCAAAGGAATCGGGCGGAACGGCTTCAAATCCGCCTCTGGTGGTCTGGCCGGAAACTTCCGCGCCGTTTCTTTTCACACGCGATCCGATCTTCCGTAACGCCCTCGAATCCATGGCGAAACGGGCGAACGCCTACATAATCAGCGGCACGGTGACCTTTCTCGGCAATGGAAATTCACACCCGCAGAATTCCGCTGTTCTGCTGGCGCCCGACGGTCGGTTGCTGCTTCAATATGCTAAAATTCATTTAGTGCCCTTTGGCGAGTACGTGCCGTGGTGGGCGTTCCCGGGGAAGGTGGGGAAAATTACAGCGCAGGTAGGCGATTTTGTTCCGGGCAAGCACGTGGAGGTAGCCCAAACCCCCGAAGGAGCGGTGGGCATCTTCATCTGCTATGAGGCCATTTTCCCGCAACTGGTCCGAAAGTTCGCCGCCGAAGGGGCAAATGTTCTTGTGAACATTTCCGATGACGGCTGGTACGGAGATTCATCGGCCCCCTTTCAGCACTTTGAAATGGCCCGGTTTCGGGCAATCGAGAACCGGCGATATCTGCTTCGCGGCACCAATAACGGCATCACGGCGATTGTTGATCCGTACGGGCGTGTGCGGAGGGAGATTCCGCGCAATCAGGAAGGAATCCTGACGGGCCATTTTCGCTACGTGTCGAAGAAGACATTTTACACAGAGCATGGCGATGTATTTGCCTGGCTCTGTGTTGCCGTGGCGGCGGGTGTCGTTATCGCCCTGATGTTGAAGCCTGTTTCCCGACTTGCACGGAATGCTGAAGGCCAGACTAATTAACACGTTGCCATAACGGCGGCTTCACACCGCCCCATGGCTATTTTGAGGAGTCATCGTGATTGAAGAACTGACGAGAGAATTTGAAGAATTGAAGCGCCGAATCCACGAACTTCGGAGCTTTCTTTGACGCTGCCGGACAGCGCCGCGAACTCGAAGCCATCGAAAAGCAGATAGCCCGCCCCGATTTCTGGGAGGACCAGCAGAACTCCCAGAAAATCCTCGCACAACGCAAGCGATTGGAGTCTGCCATCCAGACGGATGAGCATCTTGCCTCAAGGCTCTCCGACCTGGAAGCCTATTTTGAGCTTGCCCGCGAGGGCGAAAATGTCTTGCAGGAAATCCGAACGGAGTTGGATGCTCTGCGAGCTGAAGTGGACCATCTCGAAACAACGACGCTCCTGCCCGGCGAGCATGATCAACTGAACGCCATCGTTACCATCCATCCTGGCGCTGGAGGGACTGAATCGCAGGACTGGGCGGAAATGCTTCTGCGCATGTACCGGCGATGGGCGGAGCGGCACAACTTCAAATTCACTTTGAACGACTATCAGGCAGGGGAAGAAGCGGGACTGAAGTCTGCCACCTTCACCGTGGCGGGGGACTACGCCTATGGCTTGCTGAGCGGAGAAAGTGGTGTGCACCGGCTGGTCCGCATATCACCGTTTGACCAGGCTGCAAGGCGGCACACCTCGTTCGCGTCCGTTTATGTCAGCCCGGAAATTGATGACACGATCAATATTGAAATCAAACCCGAAGAGCTGAAGATCGAGACATACCGCTCCACGGGCCGCGGAGGTCAGCACGTCAATACAACCGACTCGGCCGTTCGGATCACGCATATTCCGACAGGGACCGTCGTGCAGTGCCAGAATGAGCGTTCGCAGCATCGCAACCGTGAAATGGCCATGAAGTTCCTGCGCTCCCGCCTCTACGCGCTGGAACTCCAGAGGCGGCGTGAGGCGGCCCAGAAACTCGAAGAATCCAAGGGCGAGATCGCCTTTGGCAACCAGATACGTTCTTACGTGCTTCATCCATACCGCCTGGTGAAAGACCATCGAACCAAATTTGAAATCGGGGACACAGACCGCGTTCTCGACGGTGATATTGACGGGTTTATCCAGGCTTACCTGATGTCACGGCGCGCCCTGGCGAAAGCCGGGTAGTCCGTGCAGCACACGTCTTTTTAAAGGACCGTGTTTTATGCAATGGTTGGTGTAAGCAGGTAGAGGAAGCCCAGGGCAAGTGGCGATACTGGTTCCATGAATGCGGGAGAATATTGAGGTGAGTCCGCTTACCGCTTTTGGTCTTCTTGCAGTTACGGCGATGCTGATTTGCTACGGGCTTGAGAAGCGCAGCCATTGGTTCATCCTGGCGTTTGCGGTTTCATGCGGGCTGGGATCGGTTTACGGATTTCTCCAGGGAGCGTGGCCGTTTGGTCTGGTGGAATCTGTTTGGGCGCTGGTGGCAATTCGGCGATGGCGGTCGGAGAGAAACTCGAAGCGCCTTGACGCCAGCCTTTGACCTGCTTTTCTTCCACTGGACGGACGCCGATTCCGGTTGCGCCGGGAAGTTCAATCGTTTTCCGGCCGACGCATTCCGGACCTGCAGGGAAGCGGTTAGACCTCGCGAGCGTACCTTTCGCTGCTCAGAAGGGCGTTCAAGGTTTCAAACGGTTGACGATTTTGAAAGGGCTGTGCTAGCGTTGGATGTTTGCACTGCGGGGGACAATCACGTAGAGGAAGGAGACCCACGTGGCTGGGCTTGATCACCATTACTTTTTTACTTCAGAGTCAGTAACGGAAGGACATCCCGACAAAGTATGCGACCAGATATCGGATGCGGTCCTCGACGCCGTTCTTGCTGCCGACACCAAAGGGCGCGTTGGCTGCGAAACGATGGTCAAGGACCGGGATGTCTATGTGGTGGGCGAAGTCACGACCACAGCGAAACTGGACGTCGAGCGCCTGGTGCGGGAAACGGTCCGCTCAATTGGATATCTGGATCCTGAAGGTGGTTTTACTGCGGACAATTGCAGAGTCCATGTCAATCTTTCGGGTCAAAGCCTGGACATCGATATGGGAGTTTCAACGGGTGGTGCCGGCGACCAGGGAATGATGTTCGGGTACGCCTGTAACGATACCGAGGAACTGATGCCTTTGCCCATCACGCTGGCGCAGAAGCTGTGCCTCCGCCTCGCTGAGGTCCGGAAAAAGAATATTCTGGATTTCGTCCGGCCTGACGGAAAATCCCAGGTAACCATCGAGTACGAGGAGTACAAGCCCATCCGAGTGGATGCCGTCGTCGTTTCCACGCAGCATTCCGCAGACGTTTCTAACGAGGCGATCCGCGAAGGCATCATTGAGTGCGTTATCAAGCCTGTAATCCCCGCGCACATGATGGACCGGAATACGAAATATCACATCAACCCAACCGGACGTTTCGTCACCGGCGGCCCCGTGGGGGATTCCGGCCTGACGGGCAGGAAGATTATCGTGGATACGTACGGTGGTTGGGCGCGCCACGGAGGAGGGGCGTTTTCTGGCAAAGACCCGACAAAAGTAGATCGATCCGCGTCTTACATGGCGCGATATATTGCCAAGAACATCGTTGCCGCCGGTCTGGCGACCCACGTCGAAGTCCAGCTTGCATATGCCATCGGCGTCGCCGAGCCGGTCTCTGTGATGGTGGATACATTCGGGACCGGCAAGATGAAAAACGGCCGACTGGTTGAACTCGTTCGCAAGCATTTCCAGTTGTCTCCTCGGGGCATCATCGAGTCGCTCGATCTGCTCCGTCCGATTTACCGAAAGACTGCCGCTTATGGCCACTTTGGACGGCTCGAGCCCGAGTTTACGTGGGAGCGGACCGACAAGGCCGCAATTCTACGGAAGGAGAGTGGATTCTGATGCCTGTGACCCATAAGACCGGACATGACGTTAAGGATTTGAGCCTGGCCGCCAAAGGCAAGACGCGCATCGAATGGGCCGGGCAGTGGATGCCCGTATTGAAATTAATCCAGGAACGCTTTCGGAAGGAGAAGCCGCTCCAGGGAATCAGGATTTCCGCTTGCCTTCACGTCACTACCGAAACCGCAAACCTGGCGATAACCCTCCGCGACGGCGGTGCGGACGTTGTTCTCTGCGCGTCAAATCCGCTGAGCACACAGGATGACGTGGCGGCCTCACTGGTGACCGATTATCAAATCCCCGTCTTTGCCATCAAGGGCGAGGACAATGAAACTTATTATTCCCACATCCAGTCTGCGCTCGAGCATCGGCCGCAAATCACCATGGATGATGGTGCGGACCTTGTAACAACGATCCTGACGAAAGGGAAAGAATTTGTCCCCGATGTCATCGGTGGGACGGAAGAAACCACTACCGGCGTAATTCGTCTCCGCGCCATGGCGAAACAGGGCGTGTTGAAGTATCCCATCATCGCAGTCAATGACGCTGACACGAAGCACCTGTTCGACAACCGCTATGGCACGGGCCAATCGACAATCGACGGTATCATCCGGGCAACAAACTTGCTGTTTGCCGGGCTGAAAGTTGTTGTGGCCGGCTATGGATGGTGCGGCCGCGGGTTCGCCATGCGCGCGCGCGGCATGGGGGCTGACGTGATCGTGACGGAGGTCAATCCGACGCGGGCACTCGAAGCCCGAATGGATGGCTTCCGCGTGATGCCGATGGCCGAGGCGGCGAAAATCGGTGAAGTGTTTGTGACTTTGACCGGCGACAAATCAGTCCTGAGGAAAGAGCACTTTGAAGTGATGAGAGACGGGGCTGTGGTTGCCAACTCCGGGCACTTTAACGTGGAGATTGATATCCCGGACCTCGAAAAGATGTCCACGTCCAAACGCCAGGTGCGCGATTTTGTGGACGAATACAAGTTGGGCGATGGCCGAAAGATTTATCTGCTGGGCGAAGGGCGGCTGATCAATCTTGCCGCGGCGGAAGGACATCCCGCGGTCGTAATGGACATGAGCTTTGCTGACCAGGCCTTATCCGTCGAATACCTTGCAAAGAACAGCAAGGATTTGAAGCCGAATGTTTATCCTGTTCCCGCCGACCTGGACGAAATGGTTGCCCGGCTGAAACTCGAGTCAATGGGCATCGAGATTGATACTCTGACCCCTGAACAGGTCGCGTATCTCGCTTCCTGGTCTGAAGGAACGTAGCCCCTCGGTTGGGAGTTGCGCCGTCATCCCCGAGGGATTTCGGAAATTATGAGCAAGCTGTGCATCTTGCGGGTGCCTTCGCTGTCCTCCTCCCGCTTCGTTGTTGCTGTTGCAGGAACGCTTATCAGGACACCGGATACGAATTTCGAGACAACTCCGCTTGAAAGAAAACGGCAGGCGGCTAATCCGTTTTCAAGCAGGTTTGCGCGATGAAGGAACATGGAGTGCTGGCGCTCGATGCAGTGACCTCGCAGGGCGCCGTTTATGCTGATGTACGTGTGATGGATATCCGCCAGCGTTATCTTTCAACCAAAAACGGTGAAACTGCGCAGGTGAGAGAATCAGAATCATTCGGCCTGGGCGTGCGTGTGATCGTAAACGGCGCCTGGGGATTCGCCGCGACGGACGACCTCTCGCGCCAGGGTGTTCTGGGCGCCGCTATGAAGGCGATCGAGATCGCCAAAGCCAGTGCGTTAGTCAAGAAGAAAGACGTCCAACTGGCGCCCGAGCGGAAGATTGTAGATCATTGGGAAGCTCCCTGCAGGATTGATCCATTCTCAGTGCCCGTTTCAAGCTGCATCGACTTGATGCTGAAAGTGGATGCTGAACTCCGGAAGGTGAGGAACATCACGCTCTCAGAGGTGGCGCTGGATTTTCACCACATTGATCAGCTTTTTCTTTCCAGCCTCGGCTCGGAAATACGCCAGGTCAAGACCCAGACCGGCGCCGGGTTCGTCGCCACGTCATTTGCAGGGAATGAAATCCAGCGGCGGTCCTACCCGAACTCATTCGGCGGGCAATACCAGACCAAGGGGTATGAACTTGTCGAGGAGCTTGACCTGCTGGGTAATGCGCCCCGAATCGCCGAGGAAGCCGCCGCCCTGCACGCTTGCGATCAGTGCCCCGTGGGCGAGGCGGATGTCATTCTGGGAAGCTCGCAGTTGGGCTTGCAGATTCATGAATCGATCGGGCATCCCATTGAGCTGGACCGCGTGCTCGGGGCGGAGGCGAATTTCGCGGGAATGAGTTTCCTGACGCTCGACAAGCTGGGTACTCTCAAATACGCCTCGGACATTGTGAATGTCGTCGCCGATGCAACTCCCGCTCACGGACCCGGCCTCGGTACCTTTGCCTATGATGATGAAGGCGTGGCGGCACAGAATACGCCAATCATCAAAGATGGTCTTTTCACCGGGTACCTTACTTCCCGCGAGACCGCAGCCGAGATTGGCCAGGAGCGTTCAAACGGCAGTATGCGGGCCGAGGGTTGGAACCGTATTCCGCTGATCCGTATGACGAACGTCAGCCTGCTGCCGGGCAAGGGACGGCTGGAAGACCTGATTGCCGACACTGATGACGGAATTTACATGGAGACCAATCGAAGCTGGTCCATCGACGACCGCCGGTACAATTTCCAGTTCGGTACGGAAATCGGCTGGGAGATCAAGCACGGCAAGAGGACGCGAATGTTGAAAAATCCCAGCTACGGGGGAATTACCACGGAATTCTGGAATTCCTGCGACGCCATTTGCGGCCCTGAGGAATGGACGCTTTGGGGCACGCCCAACTGTGGCAAGGGCCAGCCGATGCAGACCATGGGGACCGGGCACGGCGCTTCGCCCGCGCGGTTCCGAAAAGTCCGCGTCGGCATGGCTTATTCAAGGTAGCGGGAGTAATTAGCAGACGGACGGGGGCACGCTTTGCCGAACGGCCGCGCGGGCCAGGAAACAATCTGTATCAATGATGCTCACACGCGAACGCGCAAAAGACATTTTCAGGAAGGTCCTCAAATATTCGACCGCTGACGAGACCGAGGCATTCATCACATCGGCTTCGCATTCCCTGACGCGCTTTGCCAACAACTCGATCCACCAGAACGTTGCGGAAGAGGGTATGACGCTCTCCGTACGCGCTGTTGTCGAGCAGCGGACGGCACGGGCCAGCACCAATAAGCTGGACGAGAGTTCCATCCGCCAGGTCTGCGAAGCTGCACTGGCGCTCGCGCGCCTGCAGCCGCCCAACCCTGAATTGCTGCGGATGCCGGGGCCTCAAATGTACCGGGCGGTCGATCGTTTTCACAGCGAATCTGCGGAACTGAGTCCGCAAGCGCGTGCAGAGACAGTCCGGGCGGCCGTTGAACGTGCGGAAAAGGACGGCCTAACGGCCGCCGGCGTCTATTCGAACGGGGTTTCAGTGACGGCGCTGTTTAATTCCCGGGGTCTCGAAGCGTTTCACGAGGAGACAAGTTCGGAATTTTCGATAACCATGATGAAGAATGGAAGCTCGGGCTGGGCCAAGAAGACTTCGCCGTCCTGCGTGGAGCTTGAGCCGGAAGTTCTTGCTGACCGTGCTGCGCGCAAGGCGCTCGAAAACAGGGAACCGAAAGATATTGAGCCGGGCAGATACGTTGTAATTCTTGAAAACGCCGCGGTCCTCGACCTGCTGGGTTTCCTGTTCTTCGATTTTGGCGGGCTTTCGGTCTATGAGCGCCGAAGCTGCCTGACAGACCGGGTCGGGCAGAAGCTTTTTGGTGAAAACATTAACGTCCGCGACGATGTGTATCATCCTTTACAGGCTGGCCCGCCTTTTGACGGCGAAGGCATACCGCGACAACGCGTAAATCTGATAGAACGCGGGGTCGTCAAGAACCTTGTCTATGCGCGGGCAACCGCCCACAAAATGGGGAAGGAACCCACTGGCCACGGCTTCCCGCTTCCGAACGAGTACGGCGAGGCGCCGATGAATATCGTGATGGACGGCGGTAAGTCCAGCACTGACGACATGGTGCGCTCGACTGCACGCGGGCTGCTCGTTACACGGCTATGGTATATCCGCGAGGTTGATCCGTATCAGAAAATCCTGACCGGCATGACGCGTGATGGAACATTCTGGATTGAAGACGGCGAAGTCCGGCACGCTGTGAAAAACCTTCGCTTCAACCAGAGCGTGATTGAAATGCTGAACCAGGTGGAAATGATGGGACCGCCGCAGCGCACCGCCGGAGAAGAATCGTTTGAAATGGTGGTTCCGGCGATGAAAGTGAAGGATTTCACCTTCTCCTCATCAACCACCTATTAGTGTTACCGCGTCACACGGTTAGCTGAGGTATCAAGCCCCGTCCCATATCGCATTCACCTTCCGCTCGATCTCAAGCACGAGGGAAGAGCACGCCGCCGATCTTTCCGGCGTTGCGAATTTCTGGACCGAACTTCCGGCAACCTGCCAGAGGACATTTTCCTTTCGAAAATTCCCCAATCGTGTCGGTGTCGCCCTCATGGCACTGGCAGCAAGTTCTGACCAATGCATGATTGAAGCGGCTCACGCAGCATGGACAAATCTTTATCCTTTCACGTCTGTGGGGCCGAAGATAATCGGCGACAAAGTTCTTTCTGCGCATCCCTTTGCATGGTGAGTCTCTACAGTGTGCAACGGCCTTCACCCCGTGTGCCGTACCCGCGGTGTGTCAGCAACATTCTCGGTTTGATTACCTTTGACTTGCTGCCCGGTATGCGAGGATTTTCCTGGTTGCGCGCACAACTTTGCGCAGCCTGCCGGATTGCGGTCAGGTAATGCGTTGTCAGCGGATTCGACGAGTTGAAGCTTTTCAAATACGCATTCCCATTCATAAAGCTTTTCTGAGGCGGTTTCCAGGCTCCAGTGAGCCCCTGTGAAGAATCCTTGGCTTGTCGCGGGGAGAAGAAGCGATCCGATCCCCAATGGCTCGATTAGGAATAACCCACAAAGGGTATGGAGGGCCATACCAACTTAGACTGGAGCAGGACCTGCGCCGTCACTTCTTTACAAGCGGCAAATCGAAGTAAGCCCAGCAGTTTCAAATGTCGTGGATCCGACTGATAGGTCATTCGATGCAAAGGCCGATAATAGCTCTCCTATAAGCGGACGCAGGATAAGCACCGAAAAGTAGGAATGCTCTTATTAACTTAAAAGTTAACAACAAATGACTTGCAGTCGCGGACTTGGGTATAATAGCTTTGTCTAATTTCCGATTGTCACAATAGGTGTTTGGCATGCGGCTTGCTGCTGTGTAAAACCTAACGGGCTAAAGCCTGAAGGACGCTGTCCGGCTGTCATCTATTGGGGACAAGAAACGGATCCCTGTGGTAACAAAAGTGCCCGGGAAAGTTTTGCGGCGGATTATGCCTTTCAAGGCTGGTACGTAAGGAGATTAGGACTGTGGATGTGACGAGAGACAGAGGGAGGACCGGTGTTTGCAGAGAAGCCCCTGGACTTAGCAAGCGACTCAGACCCTTGGTCAACATTCTGCTCTGTGTAATCAGTGGCGATTCGGGATCGGAGATCTTTGAATTCGCTCTGGTTGTTCCTTTGTTATTGACGCTTCTTATAGGCATTATATGGATCGGGCATGCTTTCAACGTCTATGAAACTATTACTCGTGCCGCTCGGGAAGGTACTCGTTACGCGGTGCTCCCGAACTCGGTAGCTAATGGAAACACTGTCGCTGACTCCCTCGGCAATTCGTGCTCGACCAACACAAACGCCTACTTTAATTTTGTCGTTCCAGCGCTCGAAGCAGACCATCTGGATCCAGCGAAGGTCAAGAACTACTGTCAGAAGACTGTCTGGCTGGAGAACACATATCCGCAGCAGTGCGGCGTGTCGATCAGCTTCACTTACCCCGTCCAACTTGTTATCCCATTCACGTCGGTCAATGCGACAACGGTTGATATACCGGCACATGCACAGATGCGGCTTGAGGACCAGCCTGTCGGAGGAACTTGCCCATGACGAAAATGCGCAGCCCTGAGCGCAGAGACGCTGCCGCAGGAGCACTTATACAGATTCTTGCCCCACGTGCTCCGGAGGGTCGGATTGCCAGCCTGCTTGCCGGCGATGAAGGCGCACAGTTGCTCGAGTTCGCCATGGTGCTGCCTTTCCTGCTTGTCTTCGTGGTGGGGATCATCCAGTTTGGAGGCGCCTTCAACCTCAAGCAGAAGATGGCCAATGCAGCTAGAGAGGCTGCGCGCATCATGGTCTCCAATATTTTGGCTGACAGTAGTTGCTCAGGTACGAATTGCTCCGCCCAGGCGGCTGCTAGCGCCGTGGCCAATTACATGACGAACGCAGGAGTCGACTCTTCTTGCCTTAATTCGGCCGGGGCTACGTCGGCGGGAACGGAGGCGTGGACATTTGCATGCAACGGCATCACCCTGACGATTAACCATCAATATGTCTATGCAAGCGGCGGAGCCCCCGTCACGGGGACTCAAGTGACACTGACATATCCGTATAAATGGTTTTTTAACGACGTCATCAGGCTGCTTGTGCCAAATTCAAACCTCGGACTCCCATCGACGTTAACCGAGACGGCGGTCATGGAGAATATCGCGAGTAATTGAGGGGGAAGTATGGAGGGGGAGACCAAAGTTTGCCGCTCGCTCAGGGGCGAATCAGGGTCGGTGCTGCTTATAGTTGCCGCGGCGATGGTCGTGCTGCTCGCAATTTGCGCAATTGCGATAGATATGGCTAACTTGTACCTGGCCCGAGCCCAAGCCCAGCGCGCTGCGGACGCAGCAGCGCTCGCTGGAGCCAAGGCTTTTATTACAACAGGCTGCACGACTGGTGGCTGCAACCCCGGAGGCGTGCAAGAGGCGGCGGGACGGCAACTGGCCGAGGCTGCCGGCGCGCAGAACATTATTGCGGGCAACCCAGCCAGTGTCCAGGATGGGGATGTGACCTTCAGTTATCCAAGTGCATACGAGCCACAGATTACGGTCCTTGCCAGAGCCTCGGTCCCTACCTTCTTCGCCAGGGTCTTTGGCATTGCGAACGCGAATGTCAGCGCCCAGGCCACTGCGGAGGCTTACAACCCCGCCGGCGGAGGCAAGTCGCCGATCGCGGCAGCGTGTCTGAAACCATTCCTCGTGCCAAATTGCGATCCAGTGCATACTTCGCCAGCTAATCCCGCATGTGCGACGTCCGGGCAGGGTTATTTCTTCGACCCCACGACTGGCGCTATTGAGCATCCGGAAACATATCCAACAGGGATTATTGGCATGCCATGGACGCTTCACAGCAACGCCGGGCCAAGCCAGTGGTACCTCGTCGGGTTCGGCGGCGCTCCACCTTCCTCAGGCAACGCGTTGCGTAACCACATTGCATTTTGTACTCCCGCGATTCTTTCATGCGGGGACACGCTCACAACGGCGAACGGCAAGAATGTTGGTCCGACGGATCAGGGAACGAACGCGCTAATCCATGCCAACAACGACGGACTGAACCACGGTCAGGATACCATTGATACAACGATTGGGCCGCCGTTCCCCATTACAGGTGGGGCCAATAATCCCAACCCCGCACTGATCGGGCAGGTATTCTACGACTACAGTCAAAGTCCCTCCGTTGTCACTGTTCCTGTCTATAATGGCAGCAGTCTGCCCCCAGCCGGCACACAAGTCACGATTGTAGGATACATGCAGGTTTTTATTAAAGATGCCCAACACAAAGGGAACAGCGATGATCTCGACGTGGTCATTCTAAACGTGAGTTCCTGCGGTGGCTCGCCCGGCGGGGGAAGTGGTGGTACGACTCCCCCGGTCGTTGCAGCCAGCGGTTCCCCTGTTCCAATTCGACTGATTAGACCAAACTGAAGCCTATCATCCTTTGCGAAAGGATCCGAGATGTTTAGGCCACCTGCCTGTCAGTCCACTTGCCAAACGGCCTTCGCAGTTGCTGGAGGAATTGAGGGGGCGAATCGGACCCGTTTAAAGGCTTTTCCACGAAAGACGACGAAAAGGAAATGTTCTTCCTGCCCGGGCTTTGGAAAATAAGTCCGTGTGGTGCACAAACGCATTGACCCTCCGTGCGCTATCAGCATTATCCCAACAAGACTCTGGTCTTGATTAATTTCGTCTTGCGGGTAGGACGGTGGGAATTTTTCTGCTGGCAATTGTCGCATTCCTGTTGTATTTAATAGTCACTCCGCTTGATGAGCGGAAAGTCCGGGAACGATACGGTCCAGAAAACGAAAGTTACGCTCGTAGGGTGCCACGGTTTCTCCCGCTTTCCCCGGGGAGATCCCGGAAATCTTCCTTATAACGGAGGTTTCCATGCGAAGTTTCTTTCAGGCGGTCCTGCTGGCGGGCCTGATGGGGCTGTCATGGCCTTTGGCAGCACAGCAGGAAGTGCACAGTTGCTCGAGTTATTCCATCATCATCGGCTCTCCTGAAGACAAATTGATGCTGGCCGTGAACGGCTCCGATGATCCCAGCGCCCGGGTTGCAGCGCTTGAAAAGTTTGTACAGGAGAACTCGAGTTCCAGCTATCTTCCATGCGCCGAACAACTCCTGGCCAAGAATTATGTCACGCTCAAGCAATACGATCAGGCTATTGCCGCCGGTGAAAAAGCCGTTGCCGCCGGTTATCTCGACGTTCCCTTTATTGAGAACCTTCTTCAGGCTTACATGGCCAGTGGCAAAGGCAGCACCGAAGCGATTGACCTCATCATGAAGGCTGCGCCCATCATCCAGACGGAGGCCAACCCGCCCAGAAATGCGTCCCAGAGCGACGCCGATTACGAAGCAGCAAAAAAGAGCGCCGCACAGCAGGCCCAAAACGATATCAGTTACATGGTCTATGCCTTCTTCCGGTTCCTGCCCACCATCACAGATCCCGAACAGAAGATCAAGGCGCTCGATGAATTCTCTCAGGCGTATCCCGACGCGGCGAAAGCGCAGGGAGGCCAGTTGAATTACCAATATGCTCTGGCCTATGCGCAATCGAATCAACTCGACAAGGCCGATGAATATTCGGAGAAAGCCATCGCCGCCGACCCGAACAACATCGAAGCCCTGGATCTGGTCTCATACGATTACGCACTGCGGCGGCGGGCTAATCAGGCTAAGGCCGAAGAATACGCGAAGAGAGTCCTGACGCTTCTTCCCCAGGTGAAGAAGCCGGAGGGGATTTCCGATGATCAATTCAAGGCCCAGCAGAATATTCAGGAGGGCATGGCGCGCCTGACGATTGGCTATCTGGAGCTTGAAAAGTACGGCCCGTCTCACCGGACGGCGACCGCCATCAAGGAGCTTCAGCAGGCTGCGCAGCTTTTGCAGGCCAACCCTGAATTGCAAGGCGAGGCTTACTATTTTCTCGGCTACTCCTATGAAGCCCTCTACCCTCCGCAGCATCATCAGGCTATGGCTGCGCTGCAACATGCACTGAGCGTGCAGAATTCCATGCAAGCCCAGGCTCGCGAATTGTTGGCCAAAATCAAGCGAGCAGTGCAATGAAGGGTCCTGCGCTGGGCCCGGTCCAGGAAGATTCTGCTGGACTCCGGGAACATATCAGGGCAGGATGAAAGAATCAGCAAACTATGGACATGCCCGGCGAATACTCGTCTGCCCGGCACAACGGACGGATGCCAGCCGGGGAAAGGGGCGATGATGAAGCAAATTGCAATAGCACTTGCAGGAACTCTGGTTTTCTGGATGGCTGCCTGCAGCCAGCAACCTTCGAGCACCGGCTCCCAGTCCACTGCTCCTGCGGAGCAGGCCCAGCAGGCCGCGCCCGCGAGCGGCGCTCACAGCTTTTCCGGAGAAATCATGGACAGCATGTGCGCGGGCATGGGCGGCCATGAGCAGATGCTGCAAGGCGGCAAAATCAAGAACGCAAAGGAATGCACACTCGAGTGCGTTAAGATGGGAGCGAAATACGTTCTCTATGACGCCGTAAGCAAGACCACTTATCAGCTTGACGACCAGACAAAGCCCGCGCAGTTTGCCGGCGAAAAAGTCACTGTGAACGGGTCGCTCGATTCCGCCACAAATACCATTCACGTCGAGAACATCGCGGCAGCAACCTCCTGAAACGATGGGCAGCCCGGGGCTGCAGTGTGCGGGCGCCTGACAGCGAAAACAATATACCACCTCCTGCTCCATCCATGCCTTTGAGGCATGGATGGAGCTGAGGCCTGTCCGGCCCGCAGCCTTTTGTCGCCGTTGACCGAGCAGATAACTTTGCGGACGGAATTGCCTCCCAGCCTCTCTCCGATGGTCGGTTATAATGCTTGTTAACCCTCCGTCGGAAGGTGTTCATATGCGATATAACAACATCCTTGAAGTCATCGGTCGCACTCCGCTCGTCAGGCTCAACCGTCTTACTCGGGGCTTCAAGCCTGAAGTCTATGCCAAGTGCGATTACCTGAATCCCGGTGGGAGCGTCAAGGACCGGATCGGAATCGCCATGATTGAAGATGCCGAGCGGCGCTGCCTGCTGAAGCCCGGCGGTACGATCATCGAGGGAACCTCAGGAAACACGGGCATGGGCCTGGCCCTTGCGGCCGTGATCAAAGGCTACAAGGCGATCTTCACGATTACGGATAAGCAATCCAAGGAGAAAGTCGACTTGCTGAAGGCGATGGGCGCGGAAGTGATCGTCTGCCCGACAGCGGTCGCACCGGACGATCCGCGCAGTTATCATTCCGTAGCCAAAAAGCTCGCCAAAGAAATTCCAAATTCCTTCCACGCCAACCAGTACGACAATCCCGCAAATCCCGCCATCCACTTTGAGACGACCGGCCCGGAAATCTGGGAGGACAGCGAAGGCCGAATTACGCATTTCATCGCGGGCATGGGGACCGGCGGGACGATTACGGGCATCGGGCGATATCTGAAAAAGCAGAACCCCGACGTAAAGGTGATCGGCGTGGATCCTCTCGGCTCAATCCTTTATGAATTCTTCCACTATGGAACGATGGGCAAGGCGGAAACCTACAAGGTGGAAGGCATTGGCGAGGACTTTTTGCCCAAGGCGCTCGATTTCAGCGTGATTGACGATGTGATTCAGGTAAGCGACAAAGATTCGTTCCTCTGGGCACGCAAGCTGGCTCGCATGGAAGCGATCTTTGCAGGCGGCTCGGCTGGCACCGCCATTGCCGGGGCCATGAAAATCCTTCCGACCCTCACTGAAAATGACTTTGTGGTGGTCTTTATTCCGGACACTGGCATGCGTTACCTGAGCAAGGTCTATAACGACGAGTGGATGCGTGACAACCGCTACTTTGAATCAGGATTGCCGTTGACCGCCGCCGATATCGTCCATGCCAAGGCTGCCATGGGCCAGCCACGGGAACTGGTCAAGCTGGCACCTTCAGATTCGCTCGACGAGGCGCTTGACCGCATGCAGGCACACGATTTTTCGCAACTCCCCGTCTTTGAGGATGACACGCCCGTCGGCGCTCTTTACGAGGATGACGTCCTCGACCTGACGCTTCAGGGCAAGGATTTCAAGAAGCTCCTCGTGCGCGAAGTCATGCGCGAAGCATTCCCTGTTCTGCCTCCTTCCGCCGTCATCGATCAGGTTACTGCCTGCATCACGCGCGACTGCCCGGCGGTTTTCATCGATCTGGGGGAGCACCGCTACGAAATCCTGACCAAGTATGACCTGCTCCATGCGATTGCGCGGCTGGTGAAACAGCCACAGTAGGGTGCCGGCCCCGAGTTTGACAATTCCTTTCATGCGTCTGAGAATGCTATTTAAGCCGGGAAAACAAAGTTTCAGGGAGAACTTATGGGCAAGAGGGTAAGTCCGCAGGAGGTCCTGGAGGCGCTCAGAGGCGTCGAGGACGCGGCACAGCGCAAGGACATCGTTTCGCTTGGCTACGTCAAGAATGTCGAGGTCTCTTCCGACCACACCGTCATTGTGATCGAGCTGAAAACCAGCGGCTCTCCAAAAGCGAACTCGCAGCTTGCCGCCGCCGTCCGCAAGGCCGCTGAAGCCATCGGGGCCCCTAAGGTGGAGGTCGAAATCGCCACCCCATCGGCAGCCCCCCCAGGGTCGCAATCGAAACTGATCCCCGGTGTAAAGGCCACGATCGCCGTGGCCAGCGGCAAAGGAGGCGTGGGCAAGTCCACCGTGGCCGCGAATCTCGCCGTGGCGCTCCATCGCCAGGGCGCGAAAGTCGGACTGATGGACACGGACGTTTACGGACCCAGCGTCCCGGCTCTGATGGGTGGCAAGCAGGAGCCGCGCATCGTCGAGGGCAAGCTCGAACCCCCGGTTGAGTGGGGCATCAAGATTATCTCGATGGGTTATTTCCTCCCACAGGACGAAGCTGTCATCTGGCGTGGGCCCATGCTCCACAAGACGGTCCAGCAATTTCTGGGCGACGTTAACTGGGGCGAACTCGACTACCTGGTTATGGATTTGCCTCCCGGAACCGGCGATATTCAATTGAGCCTTTCGCAAACGATCCCGCTGACCGGTGCTGTGATTGTTTCCACGCCGCAGGATTTGGCGCTCGACGTGGCCTGGAAGGCGATTGCCATGTTCAGGAAGCTGAATATTCCCATATTGGGGATCGTCGAGAACATGAGTTATTATGTCTGCCCGCATTGTGGCGTCCGGGAAGATATTTTCGGCCACGGCGGCGCGAAAGAGGCTGCCGACCGGCTTGAAATTCCATTCCTTGGTGAAATTCCACTCGATCCGAAGATTCGAATACAAAGCGACGCGGGCCGGCCGGTGGCGCTCGATCTGAATTCTCCGCTGGCGGACGCCTATCTGGCCGTGGCAAAAGCGCTGGCGGAACAGGTGAGCCAGGCGGGCGAGCACGTTCCCCAGATCATCTAAGGGGCAGAACCGTGGCATTGGCTCCCAGAACGATCCGGTTGCACGGCGAGGGCGACGACCTTGTGATCGAATGGGTGGATGGCCACCGCAGCGCATACTCCTATCAATATCTGCGCGACCGCTGCCCGTGCGCAACCTGCCTCGATAAAGAACCGGAACCGCCCAGCGAGGCGGGTCCGCTCCCGATGTTTGGAGCGGGGAAATTGAAGCCACTTAAGGCTGAAATCGTGGGGCGGTACGCATTGCAGATCTTCTGGAGCGACGGACATTCCGCCGGCATTTATACTTTTGACTACCTGCGAGACCTTTGCCCGTGCGATGATTGCGAAGCCGCAGGGGAGAACGTGATGTAGTTCCGCATCGACGGCCCCCGCAGGCATGCTTTGCGGGCATCATCCAGCTCAAAAACTCTTAATCGAGGAATTAACAATGCTCATCACTCGCGCTTCTTCAATCCTCCTTGGGATGGCGCTGCTTTCCCCCATACCGGCTCTGGGCGCTTCTGGAAAGCCTGCTTCTGGTTCGTCCGCGCGCGGGCTGCTTCTTGTGGACAACAAAGGCGACCAGACTTTGGGGATCATCGACCCCGCGGCAGGAAGGGAGATTGCAACGGTCAGGGAAACCGGTTTTACGGCGCATGAAGTGGCTGTTTCGCCGGATGGCAAGACGGCTTACGTCCCAATCTACGGAAACTCCGGCGTAGGCCGTCCGGGGACCGACGGCCGCACGATCGACGTCGTCGATCTTGCCAGCCGAAAAGTGGTTTCGACCATCAACCTGGGCCGTCCCATGCGACCGCATTGCCCCAAATTCTCCCCTGCGGACGGGCTGCTCTATATTTCAACGGAACTGGCCAATGCCGTCACGATTATCGATCCGAAAACGAACAAGATTGTTGGCTCTATTCCCACCAGCCAGCCCGAGTCCCACATGCTGGCCTTTTCCCATGATGGTCGGAGGATATATACAGCGAACGTCGGGCCGGGGACCGTTTCAGTCCTTGACGTGGCTTCGCGAAAGACCCTGGCCGTGATTCCAATCTGCAAAGAAACGCAGCGGATTGCGGTCTCGATGGATGATCGCTGGGCCTTCACCTCCGACCAGCACAACCCTCGCCTGGCTGTTATCGATACGGCCACGAACAAAGTGGCGCGCTGGGTGGAATTGCCCGGCATCGGCTATGGGACCGCGCCGACTCCCGATGGGCGATATCTCGTGGTTGCGATCATCAACAAAAACCAGGTAGCCGCAGTGGACCTGAAAACCTGGAAAGTGGTTCACACGATTGAAGTCCCGGCGGCGCCGCAGGAAGTCCTGATTCGTCCGGATGGCGGAGTTGCCTTTGTTTCCTGCGACCGCAGCAGGCAGATTGCAGTCATTAACCTGCACAACTGGGCAGTTGAAAAGAAGATTGACGCCGGCCCGGTATGCGACGGCATGGCCTGGGCAAAAATCATGGAGTGATTGAACCATTGGTTAATTACACGGTGTTGCTGCAGGTCTTGACACATCGAATGAAGTTTTGCTGTTCAATCGGCGGGCATTTGACTTCAGAGAAGACGCGACTTGTATTTTGAATATCAATAATTCTCTACTCCTGCCATTTCCTTGACGGCTGTTTTTATCGTATGCTATAAATTCAAGACTAAAAGGCATACCACCAGGCTGGTCGTTGAAATCGTTCACGCAATTCACTGATTTCAAACAAAGAAGTTGTCCGAACTTTCGCCGTTAAAATGGGCAACGGCTTGGACGCGAGGAAACACAAATGACCATTTTGTCAGTTCTTCTGCTTATCAGCATACTAATGCTGGCCGCGGCATTTCCGGCTTGCCGGCCGCTATTTATGAATTTATCGAAACGTGTTCGGGCCTGGAATTTGAGGGCTGGCAACGTCGCATCCTTCCAAACCGCGGCCGCCGCACGTTCTGAACGCTCGCGAGCCGGGCGGCGAGTGTTTCCCAAAGTCTTTGCGGCCTTCGCCGCGCTGATGCTGCTCAGCGGAACGGCCGCCTTCGCGCAGACGGGTGAGCAGCCGACGGGAGAAGCCAACCTTCAGCTCCCTGATTTCACCCAGGCCCGCTTCCTCGGGATGGACGGCCATAGCCTCCTGATGTTCGGCATCCTGTTCTGCATCTTCGGACTGTTGTTTGGGCTCGCAATGTACAGCCGGCTCAAGAACCTTCCTGTGCATCGAGCCATGGCCGAAATCTCCAATTTGATCTGGGAAACGTGCAAAACCTATCTCATCCAGCAAGGCAAGTTTCTCTTCCTGCTGTGGATTTTCATCGCTGCGATCATCATTCTTTATTTTGGCGTGCTCCTCAAGTATGAGGCTTTTCGCGTCGGCATCATCCTGTTGTTCAGCATTATTGGGATCCTGGGCAGTTACAGTGTGGCGTGGTTCGGCATCCGGGTCAACACTTTCGCCAATTCCCGCACGGCCTTCGCCAGCCTGGAAGGCAAACCGTTCCCTGTTTACCGGATTCCCGTGCGGTCGGGGATGAGCGTGGGGATGATGCTCATCAGCGTCGAGTTGCTGATGATGCTGATTATTCTGCTTTTCGTCCCGGGCGATTACGCCGGGCCGTGTTTTATCGGCTTCGCAATTGGTGAGTCGCTCGGGGCTGCCGCGCTGCGCATCGCCGGCGGCATCTTCACGAAGATCGCGGACATCGGTGCGGACCTGATGAAGATTGTTTTCAAAATCAAGGAAGACGACGCGCGCAATCCCGGCGTCATTGCCGACTGCACGGGAGACAATGCCGGCGACTCGGTGGGCCCCACGGCTGACGGATTTGAAACCTACGGCGTAACGGGTGTGGCCCTGATCACCTTCATCCTGCTCGGGGTGAGAGACCCGGTCATCAAGCTCCAGTTGCTGGTCTGGATTTTTGTGATCCGCATCGTAATGCTGATCGCCGCCGCCGCCGCCTATTACATTAACGCTGCGATAGCCAGAGCGCGATACGCGCACGCTGAGCGCATGAACTTCGAGATGCCGCTCACCACGCTCGTCTGGATCACGTCATTTGCCTCCATCGGCCTCACGTACCTTGTCTCCGCGTTCATCGTTCCGAACCTCGGGGGCGATCCCACCATGTGGTGGAAGCTTTCGACCATCGTGAGCTGCGGCACACTGGCCGGGGCGCTGATTCCCGAACTCGTCAAGGTTTTCACGTCAACTGAGTCCCGGCACGTCAAGGAGGTGATGGCTTCGGCGCGCGAAGGCGGCGCTTCGCTCGACATCTTGTCCGGGTTCGTTGCCGGCAACTATTCGAGCTATTATCTCGGCCTCACCATGATGGTGCTGATGGCGATCGGCTCGTGGGTCAGCCTGAGAGGGCTCGAGAACATCATGCTGGCGGCGCCGGTGTTTGCCTTCGGCCTCGTGGCTTTCGGATTTCTGGGCATGGGACCTGTCACGATTGCCGTTGACTCTTACGGCCCCGTCGCCGATAACGCGCAGTCGGTTTACGAACTCTCGCTGATCGAGCATTATCCAAACGTCGAGCAGGAAATCAAGCGCGAATTCAACGTGGACGTGAATTTCGAACGCGCCAAGGAGATGCTGGAGGCCAACGATGGTGCAGGCAACACTTTCAAGGCCACGGCCAAGCCGGTGTTGATCGGAACGGCCGTGGTGGGCGCGACAACGATGATTTTTGCCACGATCATGGCCCTGACCAACGGCCTGACAGCCAATGTGGACAAGCTCTCGCTGCTGCACGCGCCTTTCGTTCTGGGGCTGGTTTCCGGCGGCGCCGTCATCTACTGGTTTACGGGAGCGTCAACTCAGGCTGTTACTACCGGCGCTTACCGCGCTGTGGAATTTATCAAAGCCAACATCCGACTGGAGGGAGTTGAAAAGGCTTCTGCGAGCGACAGCAAGAAAGTCGTGGCCATCTGCACGCAGTATGCACAGAGCGGCATGCTGAACATCTTCATCGCGGTGTTCTTCGTTACGCTGGCCTTCGCCTTCGTCGATCCGTTCTTTTTCATCGGCTATCTGATTTCCATTGCAATTTCGGGTCTCTACCAGGCTGTCTTCATGGCTAACGCCGGCGCGGCATGGGACAATGCCAAGAAAATCGTTGAAGTCGAGCTGAAGGAAAAAGGGACCGACCTGCACGATGCCACGGTGGTAGGCGATACCGTTGGCGATCCTTTCAAGGACACCTCTTCCGTGGCGATGAACCCGATCATCAAGTTCACAACACTTTTCGGGCTGCTCGCGGTTGAGCTTGCGGTCAGGCTGACGGCAACGAGCGGCCCGGCTCTGACTCGCGTGCTTGCGGCCGTCTTCTTTGCGATTTCGTATTATTTTGTCTATCGGTCGTTCTACGGAATGAGGATTCGCACGGGCGAAAAGGTCCCCGCGGTCGCTGACGCTGCCGGTGTAACGCGTTCCGTGAATTAGACCAGGATTGACATCCGCGGCCCGCCCTGTCGGAGCGGAAGCTCAGGCGGGTTTCGAAGGGGACGAGTGTTCAATAACCTTTAGCCTCATCCTTGATCTGCTTGGCCAGTTTTTCCACCTGCTCGGCCTTCTTGACGATTTCAAGTGAAAGCACGTTCTCGTTCGTGTTCGCGATTTCCTTCTGAAGAGAAGTCGCCAGTTCTGCCAGATCATCAGCATGTTTTTTCAGCTTCTTGTAATTCAGATCAAGCATGGCCTGTTTCTGCTTCCGGTCCGGTTTGGAGAAATTCGGCTCATTAAGCGGGAAGCGACCCTGGTCAGGGTTCTGGGTCAGGGCGCCCTGGTTCTGGCTTTGATTCAGCATCTGTCCAGCCACGGCGGGAGAAGTTCCCCCAAGCAGCAAAAAGATGAGCGCCGCTGCTGCAATCTTTTTTGCTTTTTCAGAGCGGGAACCTGACCATATAAAAACGCGGTCAATACCTGCCATATTTCCACACCCCTTTCCGGCCCTTGGCTGCCGAACCAACGGAAAATCGGCATTTATTCATTTACCTCATTCTAATCACCCTGTGTGAAACATACAATTTGTAATCGAAGGGTCACCCGGGGAGCCTCCAGGCCCCAGAGCGGAACGCCTGCTGGAGTCCCAGCAGGGTGCGGGCACGTGGGCTTTCAGATGGATTGCGGTCCCGCACGTCAGCGGCTGCTTTCCAGAAATTGCACGCCGTAAACCCTGGCCGGAGTGCCTTCGATCTCGCGCCGACTGGCGATGCGTGCGCGCACTTCGATGTTCTGGACCTTGCTGTTGTAAGGACAAGTCACCATAACGCCTTCGCCAACCTCGTAAGGCGTTTCACTGATAAAGCAAAACCCGCCTTTGGAGATATTTTCGCTGCGCGTGATCTCAACGTTGCCGTCGTAATCACATATCCGCACCGGCAACTGGAGCGAAACGCGCCTGTGCCTTCTTCTCTCTCTTCCCGGTGCGTCCGACGGTCCTGCTGCTCCTGACGCAACACCTCCCTGCGCTCCGGCACCCGACGCTCCGGTTCGATGCTCGGCGTATGACCACAGAGAAACCACCCCGCAGGATTCGCACTGTTTCTTCAGAATCCCGGATGTTTCGAGGACTTCCACCTCGACAAGCGAGACAGGCGAGAGCCGGACCTGTCCGCATTTCCTGCATTCCAGGAGCGCGGTGGGTTCCGTTGCTTCCCCGCTCAGTGCCGGAGGAAACTGGATTCCCCAGATATTCTCGGTCTGGTCGACGTATTCCACACCGTATTCCCCACCTCTTCTGGTAAACGGCGCGACTGGACCTACTACTCGAAAATCAGAAGACCGGCGGCCTACCAGGTTGGTAATGCGAACGATTTCCCCGGCGTGGAGGCGGCGGTTGACGCGGATGCGCGCGCCGTGCCGGTTGAGGATCGACGTCTGGGCGTCCAACTGGAAGGGCTGCCCATTTTCATCCTTGCCCTGGATGGAAAGAGGTATGGTCAGGAGGATGCGGTCCGATCTACGCTTCTCTTTTTCCATCTTCAGGCCATTCCGGAGCCAGGGAACAGAATTGCTAGTCTATGTGCAACGGCTTTCGATCCGCAAGCTAATCTCAAGCGTTGCTCCCCAATGCCGATAAATAGATCGACAAGGGCATCGTGTTATTCTGAGTTGACCGAAGACCTTGACGGATGGCGAGGGCTTGCCCAATAAGATGAACCAGGGAGGTACCGATTGTGGGGCAAGAAAGAAACCATAACTGAACAAAGAGTACGGCAAAGTGAGCGAATAACTTTAGCATTGCCCATCAAGATTTCCGGGACCAACCTTTTTGGCGATGTCTTCCTGTGCGATGGCTGGACGGAGGTCATCAGCCAGAACGGCGCTCGCATCCGACTGGCGCAAAACCTTGCGCCGCACCAGGAGATCACTATCCTCTGTCTGGAAACCGGAAAGGAAGCCGTGGCGCGCGTTGTCGGCCGCCTGAACAGTAAATCCAGGGAAAATGCCTATGGCATCATGCTGCTGAATCCCGAAGCCCATCCCTGGGGGATCGATTTCCCGCCACGAGGAGATTCTGCAGTCGCCGTGGGCAGGATTGTTCTGGAATGCCTTGCCTGCCACTCGCGCGAACTGGCCTATCTTGATGGGTTTGAACTGGAAGTGCTGGAATCCAATGAATCTCTTTCCCGCTTTTGCAGGCGGTGTACCGATACGACCATCTGGAGAAAATCTTTCGAGCCGCTTCCTGTTCCACAGGCTTCCCCTGAATCTGCTCCCCAAAACGGCGTTGAGCGGCGCCGCGAAGTCCGCCGTGAAGTTCGCACCGTGGCGTGCATTCGGAGCCGCGAGTTTGGCGAGGAACTTGTGAAGGTCCGCAATGTCTCGCGCAGCGGCCTCTGCTTCGAGGGCCGCAACGCGTATGAAAAAGATTGGCGGATCGAAGTGGCCATTCCCTATTCCTCGGGCGGCGGCAACATATTTCTTCCAGCCAGAATTGCGCGCGTGCAGTTGGTTCCGGCCGGCGCAATCACCCTTTTCGGTGTTGAATATGTCCGCCAGCAAGCGTAGCAATCATCTTTCAGGAGAAGCTTCATGAGGGCGCGTCCGGCTGATCTGTTCAGCCAGATGGTCAATCCGGCGCAGAATTTCCCGATACTCGCCCGCCTCGCCCTGTTCCTTTTCCCTGACAAATGCGAAGGAGCCGTCGGGGTTTAGCGTTGCACGCTTTATTTCCGTCAGAGACGCGATACCCTGCCGGGCGGCTGCGGCCTCGAGTTCGTCCTCGGTGATCAGCACCTTCCGCAGCGCGTCCGGCCGGATATTTCCATTCTCAATCAGCGTCACACCGATATTCCTCGTGCGGCGACGGCGCCTGCTGTACTCGAAATAGATGCGGACTGCCAGATAATCAGCGACCAGCAGCGCCGAAGCACCGATCAACCCTCCGGTTACGGAGCTGTCGTTGCCGATGATCGCGTTCTGGACCGTGTTGGAAATCGTGAGCAGCACAACCAGGTCGAACGCGTTCAGTTGCGCCAGCTCGCGCCTTCCGGCCAGCTTCAATGCCACGACAAGAAATAAATAAACGGTCACCGCCCGCAGGACCTTGTCTAGGATCGGCAAACCAGGAACAAACATATCGGTCCAAATGTGAATGTGCATATTGCGCTCCTTACGGCGGTTTGGAAAAAGTCGGGTCCGTTTTATCCCGCCAGACGGAAAATTCGTTTTCCATTCAGTCTCCGCTAATCCTATGATGTCCGGGCGGCGGGAATCCAGGGTTTCACCTGGAATCTAAAGCGCCGCTCGGCCCGTGATGATGCCCGGGAGAAGTGATATGATGCACGATAAGATGCAGGAAAAGGTTGGTCTTCTAAACGGAGGCATAAACCAACCCAGGAGGCATTCTCATGAAGGAAAACAAGGAAAAACCATCGCGAAGAGATTTCCTTGGCCGCATGGCTGCGGGCATTGCAGGCGTGACGGGGAGCACGCTCGCGCCGTCGGCGCTTGAGAAGGTTTGGGCCGCAACAACATCCAACGGCATGATCTACCGCAAGCTGGGGCGCAGCGGTGAAAGGGTTTCGGCGATCGGGCTGGGCGGATATCACATTGGCGTGCAGTCAACGGAGGAAGAGAGCATCCGCATCATCCGCGCTGCCATCGACAACGGAATCAACTTCATGGACAACTGCTGGGATTACAACGACGGTGCCAGCGAAATTCGCATGGGCAAGGCCCTCAGGGATGGCTACCGGAAGAAAGTCTTTCTGATGACCAAGTCCGATGCCCAGGTGAAAGACCTGTGGAATAAGCAGCTTGATGAATCCCTCCGCCGCCTGCAAACCGACGTGATTGACCTGATTCAGTTCCATGAAGTCATCCGCATGGGCGATCCGGACCGCATCTTCGGCCCGAACGGCGCCTTCGAGGCTGCGATGGCCGCGCGCAAGGCCGGTAAAGTGCGCTATATCGGCTTCACGGGGCACAAAGACCCGGCCATCCACCTGAAGATGCTCAACACAGGCTTCAAGCACGGGTTTACTTTCGACACTGTCCAGATGCCGCTGAACGTGCTGGACCCGCATTACCACAGCTTTGTGAAGGAAGTCGTTCCCGTCTGCGTAAAGCACGGCATCGGCGTATTGGGAATGAAGCCGCTGGCCAATGGAATTATTCCACAGCACAATGTCGTCTCGGCCATAGACTGCCTGCACTACGCCATGAGCCTGCCGACTTCGGTCGTGATCAACGGCTGCGATTCCATGGAACGCCTGAACCAGGCACTCGAAGCCGTGCGAACGTTCAAGCCCATGAGCGAGAGTCAGATGGCAGCGCTCCTTGCGAAGACCGCGAAGGTCGCCGCCAACGGCGGTTTGCAACCTTTCAAAACCACGCACCAATTCGATGGGACGTGGCACAACCCTCAATGGCTCGGATAGCTGTGCATTCCTTGAAGGGGATATGGGATGAAACGCATCGCGCTTTCAGCAGC